>Ga0310695_10011697_pt1 | contig 12474 bp, 8 predicted proteins | sample RumenRJG_04DNA_FD_203882 | JGI IMG/M metagenome (GOLD analysis project Ga0310695, IMG submission 203882) | Bovine rumen microbial communities from Lethbridge, Alberta, Canada - RJG_04 (v2) (version 2) | ecosystem: Host-associated > Mammals > Digestive system > Stomach > Rumen | place: Canada... | reverse complement strand
GTAAAAGATGCTGTATATACTAAGGGTGTCTTGAATACACCCGAGGTTGTTAAACTCCCTAATAGGAGCTAACACCTCTAGATGAAGATAGGTCTTAAGTAGCAATATTTAAGGTCTGATCTTCGAAACCTCTCCCTTTAGGGAGAGGTTATTCACTAAACTTATAAAACTAAAGTGAGATTACTTTAACTTTAGAGCTAAGTCATAGGTTGATTGCATGAACTTGTGCTTCATGTTGTTGATGCAGTCGATGATGTCATAGTGAACTAACTCACCACGCTTTACACCAACGCAACGACCTGATTCACCGTTGTGTAATAACTCACAAGCGTATGCACCCATACGTGAAGCTAGAACACGGTCAACAGCTGATGGGGTACCACCACGCTGAATGTGACCTAAAACGGTAGCACGAGTCTCAAGACCAGTTAATGCCTCAAGCTCTTTAGCCATCTGATGAACATCAGTTTGAAGCTCACATACGATTAGAATAGCGTGACGCTTACCAGCATCTACACTCTTCTTGATGTCTGCGTAAACTTCTTCTTTGTCCCACTTAACTTCTGGAACTAATACAGCCTCAACACCGCATGATACAGCAGCGCTAACTGCTAAATCACCGCAGTGGTGACCCATAACCTCAACTACAGAGATACGCTTGTGTGATGAGCAAGTATCACGTAGTCTGTCGATAGCTTCAACAGCGGTATTTAATGCAGTATCAAAACCGATAGTAGCATCAGTACCAGCAATATCGTTATCGATAGTGCCAGGTAAACCAATGCAAGGGAAGCCTAGCTCAGAGATAAGCTTTGCACCCATGTATGAACCGTCACCACCGATTACAACTAATGCATCGATGTTGTTTTGCTTCATAACCTCAACAGCTTCTTTACGAACCTGCTCGTTTTTGAACTGAGGGAAGCGTGCTGTACCTAGGAAGGTACCGCCACGGTTTAACATATCTGATACTGAGTGGCTAGTTAGCTTTACGAAGTTGCCCTCGTGTAAGCCTGCATAGCCGTCTTTAACACCTAGTACTTCCCAACCATATGATAGGGCAGTACGAACTACAGCACGGATAGCTGCGTTCATGCCTGGTGCGTCACCGCCAGAGGTTAGAACACCAATTTTCTTGATTGCCATATTACAAGTGTCCGAATTGTTTTAATAGTTAGTTGATTTTATTATGCGTTTGCTTTAGCTGCTTCGATAATTGCAGTGAAATCAGGAGCCTTTAGAGAAGCACCACCGATTAGACCACCGTCGATGTCAGCCTGTGAGAATAACTCAGGAGCGGTCTTAGCATTGCAAGAACCACCGTAAAGAATACGTACGCCGTCAGCAACTTCTGCGCTGAAGGTCTTTAAGAACTCACGGATGCCCTTGTGGGTGTTCTGTGCGATCTCAGGAGTTGCAGTCTTACCAGTACCGATAGCCCAGATTGGCTCGTAAGCGATGATTGCATTCTTGAATGCATCGATACCGCATAGGTCGATAACAGCCTTGATTTCAGCCTTGCAAACATCTAGGGTCTTGCCAGCGTCGAACTCAGCCTCTGACTCACCGATGCATAGAACTGGTACTAGACCGTTGTCTTGTGCTGCCTTGAACTTAGCTGCAACAACTTCATTAGTCTCTGCGTGGTAACCACGACGCTCTGAGTGACCAACGATAGCGTAGGTGCAGTTGAACTCATTCTTTAACATTGAAGGAGATAACTCACCAGTGAAAGCACCAGTAGTGTGAACGTCACAATCCTCTGAACCCCACTTTAGCTTTGAACCAGTAGCTAATGACTCAACTTGGCCGATGTATAGAGCAGGAGCACAAATTGCTACGTCTACGTTAGCTGCATCATTTGCAACACCAGCGAAAGTCTTGATTAAATCAGCAACAGTTGCCTTGGTACCATTTAATTTCCAGTTACCCATTACAACAGGAGTTCTCATGATTTTATTTCCTCAATCATATGTAAGTTGAAAGATAAGTGCCTTGTAAGGTTGTCTTACTGCACACAAACTTTTCGTATTTTACTATAAAAATCACTTTTTGAGATCGTTTTTTTAAGCTCTAAGCCTAGGAGATTGTTTTTGGTGCACGGTTGCAAAAGAAAAATGAGCCCTAGAGCCCATTTTTGAAATCTTAAATTGTAAACGTTTTCAAAGAGTTACTTTAAATTAAGCAATGCCAAAATCAAAGGCAGCGCTAAATTCCATCATTTGCTCTTTTTTCTCTTTTTCTTGCTTTTTCATCTTCTCTAAGGCTTTTTGCTTAGCTTTTTTATAATCAAAAGCTTTGCCATTGTATCTAGCTATGTACTGCCCAAGATTTAAAGCAACTATATATAAAGGTATAAAAGTAGGCAGTACTGTATAGTTATTTAAGTAAGCACTCCTTGTTAAGGCAAAAGATGCGATCGTATCAGACTGTCTTGATAATACAGAAGAAATACTTTTCATCATCTCTAAAGCATCGTTAATAGATAAAGGCTCAAAGCTAAATAATGAATCTAGCATTTGCTTAACTAAAACTGAGGTCACAGAGTAGTTAGCATTAAGCTCAGCTTCACCTAATAAAATTGGAGTGTTATCTAAAGCTTCAATATCTTGAGCAGTTAGATTTAAAAGGGGATTATTGCAGGTAATCGCATTTACTATCTGACATCTACAACTATTGAGATCACTTTTAATACCACTTCTGTTAGTAGTAGCTGCTGATGCCTTATCGCTTAAAACACAATCAGATAATTGCTGAGCATTGTTTCCTCTGACTGAGCAATTTTGAAAACTACTTGGATCATGACTTGTAGATTGAGCACTTAAGCTATTAGCAGTGCTGCCCTGAAGGTTATTAGCTAAATTTTTGGTACTAGCTAAACTAGTTGAATTGGTATTTACTTCGGACTTTAAACCTTCTTGGGAGTTCTTGGTATTTCTAATTACCGCCTTTTGTAAAGGGAACAGTAAAGCCCTCTCAGATGGAGTAAGTAAGCTTTCAAGATTAGTTGCTTCTCCTTGGGCTTTTTTAATTTCTACAGTGTTATTGCCATAACTTGTAATTAAAGTTTTAAAGTCGCTTTGAGTATCTAATTCCGTTTTTGAGGTCAAATTAGCCTTTTTTTCTAAATTAGCTCCTAAAATTGTAAGGGCGTTGCCCAAATTAGAGACATTCTCCATACCATACCTTCATGTGTTTTTATTCTTTTTTTAGCTATAGCAACGCATGTGCCAAAAATTAACTTACTGATATTTAAGATAATTAAATTTAAAAAGAGATTTTTTAAAGGCAAAGACTGCCTAAAGTGGCAAAAGAGAGTGAAAACATATTTGACAAAGCGCACAAAAACGGTAAAGATAGGATTTTCTTATATCATGTGATTTTCATGATTTTGAATTTCATGATTATGGATTTACATGATTTTGGATTTAACTTTAAATATTTACGCAATTACTACAATTATTACTTTTCAACAGGAGCATTAGTTAATATGCGCGTTCTAAAATTTGGCGGTACATCAGTTGCAAACTCTGATAGATTTGAAGATGTTGCTAAAATTGCGCTTGATACAGCTACCCGTGAGCAGACAGCTTTAGTATTGTCTGCACCAGCTAAAATTACTAACCTTTTAGTAGCTTTAGTTGCACAAGGTGCATCAGGTCAAGATGGCAGCAAGGAATTTGAGCAAATCCGTACAATTGTAGAGCCAATTATTACTACATTAGGCTCTAAGTATGAGAAGTTTGATACTGACAAGATCTTAAAAGAGTTCAATAACACCATCGAAATTCTTCACAACCGCTTAAACGGTATGGTGCTATTAGGCGTATGCCCTGAGCTTACTATGGCCTTTGTAGAAAGCCGTGGTGAGAGCTTTTCAATTTTAATCATGTCAGAGCTTTTAAAAGCTTTAGGCAAAAAGGTTCGTGTTATCGATCCTGTACAAGTTTTAGTAACTGAAGGCGGCATTATGGAGTCTTCAGTTAACATTGAGCTATCTCGTGCTCGCTACAATGCAATTCCTGATGACAAAGAGGCAATTACCTTAATGTCAGGTTTCTGTGGCGGTAATGCTCAAGGTCAATTAGTTTTATTAGGCCGTAACGGCTCTGATTATTCAGCAGCTTGCTTAGCTGCTATCTCAAATGCTTCTTGCTGTGAGATCTGGACTGACGTTGACGGTGTATATAGCTGCGATCCTCGTGCTGTAGATGGCGCTGTTTTACTTAAGAAGATGTCATATGCTGAGGCTATGGAGTTATCTTACTTTGGTGCTAAGGTATTACATCCACGTACCATCGCTCCAATTGCTCAGTTTAGAATTCCTTGCTTAATTAAAAACACCAAAAATCCAACTGGCGCTGGTACCTTAATTTCTGAGGAAACTGACTTATCAGTACCTATCAAGGGAATTTCAGATTTAAAGAATGTTGCTTTAATCAATATCTCAGGTCCTGGTATGAAGGGCATGGTAGGTATGGCAGGTCGTCTATTTACTGCTGTATCTCGTGCAGGTGTTTCAATTACCTTAATTACTCAGTCATCATCTGAGTACTCAATTTCTTTCTGCGTAGGCCAGTCAGATCTTGCTAAAACTAAGAAGGTTATCTCATCAGAGTTTAAGTTAGAACTAAAAGAGGGCTTACTAAACCCACTAGAAGTTAAAGAAGGTTGTGCCATCATCTCAGTTGTAGGTGACGGTATGCGCATGGTTCGCGGTATTTCAGGTAAGTTCTTTAGAGCTTTAGCTGAAGCTAACGTTAATATCCGCGCGATTGCTCAAGGCTCTTCAGAGCGTTCAATCTCTGCTGTAATTTCACAAAAGAGAGTAACTGAGGCGGTAGCTTTTGCTCACACTGCATTCTTTAACTCTAAGCAGCGTATCGATGTGGTTTTAATTGGCTGTGGCGGTGTCGGTGGCGAGTTAATCAATCAAATTAAGCGTCAGCGCAAAGCTCTATCTGACAAGCACGGTATTGATATCCGTGTAGTTGGTATCGGTAATTCTAAGCACTTTATCTCAAATGGTAACTGCGTAGATTTAGATAACTACAAGACTTTACTTGACGAGTCTGATAAGCCTGCTTTAAACCCAGAGTCAGCAGAGCAGTTAATTAAAGATGAGCAATTAATTAACCCAATCTTAGTTGATTGCACCTCATCTGAGGCGATTGCACTTGATTACTGCAAGTACATGGAAGCAGGTTACCACGTAGTAACTCCAAGTAAGAAAGCTAATACTAATACCTACGAGTACTACAGAAAGTTACGTGAAACCGCTCGTGCTCAGCACCGTAAGTTCTTATATGAAGCTAACGTTGGTGCTGGTCTTCCAGTTATCAACACTGTACAAAATGAGCTTGCAGCAGGTGATAGCCTAATTGAGTTTAGCGGTATTCTATCAGGTACTTTATCTTACTTATTTGGTTTAGTTGAAGATGGCATGAGCTTATCTGAGGCTACCCAAAATGCTTATGACAAAGGCTTTACTGAGCCAAACCCACGTGATGATTTAGATGGTATGGATGTAGCTCGTAAGCTTTTAATCCTAGCTCGTGAGTGTGGCTTTAAGTTAGAGTTATCTGATGTAGATGTACAAGGTGCTGTTCCTTCAGAGTTCTTACAAGGCAATAACGCAGCTGAGGTTATTGCTAACATCAAAAAAGCTGATGAGAGCTTTGCAAAGTTAACTGCTGATGCTAAGGCACAAGGTAAAGTATTACGTTATGTAGGCTCAATTAAAGATGGTAAGTGCACTTGTTGTGTACAAGCAGTAGGTCCTGAGAGTGCTTTATTTAAGGTACGTGATGGCGAGAATGCTTTAGCCTTATTAACCGATTACTATCAGCCAATTCCACTTGTAATTCGTGGTTATGGTGCAGGTACTGCAGTAACAGCAGCAGGCGTCCTATCTGATATTCTACGTTTACAAAACTGGGCTCACGAGGAATAAAAATGACCAAGATTTTTAAAGCTTATGCTCCAGCATCAGCTGCTAATCTATCTGTAGGTTTTGATTTATTAGGCGCTGCTTTAAAGCCAATTGACGGCGCTATCTTAGGTGATGAAATCACAATTTCTAATGAAGATAGTGAGCCTTGCTCAGTTGAGATTGAAGGTAAGTTTGCTCACAAGCTTCCATCTGATCCTAAAAAGAACATCGTCTATGATGCTTACTTAATGTACAAAGATGAACTACAAAAGCGTGGCTTAAAAACTGAAAACGTACACATGGTTCTATCTAAGAACCTACCTGTATGCTCAGGCCTTGGCTCATCAGCAGCCTCTGTTGTCGCAGCTGTAGTTGCACTAGATGCAATTCATGGTAATGTTCTAGGAAAAGAAGGCTGTATTGATTTAATGGGAAGACTTGAAGGTAAAATCTCTGGCTCTATCCATTATGACAATGTAGCACCATGCTATTTTGGTGGTCTACAGTTAATCATTGAAGAAAATGGTATTATCTCAACTACCTTACCTGATTTTGATAACTGGTATTGGGTAAGCTGTTTCCCAGGAATTAAGGTATCTACAAACGCTGCTCGTAAGATTTTACCTACAGAGTACAAGAGATCAGATGTCATTACCTATGGTCGTCAGCTTGCTACATTCGTTCATGCATGCCACACAGGGGACGATAAGCTAGCAGCTGCTACCTTACATGATGTCATCGCAGAGCCATATCGTGCTAGTCTAATTCCAGGCTTTACCGAGGCTCGTGAGTACGGTAAGACTTTAGGATCATTAGGTACTGGTATTTCTGGTTCAGGATCAGCAGTATTTTCTATTTTTGAAGATTTAGAAAAAGCTAAAGAGATGAAGGAGTACCTAGAGCGTAACTTCATCGCTAATGAAGATGGTTTCTGCCATGTTTGCAAGATTGACCGCCAAGGTGCCTTTGCAAAAGAGCTTTAAGATTTAATTAACTTAACACGGAATTTTTATGGAATTATTTAACTTAAAAGATCACAACGAGCAGGTTAGTTTTTCTCAGGCTGTTGTGAAGGGTATTGGTAAAGATCAAGGTTTATTCTTCCCAGATCACATCACTCCTTTAGACAATATCGATGAGCTACTAGATATGCCTCTAGTAGAGCGTTCTCAGAAGATCTTACGTCACTTAATCGGTGATGAGGTTCCAGCTTTAGAGTCAATCATCGCTGATGCTTTTAACTTCAAAGCTCCTATCGTTAAAGCAGATGAGAATGTTTACGCTTTAGAGTTATTCCATGGTCCTACCTTAGCTTTTAAAGACTTTGGTGCTCGTTTCATGGCTCGTGTTTTAGGCTCAATTCGTGGCGATAAGCACTTAACTATTTTAACTGCAACCTCAGGTGACACAGGTGCTGCTGTGGCTGCTGCTTTCTATGAGCAAAAAGGCATTGATGTTGTAGTTTTATATCCAAAGGGCAAGATCTCTGTTTTACAAGAGAAGTTAATCTCAACTTTAGGCAAGAACATCAAGGCTGTTGAAGTAGACGGTATCTTTGATGAATGCCAGGATATGGTAAAAACTGCTTTTGATGATGTTGAGTTTAAGACCACTGTTGGTTTAAATAGTGCTAACTCAATTAACATCAGCCGTTTATTAGCTCAGGTTAGCTACTACTTTGAGGCTGTATCTCAGCTTCCTAAAGACAAGCGTGAGAAGGTTGTGTTCTCAGTTCCATGTGGCAACTTTGGTAACATCACCGCAGGTTTAATTGCTAAAGCTCTAGGTCTAAAGGCTCGCTTTGTAATTTCATGTAACGCAAATGACACCGTTCCTCGTTACCTACAATCAGGTAATTGGGAGCCTCATAAGACTGTTGCTACCTTATCAAATGCAATGGATATTAGCCGTCCTAATAACTGGCCTCGTGTTGAAGCTTTAGTTAAGATGATGGGCTGGTCATTAAAGGACTTTGAGTTTGGTTCTATGTCAGATGCAGAGACTGAAAAGACCATGCAAAACCTATATAAGAAGACTGGTTACGTTCTAGAGCCTCATGCTGCTATTGCTTATCAGACTTTATCAGATCACCTAAAAGAAGGTGAGACTGGTATCTTCTTAGGTACAGCTCACCCTGCTAAGTTCAAGGCTGATGTTGATAGAATTTTAGGTATTGATTTACCTCTACCTAAGGCTCTAGCTGATAAGGCAAATCTTGAGTCAAAGGCAGTTGAATTACCTGCTGACTACAAGACCTTACGTGAATATGTTCTAAAGGCCTTAGATTTAGCAAAATAGCTTAGTTTAAAGATTAGATTAAGTTTAAAAAGGCTCTTTTCAGGAATGGAAAGAGCCTTTTTGTTGTAACCTTAAAATTATTCTTTGACTGTTTAGATTATAATTAGATAAGAGTTGCTAGTTTTAGGAATAAATAATGACAAAGTCTATTGCAAAAGGTGAGTCTTCTTTTTCCGACTTAGTTGGAGATGGTTCTTATTATGTAGATAAAACAGAATCATTTATCCAATTGTTTGATAAAGAGTCAAAAACAAAAGTTCAGTTATTCACTAGACCACGCCGATTTGGAAAGTCTTTGTATTTATCTACTTTAAAATCCTTCCTTGAGATGAATTATAACGATCAATGTGATTGCTCATATCAAGAAAAATTATTCGAAGGTTTAGCTGTAACTAAGCATCATGAATTCTGTGAAAAATTCATGGGCAAATTTCCTGTTATCTCTATAAGTCTAAGATATGCGTACAGCTTAGAATCATTTAACAGCAGTGTGTTTTGCCTTGCGCAATCAATAAGTGAAACTGCAAATCAAATGGATTATCTTGATAAATTTTCTTTATCAATTGGAGAAAGAAATTTTTTAAATCTCGTAAGACATCCAGAAGAAAATAAAAATTTAAATGAAAATGTCATTTTGTATTTAGACTTCTTATGTCAGCTAGTTGTTAAATACATTGGTAAAAAGCCTATTGTTTTAATTGATGAATACGATGTGCCTCTGCAAAAGACTTTTCATAAAGATTATTACGTTGAGTTTAAAGACAAACTTGCAGCAGTGTTGGGAAAGGCATTAAAGGACTCAACAAATGTCTATAAATCAATTATTACAGGATGTCTAAGAATTGCTAAAGAGAGCATCTTTACTGGTTTTAATAATTTTGATGTTAATTCTCTTTCATCTCTTAGTTATGGTGAAACATTCGGTTTTACTGCAATAGAGGTGGAGTCTCTTTTAAATTATTATCAGCTCAATTCTTATAAAGACGTGTTTAAACGATGGTACGACGGATACAGAATAGCTGAGAAGGAGATTTATTGTCCTTGGGATGTTTTATCATACATTTTAGATTTAAAAGCAAATATCAAAGCTACCCCTTTATCATATTGGAATCACACTGGTGATTATGGCTTTTTAAAAGAGCTTTTTGAAATTCAACCTCTTGTTTTTGAAAATGATTTTGCAAAACTACTAAATCATGAAGAGATCTCAATCAATTTAAAAGAAGACTTAAGCTATCAAGAGATTTCATCTATAAACGATCCTAATTTCTTTTGGACATTGTTATTTCATTGTGGCTATCTAACTCTTGTGCATAACTATGTTCAAGGCAAAGAAAGTACCTTAAGAATACCAAATGAGAGTATCTTTGGTTGCTTCTTAGAACTTTCTAAGTGGTATATGAGCACAAAGAACAATAATTTTAACTATGTTTCAAGTTATTTGGTGAAATCTTTATATGATGCTGATACAAGTGGCATTGAAAAGAGTATCAATAATCTTTTAGCTAATTATTCAAGTTTCTGCGATTGTTCCAAAAATTCAGATAAAGAAAGTTACTATCATGCCTTTATGAACGGATGTTTTAGTTCATGTCTAAATATCAATGATTATGAATATGCTTCAAATATTGAACTTGGTAAAGGAAGGGCAGACATCTGTTTTTACAATAGAAACATTGAAAATAGCAACGGGCTCGGCATTATCTTAGAGATAAAACTTTTAAAATCAGAAAATGAAACTGATAAAACTATAGAAGATGGCCTTAATCAGATAATTAACTCAGAATATGCTCAAGGTCTTCTTGAAAGACGTTTTGACTTAAATAAGGTCAATTGCTTTTGTTTAGCTTTTTTAGGTAAGAAAGTTAAAGTCGGTTTTAAGGAATTTAAGCCGTAATCTCTAGAAAATACTTTCAAATCCCTTTACAACCTACAAACAAAAAGAGCTTGACCATCTCTGATCAAGCTCTTCTTATTTAATCTTTAAAGTTAATTACTTAACTTCTGTTATCTTATTAGCAGCAGCTGTAAACATTACATCTGAGCAGCTGTTTAGAGCAGTCTCGGTTGAATCTTGGATTACGCCGATGATAAAGCCGATACCTACAACCTGCATAGCGATATCATTAGAAATACCGAATACTGAGCAAGCTAGAGGAATAAGCATTAGTGAGCCACCTGCGATACCTGAAGTACCACATGCGCAAACAACAGCCGCAATACACATTAGAAGAGAAGAACCGAAGTCTACTTCAATACCTAAGGTATTAACTGCAGCCATAGTCATAACAACGATGGTAACAGCAGCACCTGACATATTGATGGTGCAACCTAGAGGAATTGAAATTGAGTATGACTCACGAGGTACACCTAACTTCTCACATAAAGCAATGTTAACAGGAATGTTAGCAGCTGATGATCTTGTAAAGAATGCGGTTAGACCTGAGTGAAGAATGCAGGTAAATACTAATGGGTAAGGGTTCTTGAAAGTTGTAAAGTAGATAATTAGTGGGTTTACAACTAAAGCAATGATTAACATTGAAGCTACAAGAACACATACTACATGTAAGTATGATAGTAGGTTAGCAAAGCCACCTTCTTGAGTGCATGAAGCGTAAACTAAGCCCATAACACCAAGAGGAGCAAATCTAATTACGATTCTTACAACGCCTGAGATAATTGAAGCAAAGTCAGCTAAAACAGTCTTAGTAGTCTCATTAGCACCACGGAATAGAATACCAAATAAGATACCCCATAATAAGATTGCTAAGTAGTTACCAGTTAATAGAGCATTGAAAGGATTATCAACAGCTTTCTTGATGCAGCTTGTTAAAACTTCAGATACGCTCTGAGGAGCTGCATTTTGAGCTTGATCAGCTAGTACTGCGAAGGTGCTTGGGAAAACTTTAGCCATGATTAAAGCAACAGTTGCAGATAGTACCATTGCGATAACATATAGAACTAAAATTGGCTTTAGCTTAGCATCAGAACCAGACTTGTGGCGAGCAATAGATGCTGAAACTAGTACGAAAACTAGTAGAGGAGCAATAGCCTTTAAGCCTGAAACGAATAGGTCACCTAACATGGTAACGAATGCTTGGCCTTCTGGAATTGCTAAAGCTAATAACACACCTAAAATCATACCAATTACGATCTGAAGAATAAAAGGTACTTTGTTAAAGATTTTAGCAATGCTTCCGTGTGGATCAATTGCGTGGATCATGATTTATCTCCAAAGTGTTGTACCTAAATCTTGTGTTTTGTTAGCCTTTTTTGTCATAAATACGGTGCTGTTTATTTGCAACATATTTAGTTGAAAATGGCTTATATAAGCAAAACACAAACTTTAGATAAAACGTTTACATAAAAATTTGCGCTAATTATACAGTCAAAAAGCTTATATACCTATAAAAATGCCAAAAAAGTGCGGGTTTGTTTAAAAAAATAGGCATGAGATGATGATTTGCTTTTTGTAATTTTCGCAGCGACAACTCAAATTTGCACCGTTAAATAAGTTACAATGTTCATGCTCACGAGATAAGTTATGTAACCATCTTGACATCCTCCCCTTGCTAAAGCAAGGGGATTCCTACCGCCCCATATAGTTTTCTATATGGGGATTCGACGGGTTCGCGTTGCCGACTACTTCGAAGCTTTCGCTTCTTGTTTGTTCGCTAGGCGCGCTATCCAGGCATGCCCTGCCTGTGCAATATTAACACTTGCGTTTTCGTCTGCATTATCTTCGTAGCCACACTTAACGCATTTAAAGTTAGCTTGAGTCTTACGGTTATCCTTACTGATATGACCACAGCAAGAACACTTTTGACTGGTATGCTTTGGTGATACCTTTTTAAAGACACCACCTTTATTCTCAAGCTTATACTCTAAGCATTTAAAGAAATAAGCCCAGCCTTCACTTAAGATAGCTCTGTTTAGACCTGATTTTTGTTTTACATTCTTACCAGGCTCTTCAACAGTTCCTTTAGCTGATTTAGTCATATTTGTGATCTTCAAGTCCTCAACTATCACTATATCGTGGTTATTGACTATTTGTGTTGAGAGCTTTTGGATGAAGTCACGTCTGATATCAGCTTTCTTCTTTTGAAGTTTAGCTAGGGTCTTATATGCTTTTAAAAGGCGCTTAGAGCCTTTAACTTTGTGTTTAATTCTTTTCTGTAACTTGATTATCTTCTCATCAATTGGTTTTAATAGTACTTGTAAGTCTTCAAAGAACTCGCCGGTAC
>Ga0310695_10011696_pt1 | contig 12475 bp, 11 predicted proteins | sample RumenRJG_04DNA_FD_203882 | JGI IMG/M metagenome (GOLD analysis project Ga0310695, IMG submission 203882) | Bovine rumen microbial communities from Lethbridge, Alberta, Canada - RJG_04 (v2) (version 2) | ecosystem: Host-associated > Mammals > Digestive system > Stomach > Rumen | place: Canada... | reverse complement strand
CTTGAGAACGGCGCAGGCGGCATTCGCCTCGATTCTTTTCTTTCGGTTCTTCGCTGCCTCAATGTCTTGAATAAGCTGTCGATCTTACTGCCGGAGCCAGCTCCGACGCCGCTCCAGGTTGCGGAACTGGAAAAACATGCGATGAAAATGCCAAAGCGCGTACGGACTGTTCGTGCCAGGACAGAACGCACGTGGGGCGATGGGCAGCCTGCGCAATGACGAAGAGAAATCGAGATGCATAATACCGCGAATGTCTATCTTTGGGGAACGCATGTGGGGACCGTGCTTCTTCAGGATGAAAGTCCGATTGCGAAATTCCAGTACTCCGACGAATTCCTCGACATGGGCGTTGAAGTGTCTCCGCTCAGGATGCCGCTTTCGTCGTCACAGGCCGCGCTTCGCCGCCGAGGCTGAGGTCCGCGATGACTTCGTCGCGGCAATCTCACGTCAGTTGGATACGACAAGGAGCTGAAGATGAAAATCGAGGAAGTGATCGACCGTGGCGACGAGACGGGACAGCGCATCCGCAACGGTGCCGGTTTTGTCTTCGACTGTCGGGCGATGCCGAATCCATACTGGAACGAATCGCTGAGCGCAAAGGATTTGTGCATCGAGAAATGGTATAATACTGACATTGGAAACAAAAGAAGAATGAACACAAAGGAACTTAACGGACGAAGGAAGATTTGCTGTCCATCTTGACGGGGATAATTGAAATGTTTACACTGCTGAAATACACGGCCGAGGAGGTCGATGAATACTACGCGAAGGTGACGCCGGAGATGGTGAAGGCTTCGCTTGCAAAGGAGCGGCACGACTGGTTCGATTTGCTGAACCTCGTCTCGCCCGCCGCCTATCCGTTCATGGACGAGATGCGCCGCAAGGCCCGCCTCGCGCGCATCAAGTACTACGGCAAGACCGTGAGCGTCTACGCGCCGCTCTACATCGGCAACACGTGCGTCAACCACTGCCGCTACTGCGATTTCAGGCGCGAGCACACGGGCACCGTGAGGCGCAACCTAACGCTGGACGAGATCCGCGTCGAGGCGGAGGCGATACGCGCGAGCGGAATCGACAACCTCCTCATCGTCGCGGGCGAGGATCCGAAAGTCAACTCAGTCGAACACTTCTGCGACGTCGCGCGGCTCCTGAAGCCGATGTTCTCGAACCTCTCCCTCGAGGTCGCGCCGCAGAGCGAGGAAGGCTACCGCGCGATGTTCGAGGCGGGCTTCGAGTCGCTTACGTGCTTTCAGGAGACGTACGACCAGGAGCGGTACAAGTATTTCCATCCGGCAGGTCCGAAGTCGAACTACGAGTGGCGGCTCTGGACGCAGCTGCGCGCTGGAAAGGCGGGCTTCCGCATCCTCGGCTGCGCGTTTCTGCTTGGACTTTCGCCGTGGCGCAGGGAAGCGGCGAGCCTCGCCGCGCACGCGCTTTATCTCATGAAGGAATGCTACGAGTCGAAGATACAGTTCGCGTTCCCGCGCTTCTGCCGCGTCGAAGGTGGATTCGTCCCGCCGTGCGAAGTGGACGAGCGCGACGTCGATCTCATGATGCTCGCGTTCCGCATCGTCTTCCCGCAGTGCTGCATGACGGTCTCGACGCGCGAGGCTCCGGCTTTCCGCGACTACATCGTGCAGGTCGCGGCGGACAACATGAGCGCGGGCTCGCGCGTGACGCCGGGCGGCTACGCGGTCCTCGAAAAGGAGCATGCAGCGGACGTCGCGCAGTTTACGCTCACAGACCGCCGCCCGCCGAAGGAGGTCTACGCGGCGATCAAGGCGAACGGCCAGGAAGTCGTCTTCAAGAACTGGGACAACAGAATCTGAATTCCGCCGCGGAATTGAATAAAAGCGCAAAATTATGGTATAATACACAACCTATGAAAAAAGCAATCGTACTTGCAACTCTCTTCGGCACGGCGGCATACGCCGCGAACGTGACCGAGGTCAAGGTCAAGCCTCTCGACGGCTTCGGCGGCGACGCCGGGCAGGTCGTTTCCATCGTGAAGACGCGCGTCGGCTCGGAATACGACGAGACCGCCGTCGCGCACGATGTCGCCAATCTCAAAGCGTCCGGCAATTTCCAGGACGTGTCTGCAGATGCGGTCAGGACGGCCGACGGGGTTGAGGTGACGTTTTTCGTTACGCGCAAGATGCGATTCCACGGCCCGCTTGCGGTCGAGGGCGCCGAATTTTTCAAGCTGTCGAAGATAGCCTCCGAATCAAAGCTGAAAGACGGCTATCTCTACGGAGAAGGCGATTTCGCCGATGCGGCGTCGAGAGTGGCGGACGCATACAGAAAGAAATATTTTCCCTTCGTCAAGGTCGTTCCGCGAGTCGAGCCGTTTGACGGCTCGGACGGCGTGAAGCTCACTCTCGTTATCGAAGAGGGCGAACGCCTCAAGCCGCGCAATCTCGTCTTCGAGGGCGCCGACAAGGAGTATGTCGAAGCTCTCAATGACAAGGTGAGAGGGTGGCCGTGGTGGAATCCGTTCGGCTGGTTCCTCGAAGACATCATGTCCGATGCCGATCTCGCAGCGTCCGTGTTCAAAATAGAAGAGTTCTACGGCGATCTCGGCTATCTCGACGCCAAAGTGACGGGAGTGAGGCGCGAATCCGTCGGGCCGGAGCAGGCCGATATCGTTTTCACCGTCGAGGAGGGCACTCGTTACAAAGTGGGCTCTTCGTCGATAAAGGGGCTTACGGTCTATTCCGAGAGCGCGGTGCGCGAAAAAAGCGCAATTCCCGCCGACGGCGAATGGGCCTCGCTCAAGACTCTCGCCGCCGCCGCGCGCAGCATCGAGATCGCCGTCGGATCGGGCGAGGCCGGGCTTGCGGATACGAAGGTCACCGTGCGCAAGATCGTTCGCGAAGACGATCCCTCCAGCATGGATATCGTATTCGATGTGGAAGAGGGAACCCCGGTCATCATCGATTCCATCGTGATCGACGGCAACGACTACACGAAAGACAAGGTCATCCGCCGCGAAATAACTCTTTCGCCCGGCGACAGGATGCTCGAAAACCACGCCGAAAGCTCGAAGCGCCGCCTCGAGAACCTCGATTATTTCAAGCGCGTAAGATACTATCTGCGCGGTTCACAGCGCACCGATCCGCCGAAGGGCTTCAGCTACCGCGATCTCGTGTATGAAGTGGAGGAGAAGGGCACGGGCGCCTTCCAGGTGGGCGTCGGCGCGAGTTCTGTCGATTCTATCTTCGCTTCGGTGGAACTCTCGCAGGCCAACTTCGACCTGTTCGCGCCCGGCAAGCTTTTCCGCGGCGCAGGGCAGAAGGGGCGCCTTTTCGTGCAGGTCGGCCCGCGAATCCAGTCGTACGAGGCGGCCGTGACGGAACCGTGGCTTTTCGACAGACAGCTCGAGTTCACCGTCGAGGCGCACCGCCGCCAGCGCTGGTACGACGAATATGACGTGGTGCGTTCCGGCGCGTCGGCGTCGATTTCGTATCCCGTCAAGTTTTTCCCGTCCGCCAAAGAGGCTTTCGGAAGATTCGGCGCGAGGCTGTCTGCCGAACTCGTCGATCTCGAGGATGTAGACGACGGCGTCTGGACGTACAAGGGCCGCAATGTGTCTCTCAGGGAGGAAGAGCGCAAATACGGAGACGCGTTCGAGCCGGTCGCGGGCATTTTCTGGTCTCGCGACACGCGCGACACGTTCCGCTTCACGAAGTCCGGCTCGCGCACTTATCTCTTCTGCGACGTCGCTCCCGGCGGCGACAACAAATACTGGAAAGTCGGCGGAGAGCACCGCTCGTACTTCACCCCCTGGGAGAAGATGGACCACGTCCTCATGCTCGCCGCGCGCGTCGAATCGATCGACGGCATAAGCGACGACGTGCCGATCTACAACAGGATGTTCCTCGGCGGTCCCCGCTCCGTGCGCGGCATCGAATACCGCCACGTTTCGCCCATGGCCCGCAAGAACGGCGGAGACGACTGGTCTCCGTGGGGCGGCCAGACGCTTTTCTGCGCCAACGCCGAGTACACCGTGCCGGTGTTCAAACTGTTGAGAATCGCGGCATTCACCGACGTCGGCTCGGTGAGCGCGAAGGAGTTCGATCTTTCCGACGATTTCGCGTGGACTGCCGGCATCGGCCTGAGGATCGACATCCCGCAGTTCCCGGTGAGGCTTGATTTCGCGGCGCCGATCAAGAAACCCGACCATGCCGACAAGGAGGTGTTCTCCTTCACGGTCGGATACGATTTCTGACGGAGGACGGCGGCGTGAAGCGCCGCGCGGACGGATATGAAGAAGATAATCATAACGGTAGTGGGCAAAGACATGGTGGGGATAATCGCCGAAGTTTCGGCTTTTCTCCGCAAGGCGAACGTCAACATTCTCGACATTTCGCAGACTGTCGTCCAGGACTATTTCAACATGATGATGATAGCCGACGGCGCGAAAAGTTCCGTCAAGTTCGATTCGCTCTCGAAGGAGCTTGCGAAGATCGGCGCCGGAATGGGGCTCGAGATACGCTGCCAGAAGAGCGAGATTTTCGAGATGATGCACAGGGTGTGAGGCGATGATAAACATCTCCGAAGTTCTCGAGACCAACAAGATGGTCCTCGAGGAGAATCTCGACGTGCGCACGATAACGGTTGGCATATCGCTGCTCGACTGCGCGCGCTCGTCGGTCAGAGGCACGTGCGATGCCGTGTATTCCAAAATAACGCGCATCGCCGAGAAGCTCGTCAAGACAGGCGACGACATCGGCCGCGAATTCGGCGTGCCCGTCGTGAACAAGCGCGTCTCGGTGACGCCCGTGTCGATCGTCGGCGCGGCGGCCTGCCGCAAAACCGGCGATTTCGTCCGTATCGCGTCGACTCTCGAAAAAGCCGCGGAAACGCTCGGCGTGAATTTCATCGGCGGGTATTCGGCGGTGGTGTCGAAAGGCATGACTGCGGCCGACGAGCTGCTCATAAAATCAATACCCGAGGCCATGGCCTCCACCGCGCACATCTGCTCTTCCGTGAACGTGGGCTCCACCAAAACAGGCATCGACATGGATGCCGTCCGGCTGATGGGGAAGATCGTCAAAAAGACGGCCGAACTCACGAAAGACAGCGATTCTCTCGGCTGCGCCAAGCTCGTCGTTCTCTGCAACGCTCCCGACGACAATCCGTTCATGGCGGGCGCGTTCCACGGCGTCAGCGAAAGCGATGCCGTGATCAACGTGGGAGTGTCGGGGCCGGGCGTGGTCAACCATGTCCTCAAGACGATCCCCGACGCCGATTTCGAAACGCTCTGCGAAACGATAAAGAAAACGGCTTTCAAGATAACGCGCGTGGGGCAGCTCGTCGCGCGCGAAGCGTCCAGACGCCTCGGCATACCGTTCGGCATAATAGATCTTTCGCTCGCGCCGACGCCGGCTGTGGGCGATTCGGTGGCAGACATCCTCAAGGGAATCGGGCTCGAGCATCCAGGCGCTCCAGGGACGACGGCCGCGCTTGCGCTTCTCAACGACCAGGTGAAGAAGGGCGGAGTGATGGCAAGCTCATACGTCGGCGGTCTCTCCGGCGCGTTCATACCGGTTTCCGAGGACCAGGGCATGATCGACGCCGTCAACGCAGGAGCGCTCTCGATAGAAAAACTCGAGGCCATGACGTGCGTCTGCTCTGTGGGGCTCGACATGATCGCGGTGCCGGGGGCGACGAGCGCGGCTGCGATATCGGGGATAATCGCCGACGAAGCCGCGATAGGAATGGTCAACCAGAAGACGACGGCCGTGAGAATAATACCGGTATGGGGCAAAAAGGTGGGGGATACGGTCGAGTTCGGCGGTCTCCTCGGCCACGCCCCTGTCATGAAAGTGTCGGAATTTTCGTGCGAACGCATGATTTCCCGCAAAGGCCGCATTCCGGCCCCCATACATTCTTTCAAGAACTGAGATTGACATGATGGGGATAAATAATGTATAATATGCGCTCACAATTTGAAAGGTAAAGAAAAAATGACAATAACCTGCGCGTGCGGCAACGTCATCAAGACACGTTCAACCAAGAAGGAAATGACGGTCAACACCTGCTCGGCCTGCCATCCGTACTTCACGGGTCAGAAAACGATGGTCGACACCGAGGGCCGCGTCGATTCGTTCAAGAAGCGCTACGCGAAATTCGCCAAGTAAATTTTGCTCGACACCGGCAGAATCGAAGAAGTTCTGGGTCGTCTCGGGTCCGTCGAAGCGGATTTGGGCGACCCGAATGTTTTATCGGACGCGAAGCGTTACCGCGAAACGCTCCGCCGCCACGCTTTTCTGAAGAAACTTGAAAGCGCGTTCACCGCGTATTCCAAGGCCGTTTCCGACGTGAGAGGCGCGGAAGAGCTCGCCGCCGATCCTGAATTCGCGGCGGAGGCCGCCGCCGAGAAAGCGGCGCTTGAAGGGCGGCTGCCGTCTCTCGAGAAGCGCGTCCTTGCTGCGCTTCTGCCGCCCGACCCGGTTGAATCGCGCAATGCCGTGATGGAGATCAGGGCTGGAACAGGCGGCGAAGAAGCCGCTCTTTTCGCCGGCGATCTTTTCAGAATGTATTCACGCTACTGCGAGGCGCGTGGATGGAAGATTTCCGTGATGCATTCCAATTCCACCTCGCTCGATGGCTACAAGGAGATCGTCTTCACCGTGGAAGGCGAAGGAGCGTACGGCCGTTTCAGGTTCGAATCGGGCGGGCATCGCGTGCAGCGGGTCCCCGAGACCGAGGCCCAGGGGCGCATCCACACTTCCGCGGCGACCATCATCGTTTTCCCGGAGGCCGACGAAGACGACGACATCGAACTGCCAGAAAAGGACATCCGCATCGACCTTTTCTGTTCGGGAGGGGCCGGCGGACAGCATGTGAACAAGACGGAATCGGCTGTCCGCATGACGCACATCCCCACTGGGCTCGTGGCCGTATGCCAGGACGAGCGCTCGCAGATAAGAAACCGCGAAAAGTGCCTCGCGACGCTCAAGGCGCGCATACTCGATTTCCGCCGCCGCGAGGAAGAGGCGAAGGCCGGCGCAGACAGGCTTACCCTCAGAGGCTCGGGCGACAGGTCCGAGCGCATTCGCACATACAATTTTCCCCAGAACAGAATGACCGACCACCGCATCGATCTCACGCTTTATTCGCTCGACCGCATAATGGAGGGCGATCTCGAAGAGCTTCTGGACGCGCTTGCCGCCAACGATACCGACGAACGCATCAAAGCAGCTCTCGAGCAGGGGGGGCGCGGTGCTTGATTTCAGGAACATATCCGTCCATTACGGGCATCAGGACGTCCTTTCCGGCGTAACGTTCCGCGTAAACAAAGGCGACCGCATAGGCGTTGTCGGGCCGAACGGGTCGGGCAAGTCGACTCTTTTCAAGATCGTCCTCGGCGAGATGTCGACCGATTCCGGCGAGCTGATAGTCGAAGGCTCTCCGCGCATCGGTTTCACCCGCCAGAACCCCGAGCCGGATTCTCCGGAAGAGACTCTGCTCGAATATTCGCTGCGCGGCATTCCCGGGCTTTCGGAGATGGAAGCCGAAATGCAGGAACTCGAGAGCGATCTCGCCGACCCGGCGAAGATGAAGCGCTACGGCGCGCTGCAGTCGAAATTCGAACATCTCGGCGGTTACGACATAGAAACGCGCGTCAAGGTGGCGCTCGGAGGGCTTGGATTCGCGACAGACGAGTTTCTCAAGCCGTTCAGGACTTTTTCCGGAGGATGGCGGATGCGCGCGGAGCTTTCTCGCGTCCTTGCGTCCAAGCCGGATCTTCTTCTTCTCGACGAGCCGTCGAACTATCTCGATCTTCCCGCCGTCGACTGGTTGCAGAAGTTCCTCAAGGCCTACGACGGCACGCTCATGCTCATTTCGCACGACCGATATCTCCTGCGCACGCTCACCTCGATAACGGTGGAAGTGGATGCCGGCACGGCGACGCGCTACGAGGGCGATCTCGACTGGTATCTGACGGAGCGCGAGGTGCGCTACCAGCATCTCAAAGCGGCCAAAGAAAACCAGGACCGCCACCGCGAGCAGCTGCAGCGTTTCGTCGACCGTTTCCGCGCGCAGGCCACGAAAGCCGCGCAGGCGCAGAGCCGCCAGAAACTGATCGACAAAATAGACGAGGAAAAAATAATCCTCCCTAAACGTTATACGCGCTCGGGGCGGCTCAGGCTCGCCGATCCGCCGCCGTGTTCTGTCGACGTTTTCAGGTGTGAAGAGGCGTCTTTCTCTTACGACGGGGTGAAAAACGTGTTTTCCGGCGTGTCGTTCGAAGTGGCGCGCGGAGACAAGATCGCGCTCGTCGGATACAACGGCCTGGGCAAGACGACGCTCATGCGCCTCGCGGCCGGGACCCGCGCGCCCACGGCGGGCCGCGCCGTTCTCGGGCACAACGTCGTTCCGGGCTATCTGAGCCAGGAGTTCGCGGAAACCATTCCGCCGGACGTGTCTGTCTACCGCAACGCGAAAAACGCCATACCTCCGGGGATGAACGAGAAGAATTTCCGCAATCTGCTTGGCGCGTTCGGCTTCGACGAAAACGACGTGGAAAAACCGGCCGGCGTTCTTTCCGGCGGCGAGAAGATAAGGCTCGCGTTTCTCAGGCTGTTCCTTGCTTCGCCGAATTTTCTCCTTCTCGACGAGCCGACGACGCATCTCGACCTCGACGGGCGCAAACTTCTCCAGGATGCGCTCGCCGCGTACAAGGGCACGGTGCTTCTCGTTTCGCATGACATAGACTTCGTGCGCGCCGTCGCCACGGGCATTGTCGAAATAACGCGCGAGGGCGTGAGCCAGTTTCCCGGGTCGTACGACTATTACTGCGAAAAGAAGGCCGAGCGCGAGGCGGGCAGGCCGGATGCGGCCCGCCAGGAGCGCGTTTCGGAGAAAAAGGAGCTGAGGCGCCAGCGGGCGGCGGAGCGGGCGAAAATAGCCCCGCTCGTGAAGAAGCTCAAGGAACGCATCGAGACGGCCGAGAAAAAAACGGCGGAATACGAGGCCGAACTCGAGGATGCGAGCGCAGGACTTTTCAATCCCGTGCCGGGCACCGATTTCGCGGAACTCAACAGGCGCGTGCGGCTCGCGCAGACCGAGATCGACCGCTGGACGGCCGAATGGGAGGCCGCATCTCTCGAACTCGAAGAATTGAAGAACGGAGGTGAAGGATGAAAGCTTCCCTGAAGAAGTATCTTGCCGAAGGCGGAACCCTCGGCTCTCTCGCGGCGCGTCCGGCGAAGAAGCCGGCGAGCGCCGCTTTCGAGTGCGATCCGGCCGACGTTTTCAGGCGGCAGGCCGAGGCCCTCGCCCTCAGACTGCGCCGCATAGGGTGCAGAGTCGTGGTGGTCGGAGTCTCGGGAGGGCTTGATTCGGCGCTTGCGCTTCTCGTGGCGGCGGAGGCGTTCAAAAAACTTTCTCTTCCTCTTTCTGGCATACATGCCGTGACGATGCCCGGTTTCGGCACTACGAAAAGGACAAAATCGAACGCCGTCAGGCTCTGCGAAGGTCTCGGGCTGGACGTCGAGACCGTTAGCATAGCCAGGACGTGCAGGATGCATCTAAAGGACATAGGCCACGACGGCAAGACGCCGGACGCGGCTTACGAAAACGCGCAGGCGCGCATGCGTACGATGGTTCTCATGGACAAGGCCAACATGACAGGCGGCATAGTCCTCGGCACAGGAGACATGTCGGAGATCGCGCTCGGCTGGTGCACGTACAACGGCGATCATATGTCGATGTTCGGCGTCAACTCCGGCGTCCCGAAGACGGTCGTGCGCAAAGTGTGCGCATGGTGGTGCGCGGAAAGAGGCGGCCCGGCGGCGGAGGCGCTCGGCGACATAATCGCAACTCCAGTTTCGCCCGAACTCGTGAAAGGGCAGATCACCGAGGAGAAGATAGGTCCTTACGAGCTCCACGATTTCTTCATCTGGAATTTCGTGATGAACGGTCTCGACCGCGGCGAACTCGGCCGCGCCGCGAAAAAGTTTTTCAAGGGAACGTACGACGCCGCGACGATAGCGAAGACTCTCGATACATTCCTCTCCCGCCTTGTTTCGCAGGCGTTCAAGCGCAACTGCGCACCCGACGGAATAAAGATTTTCCCGTTCGAATTTTCTCTGCACGACTGGTGGATACCTTCGGATCTGCCCAAGGGCATACTCTGAAACACTTCCCGCTCCCTGATTTTTGTGATTTCCGCCTTTTTTGCAAATCAGCGCACATTGATGCTTTAATATGAGTATGATAGCTGGAGTTGGGCGGAATTGCGGAAAAGCAGTCTTGGTGTGAATGAGTGTTATGTTGTATTCAATGGCAATGCTTTACTGTTAAATAAAAGATGATTCTTTTCGATTTTGCGGATGATTTGCGGTTGTCTGTTTCAATCATAAAGGCTACGGGTGGAAAAGATTTAGAATTTCTGTTTTGTGATAGACCAGCTTGTCATTGTAATAAAACTATGCTATAATCTTGCATAGATAATGAGGATAATTATCAATGAATGATAATAATCAAAATAGAAAGTGCGAAAGTCTCTCTCAATGGGTGCATAGACGGCTCATATCGGGAAAATCGACGTTCACATTGGAGGAAGCAATGTCCGCAACATCGTTGCGGCGTTCGAGCCTTGCCCTTGCTTTGCATCGGCTCAAGGTGCGCAAATTGATTGTTTCGCCGATGCGAGGCTTTTATGTTTGCATGCCAGACCGGTATCAGCTTCGGGGCGATGTTCCGCCTGTTTTCTATGTGGATGACCTTATGCGGCATCTTGGACGGAATTATTATCTGGGATTGACGAGTTCTGCGGCGATTTGGGGCGCCGGGCATCAGCGCATTCAAGGGGATTATGCAGTTGTCACTTTGCCACGAATGAGTAGCGGGGGGCTTGCGCGTGGTATGCTCCGGTTTGTGTACCGCAAACAAATGCCCGAGGCGCATATCGTTACGCGCAATGCCGATGGTGGGGTCGTGCGATTTGCCGATGCGGCGTTGACGGCGTTTGATCTTGTGCAGCATGCCGATTTGGTAGGGGGCATGTCATCGGCAGCCACGATCGTCTCGGAGCTGATTGACGAAATGGACTTTACTTCTCTGTCCGATCTTGGCGAGGTCGTGCCGTGTGTGGTATGGCAGCGTTTGGGCTACATCTGCGAAGAGGTCGTTGGAGCATCAGAAAAGGCGGATGCGCTTTACCACACCTGGCGTTCGCTCGGTTTGCGGATTGTCAATACGCCTCTTAGTCCATTTGAAAGAAATCGCGGAGGAGAACTAAATCGCCGATGGCATGTGAAGATCAACCTTGAGATAGAGGTTGATGATTTATGATTGCCGAACGTTATATAACGGAATGGAGCGACAGCTTCCCATGGACAAAGAATTCGTTTATTGAACAAGACATGGTAATCTGTCGGGCGCTGGTTGATATTTTCAGCGATTCGTATCTTTCCAATGCGCTTGCGTTTCGGGGCGGGACTGCGATCCATAAAATCCATTTCAGTCCTCAGGTGCGTTACAGCGAGGACATTGATCTTGTGCAGGTTGAACCCGGCCCCGTGAAGCCGATTGCGGAGCGGCTCGGGGAAGTGTTGTCGTGGCTGCCTCGTATGACATCGGAGATTCGCCGATTTGGCTTCAGGATGAAGTTTCGCTACGAGAGCGAGATTGCGCCGATAGAGCCGATGCGGCTCAAGGTGGAAGTGAATACATTTGAGCACTTTTCCGTTTTGGGCTATGCCATGGTGCCGTTTGTCATGAAGAGCAGTTGGTACACGGGGGATTGTACGATCAAGACCTACTTTCTCGACGAGTTGATTGGCACTAAACTCCGTGCGCTCTACCAAAGAAAGAAGGGCCGTGATTTGTTCGATCTTCACCTTGCTTTGCCTCGTATCGACGTCTCGACGATTGTGCGCGTGTGGCGCGAATACATGGGATTCAGAGGCGGCGAGATTCCAACGGCAAAGCAGTTTGCCATGAATATGGAGGAGAAGATGTCGCTGAATGATTACATTGGCGATGTCGGGCCTCTCTTGCGACGTGGCGTGACATTCAATCCGCATGAAGCATACGCGGCGTTTAAGGAGTCGGTATTGCCGCTAATCTGATTGTTGCGTCCATGGGTGCTTTGAAATTCTTTCTGAACGAGATGGTTTTTCCAATTGTCTCAATCGCCGCTTTCAGGACTTGATAAGGGACTGCGATGACAATAATGTCGAATAGTCTAATACATTTGGAAGTTATCCCTCGCCCGCAATACTTTTGCTGTTGGAAGTTTTGGAGGAGGTTGGGAAACCGCATTGTCGTTCTCAAGAATCAACTCTCCAAACGGGCGAGCGTAAGCGAAGCCTTGTCCGTGTAGGTCTGTGGTTCCTATCTCCAATTCCACTCTCCAACTCCAACACTTGTAAATGTTGCCAGTGTGGAAATGTTGCCAAAGCCAATACCAATTCCCAATTGGAAATTGGCAACATTGGAACTGGATATTTTCACATTG
>Ga0310695_10011695_pt1 | contig 12476 bp, 10 predicted proteins | sample RumenRJG_04DNA_FD_203882 | JGI IMG/M metagenome (GOLD analysis project Ga0310695, IMG submission 203882) | Bovine rumen microbial communities from Lethbridge, Alberta, Canada - RJG_04 (v2) (version 2) | ecosystem: Host-associated > Mammals > Digestive system > Stomach > Rumen | place: Canada... | reverse complement strand
TGAATAATAAAAAGCGCCCTGTCACGCGAACGTGACGGGCGCATTCATTATTCATCACTGCATGGCTTGGTTTAGCAAACTCCCTGAGCGATCATTGCTTCAACGACCTTCTTGAAGCCGGCGATGTTAGCACCTGCAACATAGTTGCCTTCCATACCGTACTCCTTAGCAGCGTCGTCGATGTTGTGATAGATACCAACCATGATACCCTTAAGCTTAGCATCAACTTCTTCGAAGCTCCATGAAAGTCTCTCTGAGTTCTGGCTCATCTCGAGTGCTGATGTAGCAACACCACCTGCGTTAGCAGCCTTACCACCAACGAAAGGTACGTTGTTTGCCTGGAAGTACTCTGTAGCTTCGATTGTTGTAGGCATGTTAGCACCTTCAGCTACATACTGAACACCGTTAGCAACAAGCATCTTAGCATCCTCGATATCAAGCTCGTTCTGTGTTGCACATGGAAGAGCGATGTCTACCTTGTACTGCCATACACCATGCTCACCGTTCTTCTTCTCGAAGTACTGAGCTGATGGCTTAGCTGCAGCATACTCTGTAAGACGTGCACGCTTAACTTCCTTAACTTCCTTAAGAAGTGCTACATCAATACCGTTCTCATCATAGATCCAACCTGTTGAATCTGAACATGTAACAACCTTAGCACCAAGCTGTGTAGCCTTCTGGATAGCGTATATAGCAACGTTTCCTGAACCTGAAACTGCTACTGTCTTACCCTCAAGCTTATCGCCATGGCACTTAACCATCTCTTCTGTAAGGTAAAGAAGACCATAACCTGTAGCCTCTGTACGAGCAAGTGATCCACCATATGTAAGACCCTTACCTGTAAGAACTCCTTCGTAAAGTCCCTTGATTCTCTTATACTGTCCGAACATGAAACCGATCTCACGAGCACCTGTACCGATATCTCCGGCAGGAACGTCCTCATCAGCTCCGATATATTTTGAAAGCTCTGTCATAAAGCTCTGGCAGAACTTCATGATCTCGTTGTCTGACTTACCCTTAGGATCGAAGTCAGAACCACCCTTACCACCACCGATAGGAAGTGTTGTAAGTGAGTTCTTGAAAATCTGCTCGAAACCGAGGAACTTGATAATTCCGAGGTTTACTGATGGGTGAAGTCTGAGACCACCCTTGTAAGGTCCGATTGCGTTATTGAACTGTACACGGAAACCTCTGTTAACCTGTACATTTCCGTTATCATCTACCCATGGAACTCTGAACATGATCTGACGATCCGGCTCAGTAATTCTCTCAAGGATAGCGAGCTTACGATACTTCTCCTCATCCTGCTCGATTACAGGTCTGAGTGAATTAAGAACCTCTGTTACTGCCTGGATGAACTCAGGCTGGCTAGCATCTCTCTTCTGGACAAGATCCAGAACCTCATCAACGTATGACATTGCTTTTTCTCTCCTTTGTATATTTATATATTATTTCGATATAGACAAATCAAAACCTAATTTTATAACGGATAATGCTTTGCCCCACTAAAGCAAGATTATATACTATCATTTTCTCGTTGTAAATAATAAAATTAAGTTTTTTTGATTTTTTATGAATTTTTTTTAGTTTAAATCGTTTTTTGTTGATTTTATTATCATTATGTCAACAGAATACATATATATCTGTACTCGATCAACGCTCTTTCCATACATATTAAATCATATGCAGAAAATGTATGTATTACTGTGCCCATCCGAACGATTTCTCAACTGCTTTTTTCCAGCCTTCAAGCTTCTTTTCTCTTTCCTCAGCGGTTATTTCCGGCTTAAACAGTCTGTCTATAGTGGTACTTGACTTAATATCATCCCTTGACGAGTAGAATCCGGTAGCGAGTCCTGCCAGATATGCAGCTCCGAGTGCGGTACTTTCCCTGCAGCTCGGTCGTATTACTGTTGCATCAATTATGTCTGCCTGTGTCTGCATCAGGAAATCATTTGCCGAAGCACCTCCGTCAACCTTCAGCTCTCTGATCTTTACACCCGAGTCCTTCTCCATAGCTGTAAGCACATCGCTTGTTTCATATGCTATAGATTCAAGAGTTGCCCTGATAATATGATATTTGTTAACACCTCTGGTGATTCCGACTATCGTACCTCTTGCATACTGATTCCAGTATGGTGCCCCGAGTCCCGTAAATGCAGGCACCACATAACATCCGTTGGTATCCGGTACCTTCTTTGCCATATACTCGGAATCCTCAGCACTATCTATAAGTCTCATCTCATCTCTGAGCCACTGGATAGAAGCTCCTGCGATAAAGACAGAACCTTCAAGTGCGTAGTTTACTTTTCCGCCTATACCCCATGCAAGGGTTGTAACAAGTCCGTTTTTCGAAAAGACAGGCTCTTCTCCCGTATTCATAAGAAGGAAGCATCCTGTTCCGTATGTATTCTTCGCATCACCTTTACTGAAGCACTGCTGTCCGAAGAGAGCCGCCTGCTGATCTCCCGCAATTCCGGCAACAGGAATCTCTCCGCCTAAAATGTGCTTGCTGGCGAGTCCGTATACTTCACTTGAATCATGAACCTCCGGAAGCATACATTTCGGAATATCGAGCAGCTTCAGTATATCCTCGTCCCATTTCAGCTCTTTAATGTTATACATCATGGTACGGGATGCATTTGAATAATCAGTCATATGGCAGCGGCCTTTAGTCAGCTTCCAGAGCAGCCATGTATCAACCGTACCAAACAGGAGTTCACCCTTCTCTGCACGTTCACGGACTCCCTCCACATTATCAAGAATCCATTTCAGCTTAGTTGCTGAGAAATATGCATCTATAACCAGACCTGTTTTCTCGCGGATCATATCTGTATATCCCTGTTCCTTCAGCTGATCACAGAATTCCGAGGTTCTGCGGCACTGCCAGACTATAGCATTATATACAGGTTCTCCGGTTTCTTTATCCCATACTATTGTTGTCTCTCGCTGGTTTGTTATTCCGATTCCTGCTATATCTTTAGGTGTAGCGCCCGACTTTGCAAGTGCCTCTACTGCAACACCCAGCATTGTCGACCATATCTCATTTGCATCATGCTCAACCCATCCCGGCTGAGGGAATATCTGCGTAAATTCCTTCTGTGCTACAGAAACTATCTTTCCTTCCCTGTCAAATACAATCGCACGGTTGCTGGTAGTTCCGGCATCTAAAGCCATGATATATTGTTCCATCTTGATACCTCCTCAGTAATACCCCAATCCATATTTTCTTTTAAATAGCTCATTAAAAGGTACGTTCCTATAAGAATAGCTATGATAGCTGTCCATATCAGAATTCCTTTAATTTTTCTCCTGAAGTCCTTCTTTGTCATTTTGTACTTCATCGGTTCTACATTTTTATTGCTGTTTTTGTTTTCCATTGTATATACCCCATTTATTCCAATATGACAGAACTATGTTTTATTTTCGGCACAGGGATATTCCCTACTGTAAACAGATGTTCTGCCACTGGTATTCAGTATACCATTTAATAACGAAAAAAACACATTATTAGACGGAAAAAAGACAGATATCTGATAAAAAAAACACACTGTTAACAGTATGTTTACAAATTATTTATAGTCTCTTAAACACTTACATATAGGGTTGTAGTAATATACAGTTAAGCCAATTGAAGCGAAGCAAAGTTCTCTCAAAGGTTTATAGATTAATAGTGTAAAGAAGAAATAAGCGCCTAACAAGGCGCTTATTCTTATTTATGGAACTTTTTAAATTTTCAATTCTGATTAACCACAGAATAATCTCAAACGCATAAAAAAAACCGACTCAACTTTTCGTTGAGCCGGTTATAAATTTATTTACAAGACTTATTCAACAGTAATTAGAACTTACCTGCCTTTGCAGCCTCTTCAATTGAAACTGCTGTAGAAACTGTCATACCAACCATTGGGTTGTTACCTGCACCGATAAGTCCCATCATTTCAACGTGAGCCGGAACTGATGAAGAACCTGCGAACTGAGCATCGCTGTGCATACGTCCCATAGTATCTGTCATACCATATGAAGCAGGACCTGCTGCCATGTTGTCCGGATGAAGTGTACGACCTGTACCACCACCTGAAGCAACTGAGAAGTACTTCTTACCAGCCTCAACACGCTCCTTCTTGTATGTACCTGCTACAGGATGCTGGAATCTTGTTGGGTTTGTTGAGTTACCTGTGATAGATACGTCAACATTTTCCTTCCACATGATAGCAACACCTTCCTGTACATCGTTAGCGCCGTAGCAGTTAACCTTTGCACGTGGTGACTCAGGATCCTTTGAGTAGCACTTTCTGAATACTTCCTCAACTTCTCCTGTATAGTAATTGTACTTTGTCTCTACATATGTGAAACCATTGATTCGTGAGATGATCTGAGCTGCGTCCTTACCAAGACCGTTAAGGATAACTCTGAGCGGCTTCTGACGAACCTTGTTAGCCTTCTCAGCGATACCGATAGCACCCTCAGCAGCTGCAAATGACTCATGACCTGCAAGGAATGCGAAACACTCTGTATCCTCTTCAAGAAGCATCTTTCCAAGGTTACCATGTCCAAGACCAACCTTACGTCTGTCTGCAACTGATCCCGGAATACAGAAAGCCTGAAGTCCGATACCGATAGCTGCTGCAGCATCTGCTGCCTTTCTGCAGCCCTTCTTTATAGCTATAGCAGCACCTACTGTGTAAGCCCACTTAGCATTTTCAAAACAGATTGGCTGAATTCCCTCGATGAGGTGGTATACATCGATACCGGCAGCTTCTGTGATTTCTTTACACTCTTCAATTGATGAGATGCCATACTCCTTAAGTGCAGCAAGGATCTGAGGCTCTCTTCTCTCATATGATTCAAATAATGCCATTTTATCTTCCTCCTTCTCTTACTGCTTTCTTGGGTCAATGCATCTAACAGCATCAGCCACACGTCCGTACTGACCTGAAGCCTTCTTGAATGCTGTATCTGTATCGTCACCGGCCTTGATGAAGTCCATCATCTTTCCAAAGTTTACATACTTGTAACCGATGATCTCATCGTTCTCATCAAGTGCAATGTCAGTAATATATCCATCAGTAAGCTCAAGGTAACGAGGTCCCTTATCAAGTGTACCATAAGTTGTACCAACCATTGAACGAGCTCCCTTACCAAGGTCCTCAAGTCCGGCACCGATCTGAAGTCCGTCCTCTGAGAATGCGCTCTGAGTTCTTCCGTAAACGATCTGAAGGAAAAGCTCTCTCATAGCTGTGTTGATAGCGTCACAAACAAGGTCTGTGTTAAGAGCTTCCATAACTGTAAGTCCCGGAAGGATTTCTGCTGCCATAGCAGCTGAATGTGTCATACCTGAACATCCAACAGTCTCTACAAGTGCTTCCTGGATGATACCATCCTTAACATTAAGTGAAAGCTTGCAGCATCCCTGCTGTGGAGCGCACCAGCCTATACCATGAGTATAACCTGATATATCTTCTACCTTCTTAGCCTGCACCCACTTAGCTTCCTCAGGAATTGGTGCAGCACCATGATGTACCCCCTGTGTAACAGGGCACATATTCTTAACTTCTGTTGAGTAAATCATATGATCCTCCTTCTTATAAATGTGGTAGGTATTAATATTTCTATTAAACGCACCCAATATATTAGCATAAATAAAGACAATTAACAATCTATGTTTTGAGAAAAATGCACTTGTTAATAATGTTATAAGAGTTGTGTTATCATGCTTTTAAGCTTTTCTTCATAATACGTCCTGTTCGATTCAAGTATTTCATACTTTTTAGCCTCAGGATCAAATCTGACAATGTCTATGCCGCAGTTCGGCTGGAGTCCGTCTCCCCAGAAGCTGTGCATTCCCGGCATTCTCCTGATATTCATGAGAAGTGCCTTGTTGAGTGCTCCGTGTCCCGAAATCAGGATTCTTTCTTCATCGGCAGCATTCGCCTTGCATCCCGTTGTTTTTCCTGTACTTCCGGCATTTTCTCCGGAATTTTCGGCATTGTCTCCTGCACTTTCAATATTCTCCTTCAGGAACTCTGCCGCCCTCTCACAGAGCGTTGACAGACTTTCCGTATCGCTGTCATGTATTGTCAGCTCATCATACTTGTCCGGATTCGACTTGAAATATCTGAAGGGAACCGTGATATCAAGCATCATTGATTCCACATGCTGCCCCTCCTGTCTTCCGAAGCTCAGCTCCCTGAGTCTTTTATCGATTATTATCTTATCCGACTTCTCTATTTCCGTACTCTCCGGATCCTGACGATACTCCGGATCGGCTATCAGCCTTGCCGTTTCGTATGCTCTCTTCAGCGGACTCGAGTAAATCCTGTCAAATGTAATCCCCAGCTCTTTGAATCTCTCACCCGTCTGTCTTGCCATCTCCCGTCCCAGGCTATCGAGCATGATATCGGTTCTTCCCTGTATCTTATGCTCGCTGTTCCATTCTGTAGTTCCGTGTCTCACAATATATATCAGCAAAATTCTTCAAACCTCCGATATGGTACATTTCACGCTTGCAACCACACATTGCTATGGTATAATTTTAATATAGACGACTATTGAGCCGCCTAGTTACTATACCACAAAAAGAAAGATGAGGAAATAAAATGAAAGCAGCAATCATTATGGGATCTACCAGCGATCTTCCTAAGATTGAACCCGCTGTGGAAATCCTTAAGGACTATGGCGTTGATATCAAGGTAAGATGCCTGTCTGCACACAGAGCTCACAAGGCTCTTGCGGAATTTATAGACGAGATAAACGAGGATGGAACCGAAGTTATCATTACAGCCGCAGGAATGGCTGCAGCTCTTCCGGGCGTAGTTGCTTCTATGACCGTTCTTCCGGTTATCGGTGTTCCTCTTTCAGGCTCAGTGCTTGACGGAACAGATGCACTCTATTCAATAGTTCAGATGCCGCCGGGAATCCCTGTAGCAACCGTTGCCATCAACGGCGGAAAAAATGCTGCATGGCTCGCACTTGAGATAATGTCTATCAAGCACGAGGATGTTCGTCAGCGACTTATGATCGAACGTAAGAATATGGCCGAAGCAGCCGAGAAGGCAAACGCAGAGGTTATCGCTAAGTTCGAGAACTAGGCTTTTCAAGCGGCAGTTTTGTTCTATACAAGACTGCCGTTTTTTTGTACACACAGAAAGGAGGTCACTATGAAATGTATCCGCTGCGGAGCAGTTTTGCCCGATGATTCCACATTCTGTTCATTCTGCGGAGAGGCTCAGTTAACAACTACTCAGCCGCCTTACCAACAGACTCCGAATAGTCAGGGAATGTACTCTCAGACCCCAAATAACCAGAGTCAGTATATGCAGAACCCGAACAATCAGAGCATGTACCCTCAGACTCCGAATAATCAGAACCAGTATATGCAGAACCCGAACAATCAGAGCATGTACCCTCAGGCTTCGAATAATCAGAATCAGTATATGCAGAACCCGAACAATCAGAGCATATACCCTCAGGCTCCGAATAATCAGAATCAGTATATGCAGAACCCGAACAATCAAGGCATGTATCAGCCGGCTCCAAATACACCGAAACAGAAATCCTTCCTGATTCCGCTTGTCATATGTTCGGTACTGCTTCTGGCTGCTGTCATCACATTAGTTATAGTATTATCCCGTAAAGACAGCAAAAGCACAGCCGACATACCGTCAACAGAAGTAGCTTCCGTCAACAAGGATAAAGAGGATCCGGCGAAGAAAAAGGATGACAAGAAAGCCGAATTAGAAGCAGATAAAACCGAGGCAGCTACCGAAAAAGCCGAAGTGACCACCGAAGCTACTACGGAGGCAACTACAGAAGCGCCGAAGCCGACTCCTTATGCCGAAACTGCCGGAATCACCTTCTCTTCTTTGGATCAGTATGCAAGTGCAAATGCCTATGCCAGGCTGTATTATAATGATGAATATTACGAAACCGATGATCTGCTGACCCTTTCGCCAATAGACAACGAACAACTTCAGACATTGGACAGCGTATACGTTAACTCCGTCGACAATATTCTGGTTACCGAACCCGATTCCGAAGGAAATGTAATGTACTATATCATTTACACTACTTACAGACAATCACATGTCCTTGATCAGCTTTCGGGTGAAAAGGTTTTCGTATGTAACAGCACAGCCCCTATGTTCTTTGATTATTATACCGGCTGCAGGCTGGAGTATTTTAATGAATATTCCGAAATAACAGATTTCCATCCGAATAATCTTACATTTGACCTGTACGGTGAACCGTTAAATCTTTCTATTGTCAAATTAACCGAGAGTATCGAATATCCCGATGAATCCGAGGAAACTGACGAGGGAACGAAATATACATTTATAAATCATTTCAGATCAGTATTCTGTATCAAAGTACCGAAGGATTATGACGGATTGGTTATAGCACTTTATAACAAGGATGTCACGCGGGAAAGATATGATGCTATTGAATCCAGAGAAAATGAAATATCGGCCAAAATATCTTCTAACGAAGCCTTTGACCTGGACTATTCTCTTTTCTTAGATAAAGGTTATAACGGCGTAGATAGTGAAGTTGATGATTTTCTGTATTACAGAGTCAACCAGAGCGCAATTCCGATCAAACCGACAGATTACTCGGATGTTTTCTCTTCCCTTTCATTAAATTATGACTTTGAATGGGCTGATGAAGCATTAAAAGGTGATTATAGTCTGGGCGGCCAACTGATTACCGATCAAAACCAAATCTACGGTGAATGGGATTGCTATATGATCATCGACAGAGAACATAAGTTTGACTCCTTTGGCGAAACGTACGCCAACGTCTCAATAAGTTCTACAGAAGGATCAGATATTGATTTCGTAATTTATTACCTCTATGAAAAATGGGAAAACGATGAAGACTGGACAGATATAAGTGATTCCGATAGTTTGAATCTGAAAGGAAAATATAACTCAGACGGTACACTGAGCTTTGATCCCGAAACCGAAGGCCTCGCCTTTACCGTTCACGGTTTCTATTCAAACGGTTACAAGCAATATGCCGTCGGAACCATGGTTATGCAGAGCGGTGAACCGATTGATGTCTTCCTGGTAAGGCCATAGCTTATAATTGATACATGCATAATAAATTAGCCGGTCACGCAGTTATGCGCGGCCGGCATATTTTAACTTAAATTAATAATTTACTCCAAAATTTCTGCATCGATTTTCAAATTCCGGGGAATTTAAAAACTGTTCCAATACAAAATCCCTATAATCTCCATCTCCTCTTGTAAGCCACCACATCCAGCTATTATATCCTCCGGTATCCGGATATCTTCCAAGCAGTCCTTTATAAAGCTGTCTGATATACTGATCGTTATTAAAATTCCTACTTTTAAATTCAGGAGACTGAACAAATGCCCTAGCGAGCCCTCTGGCATTTACCCTTCCACTTGTCAATGCATAGAGATTGTTATTAAATCCTTCAACATCAGGTTCTCTATCCAAAACACATCTGTATAATTCATGAACAAATGTTCTTTCATCAAACCCGATGCTGAAATATAAATATTTAGCTATTCCTACACCATCTACGTTTGAAACCCCAACATACAAACGATATTCACCCGGAGTAAGATTCTCTATCTTAAAATCCCTTTTAAAATTTGTCATTGCACTAAAATTATAAGAACAGGTTCTTAATCCCCTTAAATCATATGTTCGCGGAGTTAATATTGTCTTATAACCTGTGCTATCTTTGCGCTCCATTACCATATACAATGTTTTTAACTGTTTATTAGAGTATACCCACCCTTCTAGCTGATATGATGTAAAAGACTCCAATACAGGATTTTTAGTACCACCGATTGTAAGTTTAAAGAATTCAAATACACTTGGGGTTCCTTGCGCTTCAACTTTGGGGTTGATCATTACCACTGACAGCATCATGCATAATGCCATCATCATACATAAAATTCTTCTGTGTTTCACTTTAGTACCTCCACTTAAAATATAGTTTTTTTGCAACATATAACATTTTATAGAATTTATTTATATTTCGCAATGTATATTTTCAGCATAGGATACATTAGATTAATAATGATTAATAATCTACTATAAAAATCGGATTACCTGAATACAGGTAATCCGATTATATTATCTGAATATTTTGTTTTTATATTATCAGAATAATTCCGGGCAATTGATTCAATAAACTTAAATTAATAATTTACTCCAAAATTTCTGCATCGATTTTCAAATTCCGGGGAATTTAAAAACTGTTCTAATACAAAATCCCTATAATCTCCATCTCCTCTATTAAGCCACGCCATCCAATTATTATACCCTTCAGTATCCGGATATCTTCCAAGCAGTCCTTTGTATAGCTGTCTGACATACTGATCATTATTTAAGTTCTTTTTCTTGAACTCCGGAGATTGATAAAATGCTCTTGCAAGCCCTCTGGCACTTATTCTTCCACTTGTCAATGCATTAAGATTATCATCAAAACCTTTTTGGTCCGGTTCTCTATCCAGAACACATCTGTATAATTCATGGACAAATGTTCTTTCATCAAACCCGATGCTGAAATATATATATTTACTAAATCCTTGTCCATCCACGTTATCGATTGCAAAATACAAACGATATTCACCTGGAGTATAATTCTCTATCTTAAATAAATCTGTAAAATTCATTGAGCTCAAATCATAATATCTGGTTCTTAAACCCGATATTCCATGTGTAACCGGCTTTGAAATACTCTTATAAGAGTAACCAACTTTGCGTTCCATTGACAAATATATATTTCTTAACTGTTTATCTGAAAATATCTGCCCCTCTAACTGATATGACTTAAATGACTCTAATACGGGATCTTTAGTACCACCGATTGTAATTCCGTAGCCAGTCATTTGATATGATGTATCCTCTTTTGCTTCAACTTTCCGATTCATCATTACCACTGACAGCATCATGCATAATGCCATCATCATACATAGAAATTTTTTGTGTTTCACTTTAGTACCTCCATTTAAGCTATAAATTTACGCAACACTCAGTAATATATAACAATTATTCTATTTTTTCAAGTTATTTTATTTTATTTCTTAACGTTTGATAACAACATGGAGAAGCAGTTAAGTTTTCAAATAATTTCATAATTTATCTTAATGCATAATCACACCATAAAAAATCGGCTGTGGAATAATACTTCCACAACCGATTCTTCTGATAGATTATTAACTGATCATACTTAAATGATCTGATCCAGTATATACGGATCTTTTATTTTTTTATCTTCTGCGAAGAATATGATCTTCGACATTACCTCTGCCGTCTTTGGATCGTCATCTACAAACGGAAGGAATATCCTGCCCCTATGCTGTGAATGCACAGGCAGCACATTTATCATAGGTCCGCCCTCCTGATGGATGACACCGCTTCCGAGATGAATGTTGTACTTTCCTCTCGTACCCTCTATAAGCGCATGGCTGTCTGTAAGTGTTACGTTCTTCAGCTTGAACATCGGGATCAGGAACTCTGCTATGGCATGTCTCATCTCGATCGTAGAATGTGACATTTCAGGATCGATATCTCCCGCGTGAGCTACGCTGACAGCAAGATCAACATCTCTCATAACCTCTGAGAAGAGGATATCCGGAATCTCGCTTATCTGCTTTCTTTCAAAGGTCTTTCTGTCGTAGAAAGCTACCCATTCAAGAGTCGGTGCTTCTATATCACTTGGCGAGAACCAGTCTGCAAGCGCATATATCGTTGCAATGATATTCTCCTTATAGTAAACCTTCTGAAGTCCGTCCTCTGCATCGGCAACCCATCTTCTGCCTCTCAGTACTCCGACTGTCATCTTCGGATTGATCTGATTTCCGGCATATCTCATGCTCTCGTTCAGATTCTTCTCCTCTTCGGTCTTCACATAGAGTTCTCTGAATATCTGCTTAAACGGCTGACGTATTTCCTTCTCAAAGCAGAATTTCTGGAACTCATGCCATCTACCCGCCTTAAAGAGGTTATAAGGATGAGCGACCACAACAGTTGAATCTGCTTTAAGTCCTGCTTCCTTCATATCTTCAGGGAATCCGAAGAAATCGCCCTGCATGAAGAGTATCCTGTTCACCATAGTGCCGACCACTCTGTCCGAAGCCATATCCAGAATCTCGGAAACATAGAACTCTGTCTCACTCTCCATAGCCTCTTCCATCATAATCTTCGTTCTTCTGAACTGCTCAGTGAAGGTCTTCTTCGCCTCAGTTATGTCAACCACGTAATCCTTCTTCTTGATTCCTGCCGGAACAGACTTAAGTATCTTTTCGCCTTTCTTTACAAGAACGCTGACTTTTCCGGCATCATCCGCTTCAAGCCATACTGTATAATCATCCACCTCATGCGGTTCAAAGAATCCTACAAGTTCAGAAGATATCTCCCGTTCCATCCTGAGGATAAATCTTGTCTCATCACTGTAACCTGAAGCAGTTGCAAGATTCTTTACAGCCATCT
>Ga0310695_10011693_pt1 | contig 12478 bp, 13 predicted proteins | sample RumenRJG_04DNA_FD_203882 | JGI IMG/M metagenome (GOLD analysis project Ga0310695, IMG submission 203882) | Bovine rumen microbial communities from Lethbridge, Alberta, Canada - RJG_04 (v2) (version 2) | ecosystem: Host-associated > Mammals > Digestive system > Stomach > Rumen | place: Canada... | reverse complement strand
GATTCTCACAGAAACCACCCTCAACCCGTTTGATAGATAGGTCAGAATTTTACTTGGGAATGATGTAGAATTAAAAATTGCAGTTGGGTCTTGCGTTGATAGTCCAATCTGACATTTCTGAAGAAAACGTATAAATTCTTCTCCCTGTAAAAATCCATCATATGACACATCTGCCCGCGACGAATCATTGATATCTTTTATTAAACGCAATATGGAATCAATCTGCTTCTTGTCCCCAAATCCCAAAATGTGAATATGATAATTTTCAGGCAGATACGCCGCCGCCGCCGCAGCAGCAGCCCCTCCCTTTTGAGGATCAAGCGTACCGGCATACACAACATTTATCTTGCCATTTTCAAATGGTTCTATGTCCCTTCTAGGCTCAACAGAATACAAACCATGAATAATAACAGCGGGCTTTTTTGCGCTATTTAACTTGCTGTCCAGGGATGCTGTTGGGAATATATATTTTTCGCAACAATCAATAAAACGATATTCATTTCTTGACCGCCTTGCACTTTGCTTATGTACATCCTGGTATATTTCCTCTATCTCACCTACTATCCTTATTTTCTTGATCTTATTCAGCCAAATAAAAATAGAATCATATCCAAGACTATGATATACGATGATTTGTTCACCTCTTTTTATGTGGAATAAGCACCATAACAGAAAGACAATATCCCTATACATCCAATTCAGGACATTCAAAATCTTGAACTTGGAAACTCCAAAACTTCCGAAATAACGAATTGTGTTCTGGCCTCTATTTTCAACCTTGCCTTTATAATAGAAACCTGGTATGGAAATGGATGAATGAGAGATGAGTTCTACCGTATAGCCACATCTGTTTAACGTGTCAATCACATAATCTGTTTTGGTATCCGCCGCTGGTGAATTACTGCGGAGACAAGTCATATCCTTGTCTCCGTAATAGGTTACATATTTAATTCGTTTATCCATTTTCGTCTTATTTGGGGCATGAAAGTGCAAAACTTCAATCAGACATCCTTTCCTACAATAAATACATAATTTGTGGTTGCACTTCCACCTATATTCAACATCATGCCATTCTTAGCACCTTTAACCTGATAGCGTCCAGCCTTGCCCGTCGCCTGCTTATACAAGTCAACAAACATTCTGGCACCAGAACCGCCTACAGGATGACCGCAACCAATCAGACCACCTGAAGGATTAATAGGTTTGGCACCATCAAAGGCAATCACGCCATTCTCTACAGCTTCACATTCCTTTCCAGGCTCACAGATGCCAAAGGAGGAAATGGCAGCAAACTCAGAACTGCTAAAGCAGTCATGGGTCTCAAACACGTCAATATCATCAACTGTCAAATTGGCTCTACGATAAGCATCCAAACAAGCCTGACGAGTCCAAGGCAATACATATTCACTACCGGCATTATCTGCCATCTTCTTGTCAAAAAGCATAGGGGCTGTTCTGTGACCATAGCCCTTAACAACAGCCTTATCCTTCAAGCCTTTCTCTTGCAGGTATTTCTCAGAGCAAAGTACTACCACAGCAGCACCATCAGTCACCTGAGAACAGTCACTCACACCAAGTAAACCACCTACACATGGATTGCTTTCAGTTCCACGATGTGAAGCTTCCTCATAGCTCATAAACCACTTACGGGTCTGAGCCAGTGGATTACGCTTTGCATTGGCATAGTTGATACAAGAAATCTTGGCCAAAGCATTCAAATAACGCTCTTGATCCAAACCATATTTCTCAATGGTAGCATCAGCCAAACGTCCAAAGAGTTTAGGGAAAGGCAGGTCAACACCCTTACCTTCTTTCTCATAGTAGGCAGCACGACCAAGGATGTCACCACCCTTCTTGCTATCAACTGACTTCATGATTTCCCAGCCTACCACAATGCAGACATCATACTCTTCTGCCTCAATCTTACTGATAGCAGCATCCAAAGCTACAGAACTGGATGCACAAGCAGCCTCATATCTGGCAGAAGGAACGCCATAGAAAGCGGGATTCACCTCAGTCAAGAATGCCCCAAGGTGACCTTGGCTGATATACTGTTCAGCAATAAAGTTGCCTACAAAAGCAGCCACACGATTTTCCTTGTTCAAGGCTACCATCTCATCCATCGTGAATTCTGCATCCTTGAAACCATCCTCAATGGCCTCTTTCAAAAGGGCTATCATGTTCTTGCCCTCTTTTGTCCAGTTGCGCTCAAAATCGGTCTGAGCACCACCCATTATATATACTTTCTTCTTCATAGTGCTCACCTCCTTATTTTGCTTTGAAATAAATTCTATAATCGTACTTACTCTTGATTTGTTCTGCAATGATGTGGTCAATATCCACATTACCCAGAATCTCTGGCTTCAGTCTTTCCTTCATCAGAGCACCCAAGTCACAAACACGGGTGAAAGCCTCCATCATAGCAAAGGGAGGACACCAAGTGAAACCAGTTGCCATCACATCGTCTGCCACACGCAAGTCATAACCCACATGTTCTGCAGTCCACAAAGCATAGACGATATAACGAAGCAAGAATCGCAAGCAGATGTCAGCCTCCTGAGAGTGGTTGTTAATCAACTCCAGAATAGCCTTGTCGTAATCGCCCACCTTCAAGTATTCCTTCATCTTCAGAGCAAACGGGAAGGTATATTTGATGACATCACGGAAACCGCCTTCCTTGATGTCCCATACCATCATACGCTTGTAATCGTTGTCGCCCTTGATGAGCTTATAAAGGCCTTGACCTCTCTTGCGACCAAGATAGCCCTTATCAATCAGTTTCTGCACATATTCTGGCAGTACGAACTTCTCATGCACATAGTCATTCGTATTCTCGTAGATATTATCCACAATAGCCTTATGTACATCCAGTCCTACAAAGTCAGCAGTAGTGATTGGAGGCATGGTACGTCCTGAGAACGGACCAAGGATAGCATCGATATAATCGATACCACCATTGTCCTGATAACGTTCAGCATATATCAGAGCCTCGTTGATGAAGTAGAAGCCAATGCGGTTGCCCAAGAATGCAGGCAGATCCTTACTCTCAGCTACCGTACGATAGAGCTGATTAGTCAGGTAATCCTTCAACTCGGCATACAGCTGCATATCGCTATAGGGCGAAGCTGTCAACTCGCAAAGCGTCAACTGGTAAGGAGGGTTGAACATGTGAACACCATAGAACTGGCTTCTCACCTCCTCAGGGTAGCACTCAGCAAGTCTGGTGATAGAAAGACCAGAAGAACCAGTACAAGCAATGGCACCTTTCTTCAACGATTGTCCTATCTGAGTATGCAGACTTATCTTAAGCTCCAAGTTCTCAGCAGCACTCTCGAACACAAGGTCTGACTGTTTCACACAATCAGCCAGCATCGAATAGTCTGCCGGTACCAGATGGCTATAAATACTATCGGCTTTCACCGTTTTTCCTGCCTTCAAGGCAGCTTTCTTCGACTTCTCAATATCACGGCTCACCGTATACACCTTGGCATTGCCGAAAGAAGCAAAGATAGCAGAGACATTCGCCCCCATGGTCCCGTTGGCTCCCACCACAGTAACGGTTTTAACTTTCATAAATATTTGAAAAAATTGAATGTATTAAATAGAATCCACTTTCCAGGTAGGAATATATTCTGTTTCCTCTTTGAAAGTAATAACATGAGAACCCACGAAACGGCGGTTATAAAACGTTTCTTTGGTTCCCCTATAGAATATGAGCCCCAACTTATTCAAGCGAGGATAATTCATTGCTATCTCGCGTGAAACACTTGCAAATACCACATAACAAAAGGGTCTTCCGTACTTGGATACAAGATAGTACATTGAGCCTCTTTTAATATAATAAAAGTCCGTCTTACCCTTTACCCAATAATTGAAGTATTGCTCATCCATGTTATACGGGTGAATCCTGCAATACTCATTATTGGAAGACAAAATGCACAGATGATAATAAATAGGCTCTTTCCATCCGAATTTCATAAAAGCTGGATAGGAGTTGAGATTCGGGAAACCATATACTATATCTTCTGGTTTAGTCATTGCAACAACACGTCTGACCATTTCCTTAAAGACTCCTTTTCCTCTACAAATTGGCAGAACAGCCGAACCTCCCGATTGATAAGCCACTTTTCCTCTAATGTCATTTCGCCATAATCCTTCGGTCGCTGATGGCATCCCATCAATATAGGCAATGCACAAAATTGAAGGTCCATATATATTATCAATATACTGTTTGTTAAATAAATCTCGGTGCATCGAAATACCAAAGACCTGCTCAATTACTGAGATATATTCAGAAATAAATTTCTCATTCAACTGATTACTCCAACGGCAATCATAAATTATGTTTTTTACCATTTTCTACTTCGTTATTAAGGACAAAATGTTATAATACCCATATAATTTATTCTTAAATACGCTAATTGAGTCATCATTGCTAATAGCAGTACGCCCCATCACAAGAGCATCATCCTTACGATAACTATACATCATCTTAGACGTATAGATCCTTTTGTAAACATGTTTATCAATAACGGTCTGTAGCGTCTCCTTTGAATACATTCCGAATGGGAAACAGAAATCTTCTGGTGCAAAGCCAAGCTTCTGTTCAAACAGTTCGTTGGCATCATTAATTTCATGTCTTATATCAAAATCTTCTAGATTAGTCATATTGGGGTGGGTATATGTATGAGCACCAAATCCGACTAGACCAGATTCGTGCATTTTACATGCTTCTTCCCAAGTAAGCATCCTCGGATCAACACTTGTCATGCCAGAGACAAGAAAAATGTTATATTTAATACCTAACTCTTTCATAAAGTCAAATATTGCATAATAATTTGATTTGAAACCATCATCGAAAACTATCAATACTTTGTCTTTCTCAAATTGTTCTGCACCTTCATCTCCCATGTCGTCAAATCTCAAAGTTTTTATATTATGCTCTGCAATATATCTCATCTGCGATTTGAAGACGTCCACGTTCATTTCCATGCAACCTTCGCCTCGAGTAGTAACGATGTCATGATAATAAATAACATTGATATACTTGTTGCGGCCAATACATATCTTCCCGATTAAGGGGATTACTCGTTCGAAAACGAACTTTTTTATTACATTCATTATTTCCTTCTAGTTATGTTTCGGTGCGTTTTTTTCCAGAAGCTTTAACACGAGCCTTATTATAAATATATTTGAATTTACCATACCTGATAAGTTTCATCCAGTAAACGATTTTACGCCAGAACGACAACAGAGGGTAACCATTGCCAAAGATCTTATATATTTTTTGCGCATGGAACTCGTCTGGAATAACGTAAGACGGGTGTTTAAGCGGAAATGTTACCTCATATGTAGGCATATCATATAAAGCCGCTATAGATTTTGTCATTACCCTTTTGTCAATGCCATGTGTGGCATCATCTCCTGTACCAATACAACACATCATATTAAACTTTGGAATGATACACAGCTGGTTTTGAGCCATAAAATCAAGGCCAAAGAAGAATTCTCCGCCTGCAACATGGCCACCATATCGGGAATCTCTGGCATAGCCCTTGATGTGATGCCACATAGTTACGTTATTATGGCAGCGTTGTTTCAACAGTTTCATAACATACGAATCCTGAGCATAAGAATAATTTACATCCCTATTATCTATCACCCTCTTCCATGTAGCAGTTCCACTTATGCATGCAGCGCGTGAAAAGAAATAATCTGATGTACAATCTTCATTCTTCTCAATCTGATTGGCTCCACAAATCAAATTCACACGGTTATCATCTTTATACCTTTCTAATAATTCCGCACAGAAACGGAAAAAACTTATAGCAGGTATGTGGTCGTCTTCCAAAAAAATACATCTGTCGTAATGTGACCAGATAAACTGGGAAGTCTTTCTCCCCATAGCATACAAACCATTATTGTGTTTTTCATATAATCTATGGATAGTGCACTCCCAGTCAACCTCTTCTTCATAAATTTTTCTGTTCTCGCGGATAGCCTCCCATTCTTTATCGTTACGGCCTCCGTCACTCTGAAGGATTAGTATGCTGGGGCGGGCTTGTTTTATAACTTCAAACTGTGCTCGCTGGCATCTGGTACGTGACCAGATATTTACCTTAACTGGCACATCGACCAAATAAGGTTTCTTTTCTTGAATATCCATATCTAACTATTAATTATCTTTTCTTAGAAACAAATCTAATTATCAGGTCTTTTTCATATTTGTTAGCTAAAAACAACCATGCTATTAAGCAATAGCCTGCCACATAGATAGCAATAGATAATACCAAACTCATCCACCCTTTAATTGGCAGGTAGTTTTGTATGAAATATGCAGCTACGGAATATACTGTTAACAACGGCATAATCTTCAGGTGACAATTCTTAAAAAAACACTTCATATCAAGCCCCATCTTATACTCATAGAACTGAACATATAAAATTTGCGTTAATACCAAAGCAATACCGGTAGCTGCAGCACAACCTACAGCTCCGAAGTTGGGTGCAAGGATGATTGACAAAACAAGGCCTAAGAACGAACTGATTAACACCCTTGACGCAGTGTGTTTTATCTTATTTTCAGCATAAACCAAATCCATTCCGATTTGCATGGTCAAAGATAGGATATTAACAAATACCAGAAAAATGAAAACATAGTATGATGAATAGAAAGTATCCCCAACCCATAGATGGACAAATCGCTCACCAAATACACAAAAACCAGCAAATATCATGAAAATGATGTACAACTGGATTCGACCAACTCTCACCATCAAATCCATTATACCCTTACGGTCGCTCGACTGAACCATCCTTGAAACCATTGGCAAGAATAAACCATTAAGAGCTGCAGAAAAAGTATAGACCATACCTTCTAAATTTCTGCCAACTGAAAAAATGGATATTTCGGTAGTATTGTTAAAGATTCCTAATATTGTTGGTATTAGGCTAATTCGGAACATCTGTGACAACTGAACTACAAGCACCCAAACAGAGAAAGAGAATAGTCCTATTAATTCAGCTTTCTCAAAATACTTCCAGTTTATCTTCAACTTTGACTTCCTGATAAAGATCGCATACCTAAGCAATGCCACGGCAAAACCAACAGCTCCAGTGATAAATACCAGATGATATACATTGCCGTTCAGTAGCAGCATAATCACGATGAGCACCACAGTTCCCACACGCACAAACAAGTCCAGTGTCTTATTCTCCACAAAATACTCATACGCCATCATTGCGCCACTCACAGGCTTGAATAGAAACGACAACACGCTGAATGTTCCAGCAATGCAATAAAGTATCTTCAGCTTCTCTATTTCCTCTGGTGTTAGGCCTCCCCCGAAAATTTCTGTAAGGAAGAAGTACAGGATAAAGACAATCGCAAAAATGATACTGTCTAAAACCAGATACACCTTTGCCGTCAAACCAAGCATGTTAGCTATCCTCTCTTCATTACCTTCAGCTCTGTATTTTGCAACGAAGCGCGTGATGGTTCCTGCCAGACCGAAATCCAGCGTGAAATAACCGAGAAAAGTCCCAACAAGGCTATATAATCCATAGTCTGATACACCAATCTTTCGTATCATCCATGGCGTATAAACCAGAGAGATTACTATATTAAGGAATATTGAGATGTACGATATTAATGCGCCTTTTGTAATGTTACTTTGAGTCATTTATTTATTCAATTTGCCTAGATGATAATACCCGCTGACATATGTTTAAATCACTATTGTTGATATTATCTGTTTAAAGGGCTTATAAAATGATAGTGTTTCCTAAATCTTTCAAATGTAGTATTTTCTAAATTATCTCTATCGTCTGAATGAGCTACTGATTAGTTCCTTTACTCTCTCTGCAGAGAAACTCCAGTTAAATCAACTACACCACTAAATATAATGGTAAAAATTAATACGATTCCTATTAGTCCATACTCAGCAGGGGTCAACAATCTTGCAAGAATAATCCCAACAAGAAATGTTACCCCTTGATCAAGAAATGCATCTGCAGCACTCCAGAATGTTCCTTTTACCGTCTTATCTTTTAAACTTTGTTCTGACATCTTAGCATTATCTGTCTCTGCTTTGCCAATATCCTCTCTGCCATCTTAAGCATAGGAGGACCAATAAATTTATCATCTTTAACGGCAACACCTTTTCCCTCTGCTTTTGCTTCAGCAGTTAATTGTACCATCTCATTAGCCCATGAAATTTCCTCTTCTGAAGGAGAAAAATACTTATTAACCAAAGGTAACTCTTTTGGGTTAAGGACGAGCATACCTTCGAAACCGAGATTCTTAGCCAATTTAAGGTTACGTTCAAGGTCTTCCAAATCATGTACCTTAATGTGAACGGTGTCTATAGGCAGTACACCTGTAGCTCTTGCTGCATTGACAATAGCATTACGGGCATAGAATATACTCTGACCATCTGGGTCATGCTTACCTCCTAAATCCGTAACATAATCCTCACAACCAAAAGCTACAGCAACTACTCTTTCACATGCAGCACATATTTCTTTTATATTTACTATTGCACCTGCTGTTTCTATAAGTGGTATAATCTTGAATGTTCCAACAGGAATATTTTTTTCATATTCTATTGTTTCAAGCAATTTACCTACAAAATATACATCCTCCTCCTTCGTTGACTTAGGATACATGAAACCTGCTATCCCTTGAATGGTCAACTGATGGAGGTCTTTCAACAACTCTCCGCTTTCACGGTCGTTGACACGGGGAAATATCAACTTACCTTTAGCCTCTGGGCGTTGCACAAACTCCTTTATCTTGTCACGTGCTATTTGTTTGTCTATTTTAGGAACAGAGTCCTCTATATCAAGCAACAAAACATCAGCATCGCGACGTAATGAACTGTCGAGTAATTTCTGGTTATGCGCAGGCACAAACATCAAGCTACGCATCAAGTAATTCTGATTATCCATTATTCTTTTTCTTTATAAGTACATGACGACGGAAAGATAACACATCCTCCCCTTTCTGATTGTATGCTATTGACTCAACATATATGATTCCACGATCTGTCTTAGACTTGGATTCACGCTTATCAAGAATTTCTGAACGCACATATATTGTATCGTTAATAAATGTTGGAGCAAGATGCTTCACATCCTCATATCCCAAATTTGCAATAGCCTTACCACTAATATCTGGAACAGTTATGCCTACTGCAAGCGAAAAAACGAGCGTTCCAACAACAAGCACCTTGCCATGCTGATTCTTAGCAGCATAATCAATGTTGGTATGAACAGGATGATTGTTCATTGTTAACAACGAAAAGAAGTTGTTGTCACTCTCAAAAATAGTCTTTGAGAGTTCGTGTTGAATAACCTCACCTACCGTGAAGTCTTCGTAATAATGTCCTATTGGTGATGGTCTCATAGATCAATTAGTTTTTCTTAATAGCCTTGCAGGGTTTCCTGCTATTATTGAATGTTCTTCAACGTCTTTTAATACGACACTGCCACTTCCTACCAAACAAAAATCGCCTATTTTTGTATATTCTCGTACTGTACAGTTTGTACCAATGTGACATGCTCTACCTATTGTAACATTTGCACCTACAGTCGAATTCGATGCCAAATGTGCAAATTTTTTAATTGTACTGTCATGACCCAAAAAAGAATTAGCCAGCATCATACTATTGTCTTCCATTGTTGTATCTGGAGACAGCTGCGCTAATGGTGCGATTAAACATCCATTTCCAATTTTACACATTCCCTTTGGTATAATAGCTGAAGGATGAATTAAGGTTGCATATCTATAGCTTGGTATGTTGAAAGAATTAATTTTATTAAACACCTCTTCCTCATGTTGCATTCCTACGTATGCAATAAAGAATACATTATTTTCATCTTCCAAATATTTTGGTAGGTCTTCTGTTGTTCCTATTACTGGATAACTTTCGTATTTACCTATTCTTTTACCTACAGGTATTACATCATTTAAAAAACCTCCAATTGTATAATTACCCAACTCTTTTGCTATCGAAATGGCTATCATACCTATACCACTTCCTCCTAATACTATTAGATTCTTCATTTTTTATAATACAACTTTATTTACTTTCTATTTTCTAATACTTTAATGCATTGTTATATTGAAGGATAAAATCACATTTCATCCGTAGCGTCGGACACTTTACATGTGGATTTCCCTGCTTAAATCTATAGTGATAGTTTGTTCTGCGAAATAAATCCAACTCCTCACGCATAGATTCATTTACATACATACTATGCATCTTTCTTTTATTTAATCTTTTTCGAAATTATTTTTATTACACGTTCAACGTCTTCATCACTTAATGCATGGTGCATGGGAAGACAGATAACGTCGTTGGCAATCTTTGTGGCAACAGGAAGATTCTCTGGTGCAGCACTTGACAATCCACGATAAGTGGAGAACTCACTTATTAGAGGATAGAAATATCTTCTGCCAAGTACATTCTTCTCCTTCATCTCGAAATAGAGTTGATCACGGGTCTTGCCATATTCCTCTGCATTGATAAAGATGGGGAAATACGAGTAGTTGTGGCGCACACCGGGCATATCGTCGAAGAAACGGATGCCGGGGACGTTGCGCAGGGCTTCACGATACTTGATGGCCACCTGATGGCGCTTCTCGATAGCGGCATCCACCTGCTTGAGGTTCAGCAAGCCGTAGGCAGCACGTACCTCGTCCACCTTGCTGTTGATACCAGGGGCCACAACCTCGGTCTCTCCAGCAAAGCCGAAGTTCTTCAGATAGTCAATGCGCTTCTTGGTCTGCTCGTCGTGCATCACCAAAGCACCACCCTCAAGGGTGTTATAAACTTTAGTAGCATGGAAACTCAATGTACTCATATCACCAGCATTCAACACACTTTCACCGTCAACCTCTACACCAAAGGCATGGGCAGCATCGTAGATGACCTTCAGGCCATACTTGTCGGCTATGGCTTGGATGGCATCCATATTCACCGGCTTGCCATAGCAGTGCACCAGCATAATGGCCGTGGTCTTGGGCGTGATGGCCGCCTCAATCTTCTCGGGGTCTATGCCGCAGGTTTTCTCTTCAATATCCACGAACACGGGACGGCAGCCGTTCCACCAAATGCTGTGGGTGGTGGCCACAAAGCTGTAGGGGGTAGTGATGACCTCGCCCGTGATACGCAGTGCCTGCAGGGCTGTCAGCAGCGGCAGGGTGCCGTTGGTGAACAGACTGATGTACGGCACTTTCAGGTATTCAGCCAAAGCCTGTTCCAACTGCTTGTGGAACTGCCCGTTGTTCGTAATCCACTTACTTGCCCAAATCTCCTTGAGCATCTCATTAAACTCGTCGAGGTTGGGAAGCAACGGCGAGGTGACGGTTATTTTATCCATAAAATTATTATTGTTTCTGTAATATCTTGTTCACAAGAGCATCCGCCTTGGCAGATACCTTTTTGTCATACCAATTGAAGAACCATTTTTCAATGGTAGCAATGCGAAGCTGATCGATAAAGTTGCAGACAATGAAGACTACAAGAACAACTCCTATGCTGAAAATGATTAGTTGTAAAAGAGGTAGATCATAATGTACGGGCGCATTGATGACATCTTTCCAAAGCCACTGCCGCATTGCATCACTATTGGCGTGAATAAGTAACACACCGAACGTAGCAGCACCGAAAGCGTTGATTACCTTGCTATACTTAATATTCAAGTTCTTAAACCACAGGAACGAACAAACCGCCACTGTTAAGGCGAAGAACTTATTACAATCAGACATAAAGAAGAAGCCCGCGTGTAGTTTGGCTTGCAGAACAGCCACACTTGCCAGACCCAACACAAAGAACAGAAGTGTCAACCATCCCCACATAGCACGTCTCTCGAAGAGAGGTGAAGGATATAGCCGTATGTAAGAGGCTACGAGGAAAATGATTCCGAACCAAGTGATATAGTTGAACGTCACCTTGAATGTCGGTATTGAACCAAGCAGAGTATAGCAACTCAAGAGCAGTATCAACAGCAATGTATGCTGCCTTTTAGTCATATTCTGAACCAATATTGTCCAGAATGGTATAGTCAGGTAAAAGATAATAAAGCAAGAGGTAAAACCATTGTTGAACCCCCAGAAAGGCAAGGAAAGTTTAACCAATCGTGACACACTTAAAGTCTCATATCCTGCAAGAAGGAATATCGGGTATAATAGTAAATGGTAGAAGTAGATTTGAGCTAACAGCTTAATAAACTTGCGAAGCGTAATTCTACTGGTACACATAAAGTACCCTGTGATCATCATAAAGCAGTTGATTCCCGTCTTTCCCCAAGCCCCAAAGAGGCAAAGAAACAAGCTATTGGTCGAAACAGGATTAACTGCTAAGGGGTCTCCTGGTGCCGCATATCCAGATAGTACATAATGATGAGCAACAATCATAAACATACAGATTATTCTGTACAACTCCAGATTTGAGCTCCGCGGCTTTGTTAAAAT
>Ga0310695_10011692_pt1 | contig 12478 bp, 9 predicted proteins | sample RumenRJG_04DNA_FD_203882 | JGI IMG/M metagenome (GOLD analysis project Ga0310695, IMG submission 203882) | Bovine rumen microbial communities from Lethbridge, Alberta, Canada - RJG_04 (v2) (version 2) | ecosystem: Host-associated > Mammals > Digestive system > Stomach > Rumen | place: Canada... | reverse complement strand
CACTGCGTCCTGTGATACGCGGGAACAGTGATCATCCCTAAGCCGTTCCCTTAATGCTTACAAGTATATTATACACTCCTGTACACCTTCTTACAATCAACTAAACTATCAATATTTGAAGATTTTTTTGAAATAAGATATTTATATGGAGGATTAGTATTGCTTTTTCTATAAAGATATGATAGAATAATTCATATAGAATAAAGTGATATAGTAATAAGTATTATTTTACTTATGTATAATAATTTACTCCATTCATAAAACAACACTATCCTGCACAAAGGAGGCAGTTTTGAACAAGCGTATACTTATCGGTGTTATCATTACTGAATGTCAGGTAGATTTCCAGAAAGAGATTCTGCGCGGTATCATTTCACAGGCTTTCAAGAGTAACTGTGATATCGCTGTGTTAGCGCCGCTCCATAACTTTTTCATGGATACTCCCCACAAGCAGACCGAAAAGAAAATATATGACCTTATACTCTCCGGAAGATTCGACGGTTTCCTTTACGGCAGGAACACTTTCTACAGCGAGGATATCAAAAATCACATCGATAACCTTCTCCTGCGTTCCGGAAAACCGGTAATGCTGATGGATTCCGCTGACCACCGCAGTTTTGAGACAACGTCTATCGACGACTGTGCCGCATTCGAGCAGATAACCGACCACCTCATCGACGTGCACGGATTCAATAAAATATACTGCCTTACCGGTCCGAGGAAGGTATTTGTGTCGGAAGAGCGACTCAAAGGCTATAAGAATTCGATGAAGAAGCACGGTCTGTACTACGACCGTACCTACTGCTACTATGGCGATTTCTGGCGTGAAGCCGCTAAAGACCTCGCCCGCCGCATGATTCGCGGAGAAATTGAACGTCCCGAAGCTATAATATGCGGAAACGATTTCATGGCTATCTCGCTTGCTGAAGAATTTGCAAGTGCAGGGATACGTGTACCCGAGGACATCGCTATAACCGGCTATGACGCTTCCGAGGAGGGCTACAGCTTCTCGCCGTCTATTACCAGCTTTGCACGTCCGAATTTTCAGATGGGAGCCGAGGCTCTGCGCCGGCTCTACCGCATTATAACCGGCAGGATATGCAACCGTGTACACAACGAAAACGGTGAACTCCGTACCGGCAGAAGCTGTGGCTGTACCGATGACCAGCGCGTAGTACAGCGTCTGCACCGTCAGAATCGTATAAATGCGCGTTTTGAGTCGAATATGCTTATGAGCGATATGCTTTTCGACATCACCAATGTCGATAATACCGCAAGTTTTGCCGACCGGCTCGACAACTACACCTACTTTATATATAAGCTCCGCCATGTTTCGATATGTCTTACAAAGAAGTATATTGAGTCGCCAGCAGGAAATTTCACTGATAAACTTGATTTCAACATCGGCGACGACATGAAAACGGTGCTTGAAAAGTACGCGATAAAGCGTCAGCCGGCTCCCGAAAACTATTTCAGCTCACTCGATATCCTTCCGGTTTTCGATACCGAGAGGAACTATTCCGTAGCATATTACATATCGCCGCTTCACTACAATGATAACTTCTTCGGATATTCGGCTATTTCTTTCGGAAAAGAGCCTATCAGTTTCGGTACTCTCTATCTGCAATGGATAAACTATGTTAACGTTGCACTTGAACAGCTCCGCGTAAAAGCAATGATGAACCGCACTATCTCTACTGCTAACCATGCTTTGCTGTATGACGACATAACGGGTCTGCTCAACCGCAACGGAATGGAAAAAGCAGTTGCGGGTCTCAAGGACAGATGGAGCAGAAGCGGTAAAACTATCGACTTCCTTCGCATACATCTCACCGGTCTGAGCAAAACATATTTTCAGAGCGGCGAGGACAAGTGTCAGCGGATATATGCCGAATTTGCACGTAAGCTCTGTGATTGTATGTCTCCGGAGGAAATATGCGGTGCATGGTCGAATAACACATTCGGCATAGTTACTCCACTTTCAAATCGCTCGGAAGAGATATTCAATTCGCTTTCTGAAAAAATCAAAGCCTCACAGTTTGACGACGACGAAAGCTGTAATGTAGACTTCTCGCTCGGTCAATTCAGTCAGCAGATAACTCCGGAAACAAGTCTTGGCAACGCTATGCACAAAGCCGCAGTGAACCGTGTTTTCACATACAGCATTTCCGAAAACAACTCAAATCCGCAGTTTGACAAGCTCTGCCTGCTTCGCAACAGGATAATGAAAAATCCAGAAAATCCGTGGAATATCAGCGAAATTGCGGAAAGTCTCTATCTCAGCAAGAGCTATCTGCAAAAGATATACAAGTCGTATTTCAACAAGAGCATCATCGAAGAAATGATACAGTTCAGAATCGAAAAAGCAAAGGAACTTCTCGTTCAGACAAATCTGACCGTAACTGAAATATCGCGTGAATGCGGCTATTCTTCGTACAATTATTTTGTACGACAGTTCAAACTTGCTGAGGGTATGTCGCCATCTGAGTTCCGTGAAAGCGAAAAAAACAAATAAGTCATCGTCGGTACTATAAAATTAATTACACCTTTACCGTGAAAGAAACTATATGAAGAATAGTCCTTTCGCGGTAAAGGTGTAAGTGTTTTTATTGGGGGATTCCGTTTAGTGCCGGCGTTATTTTTTTATTTTCATCGAGATGTCGAAGCATTTTACGGAGTGGGTGAGTGCGCCGAGAGAAATGATATCAACACCTGTTTCGGCAACAGAGCGGATATTCTCAGCTGTAACATTTCCTGATGCTTCAAGCAGAGCGGCTCTGTTAGTTATTTCGACAGCCTTCTTCATTTCGTCACAGCTCATATTGTCGAGCATGATTATTTCTACCTTGTTATCGAGAGCCTCGCGGAGCTCGTCAAGAGTACGGACTTCCACCTCTATTTTTACAGTGTGACCTATCTTCTCGCGCAGAGCTGTTACTGCCGCGGTGATACCGCCGTAAGCGTCGATATGGTTATCCTTGAGCATAGCTGCGTCGGAGAGATTGAAACGGTGATTCTTTCCGCCGCCGACTGTTACTGCGTACTTCTGAAGAGCGCGAAGTCCGGGGAGAGTTTTTCTCGTATCCGTAACAGAAGCATTAGTGCCGTTTACGAGTTCGACGCATTTGTTGGTAGCGGTTGCGATTCCTGACATATGCTGTAACAGGTTGAGAGCTGTTCTTTCACCTTTGAGAAGTGTGAGGGTACTTCCTTCAAGCTCGGCAATGATATCGCCTTTCTTGACTTTTGAGCCGTCGGGGAGGAGTATGCGGAAGTCAACGTCTCCGCCTGCGAGGTCGAAAACTCTTTTTGCAACTTCGATACCGCAGACAACACCTGTGTCCTTTGCGACGTAGTAGGCGGAGCTGCGGTGCTCAGGTGGGATAAGGTTATCAGCGGCAGCGTCGATGTAGTTGATATCCTCCATCAGCGCGGTAGTGATGATATTATCTATATAGCACTGTAAAAGTTTCATAGCAAAAACCTTCCTTTATGGGGGAACAATGCCCCGATTTAATTAGTAAGCATATTTTGAGTCGATACCGAGGTATTCTTCGAGTGTTAGTCCCGAATCGTGGACGAGTTTGGCATTTTCCTTGCCTAAGTAGCGGATATGCCACGGCTCGTATATGTATCCGGTTATATTCTGTTTACCCTGTGGGTAGCGGATAATGAATCCGTATTTATAGCAGTTTTTGTCGAGCCATATAGCTTCGGGAGTACCGATGAACCATTCCTCAGCGGTATTTATATCAGCGGCAAGACCGGTCTGATGCTCTGAATGACCTGGACGTGCTGAGTAAGTATCAGCGGCAGCCTTGCCGTCCATAGCGACAAAGTTTTCGTATATCTGTTTCTGATAGCTGTATGAGCGGTAACCGGAGAATACTTCAAGCGATATACCGTCGTCTGCGGCATCGCGTTTCATTTCGCTGAAAGCCTTTGTAAACTCCGGAGTAAGCGACTTCGGGTCATAAGACCTCGGGAGTGAATACGTCTTATTAGCGATGAGTATGCCGTTTACATAGGTGATACCGTCTTTGACGGTTATTTCGCGGCGTGTGAAATCAGCTTTTCTGCCGTCGTCCCATTTGAGGGTGAAGTGATTTTTATCTGAGCGGCTGAATGAAGCTTTTTCTGTTGAGCCGTCATCGTAGAGGAAAAGTACATGGTTTCTCTGCGGAAGGATATTGAAGTTCTCACCTGATAGTGAAGCAGTGTAATTATTCGCGAATTTCATATCCTTTTCGCTTCCGTCTATCACGTAAGTACCCTCAAGATACGGACCTCTGTCGAAACGCACATCAGATACATAAGTAAAAGACTCAAGTCCTGCACCGTCCCATTTGAGGTAGAAGTGTTTCTCGTCCGTCCATGAGATAGAAGCACCTGTCGGAGCGCCTGACGAGAGAGAAAATGTGAGCTTTCCGCCTCTTGACGAGAGTCTGAACGGTGTAAGCTTACCGTTTTCGCAGAGTGCGAAAGTACCTTCGCTGTTTTCGTCGAACCAGAAATAGCGTGTACCGTTCATTCCGTCTGCTATCCATGTGCCATGAGGGACGTTTGAGCAGTTGTAGACATAAGCTTCTCTGAGACCGACGAGGTCGAAAGTATCGACTATACCGTCGTCGTTGCAGTCAGCGCGTGCGGCTTCTGCGTCGGTTATTCCATGAGCGCCGAGAAGGTACTTGCTGAGCATTACCATATCGGCTGCACCGATAGTCAGGTCGCCGTTGATGTCGTACATGAGAGTACTTTCTTCAGCGGCAGTAGTTTCAGTTGTCGGAAATACCGGCAGCAGAGCTGTGGCAATGGCAGCGGCTGCAAGTCGTTTCTGTATATTCATCCGGCATTTTTCCTTTCTTTCTTTTGTATCGTTCTTACTGCATTACCTCGCCGAGTATAATATAAGCGACGGTAACGATAGATTTTGCGAGGACATAGTCAGCATCAACGAGGTAGCCGCCTTTCAGGAGGTCTTCGCGTATTTCCTTTACGCGGCGGAAGCCTGCTGCTGCGGCTTTTTTATCGGGGATAACGAAGTGACTATCCTGCATGATTTTGCGTGTTTCGGTACGGATACCCTTGGGTATGCGGTCAGCACCGATATGAGCGTCGAAGTCAGCCTCCTCGAAATTATCGGGGACAGTATTCAGCTTTGAAGCGATGTGAGCGGCTGCGTGACGCGAAAATACGAGTGCTTCGAGCAGAGAATTGCTTGCGAGACGGTTTCCGCCGTGAACACCGGTATGCGAGCATTCACCGCAGGCATAGAGGTTGGGGAGGGTAGTCTCGGAGTTTTTGTCAACATCGATTCCGCCCATGAGGTAGTGCTGACATGGGAAAATCGGAACAGGTTCCTTAGTAAGGTCGAATCCCTGGTCGAGGAGATTGCGGTATATCATCGGAAAGCGTTTTTTGAGGAAATCGCTGTCCTTGTAGCTTATGTCGAGGTAGAAATCGGTAGAGTTCTGCTTGCGTGATTCAAGAATGATAGAATGTGACACAACGTCTCTCGGCGCAAGTTCAAGGCGCTCGTCGTAGTTGTGCATGAAACGCTCCTTTTTGCAGTTGAGGAGGTATGCACCTTCACCGCGCACTGCCTCGGAAATAAGGAAACATTCACGTGTAGCGCGGTTGTTGAAGGCAGTCGGGTGGAACTGTACATAGCTGAGATTCTTGATTTTCGCGCCCATTTCGTATGCGAAAGTAATACCGTCGCCGGTAGCGATAGCAGAATTGGTCGTAAACTGGTAAACTCTGCCGATACCGCCTGTTGCGAGTATCATGAAGTGGCAGTTGGCGGTGAGGTAGGTATCGTCCTGCTTTTTAAGGAAAGCGGAGTAGCCGGTAGAGGTCTGTTTCACGCTGCACATGATAGTATTCTCCATAATTCTGACGTTAGGGAGTTTCTGAACATTTTCGAGCAGTGTAGAAGTGATCTCCTTGCCTGTAGCGTCGGCGTGGTGGAAAATACGGTGGTGACTGTGACCGCCTTCGAGAGTGCGGTGATAAGTGCCGTCTGGATTCTTGTCAAAATCGACGCCGAGTTCGATGATACGTTCGAGGTCCTGAGCGGCTTCGCTTACGAGGGTGTGAACGGCATCAACGTTGTTTTTGAATCCGCCTGCGATGAGGGTATCGTTCTGGTGATACTGTATATTATCGTTCGGAGATTTGTAAACTCCGGCGATACCGCCCTGAGCGAGCATAGAGTTGCAGAGCGGGAGTTCGCGTTTGCAGATAATAAGAATATTCAGCTCGGAGGGGAGGTTTATAGCAGCATAGAGTCCGGCTGCACCGCAGCCTGCGATTATAACGTCGTAGTTTTCAGACATAAGTGACCACGTCCTTTGAAAAAATATACACATACATTATAACATATTATTTTTGAAAAGGCAATAGTTATGTTGAAAACTCAGCGTTTACAAAACAGAAGACCCGATCTTGTAACGACCGGGCCCGCTGTTCAATGAACACACCTTTAAAGATTATGATTTCAGAATCTGAATGGGAGTACCTTGTACTCACCTAGGACGAACCTTTGCAGAACTTTAGCGTCTGCATCGGTAACAGCGCCGTCTTTGAAACAGTCGGCAGCTTCGAGTTGAAGAGCGTTGAGATAAGCCGCTTTTCCTTCTCGTTTCCTGTCGATATAGTCCGCGAGGACTACGAAATCGAATGTATCGACACGGTCATCACCGTTGATATCTCCGCATCCCTTGGGGACTACATCGTATCTTTGGGGAAGAAACTGGTCATTGAATACCTTATCGGTCTGAATGAAGAGAGTTTCCCAGTAGAATTTATAAGTTGAATCAGGGACATAGGCAACGCCTGCGCCCATATGAGTGATATTGGGGTTTGTGATAGCTTTCCAGTGACGCGCAGAATTTTTCCACTGATTGAACGTAGCTTCTGCCGTGGCATTTCCGCCTGCAATATTCTCGGCACAGTAAAAATAAGGAGCGATGTCGAGGTCGATAGCGGTAGAAAACTTTAGCGTATTGTCGTTCGGGTCACTGACTCCGGCGTCTATTTCTGCCTGAGACGGACGGTAGTGGCTGAATTTGAAAGAAGTCTCTTTAGCCCTTAATGCGGAGACTTCGCAGAGATACGGTACAACATAAACCGGCTGTAAACCGAGTTCAGAGCGTGCTTCATTTATAAGTATCTCCATTGTTTTGGTGAGCGAATCGAGTTTATCCTGCGATACATCAGCGGCAGTTGTGTCGGTAGATGAGAAGTCAGATACGAAGCAAAGTAGTGTTACAGCTGAGACGACCGCAGTTATCTTTGATAGTAACCGCTTCATATTCAAATTAATACACCTCCTGACGTTTAATTACTGCCTATAAGTATTTTAACACAGTTATATAATTTTTTAAAGGGGAAAAAAGAGGTTTTGGCGCTTTGCACAATCAAATTCTACATTTTGTACAAAGGAAAAATATACCGCGGGTGATACTGGTGACTAATATTGGTTTTTGTAATAATACCGCGGTACAGAGAGTACAAAGCACATGGAATATTACATTTTTCGGAGTATTACAAAAATTGAAATTTTCGCCGAAATATTACAGAATGTATATAAAACTATCCGCATTGAGACGGTGAAAATCCGGTTGACAATATCCAATGTCAGTGATATAATTATCTTTATGTAAATATAGGCGGGAAATGATGGTATAGGCATGATTTTTCGCATTACAATGTCCCGAAGGACAAATCATAAGAAAGGAGCAGGCTTGCTATGAACGACGTGTTAACCCCAGAATATAAAATAAGAGAGGTTGCTGAGCGAATAAGGCTTACTCGTGAATCAGTGGGTTATACTCCGGAGGAAATGGCTGAGAAAGTCGGCGTTTCCACTTATGAATACCTCGCATATGAGGGCGGAGCTAAGGATTTCAGCTTCACTTTTATATATAAGTTTGCAAATATATGCGGTGTCGAGATAGCCGACCTCATGGAAGGCGAATCTCCGCGTATCAACAGCTTTGACATCACAAGAGCAGGTGAGGGACTCCCTATCGCGAGAAGAAAAGGACTCAGCTATCTCCGCCTTGCTCCTAAATTCAGAAATAAAATAGGCGAACCTTTCCTTGTGACCATTCCTTATATAGACGAAAAATTCCGTGTTCCCCACCCTCACACTCATGAGGGTCAGGAGCTTGATATCGTTATAAGCGGTCAGCTAAAGGTGCAGGTAGGCGATAATGTAGAGGTGCTCAGCGAGGGCGACTCTATTTATTATGACAGCTCTGAGCCGCACGATGAGTGGGCAGTAGGCGGTCAGGAGTGCAAGTTCTACGCTGTGGTATTCGGACAGAATGAAAAGCCTACACACGCTATTTCCAACCTTGAACCTGTTATACTTCCGGGTGTTACGAATTTCGACCTTGCAAATATCGAGAATCCTGTTGCTGATAAATTCGTCAGCCTCGAAACTGACGAGAACGGTGCACTTACTAAAATCGAATTCAAGAATGAGGAAACTTTCAACTTCGGATTTGACGTTGTGGACGCACTCGCAGAAAAGTGCCCCGATAAGCAGGCTATCATCTACGTATCTGACGATATGCAGGAGAAACGCTTTACATTCGGTGATATAAAGAAGTATTCAAACATGACTGCGAACTATTTCAAGTCGCTCGGCATAAAGAAGGGCGACAAGGTAATGCTCGTTTTAAAGAGACATTATCAGTTCTGGTTTTCAATAGTTGCACTCCATAAAATAGGTGCAATAGTAATTCCGGCTACAAATCAGCTTGTACAGCACGATTTCACATACCGCTTCAAGGCGGCTGACGTGAAGGCTATAGTTTGCACAGGCGACGGAGATGTTGCTCATCAGGTTGACCTTGCAGTAGATGAGTGCGGCATGGATATAATGCGTATCATGGTGCACGGCGAGCGTGAAGGCTGGGCAGACTTCGATAAGGGCATATCCGACAAGAGCGACGTTTTTGAGCGTCCTACCGACCCTGAGCTTCTCTCATGCGGAAGAGAGCCTAACCTCATGTTCTTCACATCAGGCACTACAGGTTACCCGAAAATAGCTACACATTGCCATCTTTACGCTCTCGGACACTTCATAACTGCCCGCTACTGGCACAACGTTGACCCGAATGGTATTCATTTCACTATTTCCGATACAGGCTGGGGCAAAGCTTTGTGGGGCAAACTCTACGGTCAGTGGCTCAGCGAGACCTGCGTATTCGTTTACGACTTCGACCGCTTCGACGCACATAAGATACTTCCCATGTTTAAGAAGTACAACATAACAACTTTCTGTGCGCCGCCGACTATGTACAGATTCTTTATAAAAGAGGATCTCAGCAAATACGACCTCAGCAGTATAAAGTACGCTACTGTTGCCGGTGAGGCACTTAACCCCGAGGTGTATAATCAGTTCCTCAATGCAACTGGAGTAAAGCTCATGGAAGGCTTCGGTCAGACTGAAACCACGCTTTCTATCGGCAATTTTGTAGGTATGACCTGCCGTCCTGGCTCAATGGGCAAGCCGAGTGTCATGTACGATGTTGATATCGTTGACCCCGACGGAAATCCCTGCAAGACCGGTGAGACAGGCGAGATAGTTATCCGCGTAGACAAGAAGATTCCTGCCGGACTTTTCCTTGGCTACTATAATGACGACGAAAAGACAAAGGAAGTATGGCATGACGGACTCTACCATACAGGTGACACTGCCTGGAAGGACGAGGACGGCTATTTCTGGTATGTTGGACGTGTTGATGACGTTATCAAGTCGTCCGGTTACCGTATAGGACCATTCGAGATAGAGAGCGTTATCATGGAGCTTCCGTATGTGCTTGAATGCGGTGTAAGCGCGGCTCCGGACCCTGTAAGAGGTCAGGTGGTAAAGGCTTCTATAGTGCTTGTTAAGGGCACGGAAGGTACTGAAGAACTCAAAAAAGAGATTCAGAACTACGTAAAGAAGCATACTGCACCTTATAAGTATCCGCGAATAGTTGAGTTCCGCGATGAACTTCCGAAGACTATCAGCGGCAAGATAAGAAGAGTAGCTCTCAAAGGCTGATAAAATAAAAGGACGGCTCTTAGAGTGCTTCCCTTAGCGGAATTTGTGGGCTGCCGAGCCGTAAATTTACGGTACATATTCGGTATCCTGCGAAACCGCCAAAGGGGGCTCCCCTTGCCGTCCTTTCTTTATTTGAAGTTGGATTTTAACTGTAACTCAATAATTATCACCGAAACGCTCAGGGCTGAGATTTGCAGTATCATAATTGCGAGTTCTGCGTAACCGGTGAAGCCGAAAGGCATAAATGTGCCGTCAATAGCCGCGATAAAGCTGATGATTCAGATTATTATCCATATTCTTCCGCACTTTTTATTGGCAAATGCCCACGCTTCCGGACTGGACATGGCACGTTTTGTTCTGAAACCTATAGAATAGTCGGCAGGGGAGTCGGAATATCGTTTCATGCAGATGCCTCCGATTATAACTGCGAGCGAGATAATAAAATTGACTATAATTAGTATTTCCATAGCCGCCTCCGAAGATGAAATTTTTCTTGCAGATATTATACATCAAAGGCGGATTCATGTCAATACACGGAAAATTCCAATAAATTTTGGCAGACTTTTTGGCTATATACGGTCGTTTTGAAATTTTTTTGAAAAAATCTGAAATTTTTTTCAAAAAACGCTTGACAAACCTGAAACGTTGTGATATAATTAATATCGTCGTCAGGGGCAAGACGGTGAACGGAGCGGTCCGAAAGACTTGCGAAGACAGCGTTCGACTGGCGGAATAAAAGGCTTTTGTGGGGGTTTAGCTCAGCTGGGAGAGCATCTGCCTTACAAGCAGAGGGTCACAGGTTCGAGCCCTGTAGTCCCCACCAAAATGGCCCGGTAGTTCAGTTGGTTAGAACGCTAGCCTGTCACGCTAGAGGTCGTGAGTTCGAGCCTCATCCGGGTCGCCATTTGTGCTTCTGTAGCTCAGTCGGTAGAGCAGAGGACTGAAAATCCTCGTGTCGTTGGTTCGATTCCGACCGGAAGCACCACAATGCGGATTTAGCTCATCTGGTAGAGCGCCACCTTGCCAAGGTGGAGGTAGCGAGTTCGAGCCTCGTAATCCGCTCCATAGTACTGGGGTAATAACCTTGGTATTACAAAATCCCGAAGCATTCGTTTCGGGATTTTTTTCTTATATCCTGAAAAGAATGGTGAACGAAATGGACAAGGAAATGAGATATGCTGTACTCATAGACGCAGATAACGTCGCGGCGAAGTACACTAAGAATATTCTTGATGAGCTTTCAAACTATGGTGTTGTAACATATAAGAGAGTTTACGGCGACTGGACTCGTCCGAACCTTGCAGGCTGGAAGTCGATGGCACTTGATAACGCGATCACACCTGTTCAGCAGTATAGTTACACAACAGGAAAAAATTCGACAGATTCGGCAATGATAATCGATGCGATGGATATTCTCTATTCTAATAACGTTGATGGTTTCTGCATAGTGTCGAGCGACAGCGATTTTACCCGACTTGCAATACGATTGAGAGAGTCCGGCAAGCACGTTATCGGAATGGGCGAACAGAAAACTCCGAAGCCGTTCAGTGCTGCCTGCAACGCATTCAAGTACCTTGAAATTCTCGCTGAAGAGGAGATACAGGGGACGTCCGATAATGACAAGGTTGAGATGAAAACTCTTGAATCGGCTATAATTCGCATAATTGCAGAAAATGCTAACCTCGAGGACGAAATAAATATCGGAGAACTCGGAAGCAGACTTCAGGGACGCTATCCTGATTTTGATGTCAGAAACTATGGCTATTCAAAGTTTTCACAGTTTCTCAAAGATTTCGACTGCTTAAGCTTCAGGCAGGTAGGCAGCAGCATACTTGTTTCTCAGAAATCTAAAGAAACGGAGCTTGAACGTGTTGAAAATGTTCTTGCCGGAATAGTACGCACAAACGGTACGAAGGGCTATAATCTAGGTGAACTGAAAAAACAGCTGTGTGTAAAGCTGCCTGACTTCAATGTTAAAACATACGGCTATTCCAAATTCAGCCGGTTTGTCGAGAATCTTCCTAATTTTAAGATAAGAAACAACACTGTTATGATCGTAGGCAAGAACGAAAATGATAAGTAGAAAAAAGCCGGAGCGAAGTCTCCGGTTTTTTATATTATAGAAAGCAAGAAAGGGAGAAATATATAGGGATATATGACACTTGTGTGAAATCGACAAAAAGATGTGGAAAACTTCTCCAGACTTTGAGTTGACAAATTCTGAAAAAGGTGATATAATAACATTGTTGTCGCACGAGAGACAAGAGCGAAGCGGAAGAGAACTTGGAAAAGAAAAAAATTCCGGAAAAGCACTTGACAAACGGAGCGATAAGTGATATAATATTAAAGCTGCTTAAGAGAGCGGCACACATCGAAAAAAGTTTTTGAAAAAACTTGAAAAAAGTACTTGACAAA
>Ga0310695_10011691_pt1 | contig 12479 bp, 8 predicted proteins | sample RumenRJG_04DNA_FD_203882 | JGI IMG/M metagenome (GOLD analysis project Ga0310695, IMG submission 203882) | Bovine rumen microbial communities from Lethbridge, Alberta, Canada - RJG_04 (v2) (version 2) | ecosystem: Host-associated > Mammals > Digestive system > Stomach > Rumen | place: Canada... | reverse complement strand
GATCGCGACGATCCTAGCGTCCCTCGCCGCGTATTCGTCGACGATCTCGCCGCTCCCGTCGGAACTGCCGTCGTTCACGAGAATCAGCTCAAAGTCTTGAAAGGTCTGATTCAAAACGCTTTCAATCATCTCGCGCAGATACGCGGCGCTATTATAAACCGGCGCTATGACGCTGACTTTGGGCATGACTCGTTTTCTCCTTGACGTCGCGATTCAACGCCGTCCCCTAACTCTTTGTCCAGATAGTATAAAACGATTGGACGCCCCTTTCAAGCGCGTCTTGAGTCTAACGTTTTGAAGAAGCGTTAGTTCTTTCAAAGCGAAATTCGAGGTGGAAACGGCGCTGAACTCGCGTATAATAGGACTGGATTTGGCGGAACACGCCAGCGCCGAGACGGTTTTTAGGGGCGGACGTCGCTTGGGCAAGACGCTTTTGTATGCCGATGCGAAAAATCACGAGCTTAAGAATAGACGACTTCATATCGCGTGGAAAGATTCAGGCGATCCGGACAAGAAACAGCACATTGAACAGCACATTGGAGAAAACAACCTTTTAAAAAATCTCGACGCTAAGGCGACGTCGGCGAAAACCAAAGTCAATATCATGAGGCTGTATAAGGAATTCGGAAAAGAAAAGATATTCGGACGCGGAGACGTTATGAAAGCTCTAGGGCTTACCGAGCGACCGGCGACCGCTTTGATCGGCAAAGCGTATGAACTTGAGCTCACGGAACGTATAACCGGCGCGGGAAAGGGAAAATACAGGTTTATCGTTTGAACCGTTGCGAGACGCCAAAACGAAAGGTTATAAGAGATTAATCAAAATTCTATTTTTCTCCCATGATATATTATAAATCTAAACACTGAATATTATATTTGGACAATTATAGATTGGATTGTCATCTGATTTTTACATAAATTACACCTTTTCAATAGTAATTAAAATTAATTCCGAGAATTCATTCATGTTTTTGGAATCAAATAATAAGAAATATTAAAATATTATGACATCATAAAGACTTGTATCGAATCATTTATATACTATTTTGAGAACTGGAGTGTTTAATAGTAATAAGTAGAATTATTGAGTCACTAGATTTGATTATTAATACTCTTTTGTATGACTAATTCTAAGACGATATAAGAATACTAAAGATTTGCTAATTTAAGGAATAAATACTGACAGAATCCGTCTTATCGATAATATATAATTATTATTTAAGGAGAATTACATTGGATATAAAGTCAATATTAAAAGACTATGGTAAGAAAATAATAGAATTAAAAGACATAAAATCACTTTTAAAAATAAGTATATTAGATGAAAAAAAAGCATATGAAAAGATTTCAGAGCTTGTTCTTGATGGAATTATAGAACCTGTCAAGTCTTCAGGGAAAAATGGCAATATAATATATCCGTTATACAAAAAATATAGAATATTAGTAAAGGAAAAAGATGATAGTGGAGTCTTATATGAAATAAACAGATTACATCCGTTGTTACTTAAAAGTGGATATCTAACAGTCAAACCATCGGAATTTCAAAAAAATCGAGTTATCATCAAAAGCCTTAATGTCTATCTTTTTAAAAATAATGACGAAATATTTATTTCCAGAAAAGAACGTTCGTTTGAGATATTTGGACGTGAAAAAGTACTTGATGACAACTCAGTAAAAACACTTTTACGAAAACTACAAATCACAAAATTAGATCTGAAATTCTACGATACACCCGAATACTGTTTTCATGATTATATTCCAGTCAGGAAAGATCACATGACCCTCCTTATCTGTGAGAACAAGGATATCTGGTTTAATATTCGTAGGTGCATGTTTGAAGATGGTGTAAGAAGCATATTTGGCATAGCTCTTGATGGAGTTGTCTATGGCGAAGGAAATAAAGTTTCTGACAAAACTGGAGCACTCTTAGAGTATGTCAAATTTATGGGTAATCCAGATGTAAAATTCCTATATTGGGGGGACATCGATCGAGAAGGATTTAACATATTTAGAAGGACTAAAGAAGCCAATTATCAACTTGATATATCTTTGTTTATTCCAGGATACAAAAAAATGATAGAAAGAGCAAGAGGCATTGATATTGAATATAGTCCATCTTCAAAGAAACCAATGGTAAAATTTAACGACTTAATCGCGGATTTTTCCATGGAGGATCAGATATTTCTCAACGATATTTTTGATAATAATAAGCTTATTCCTCAGGAAATAGTATCGTATAAATACCTGAAAGAGAATATTAGTCTCACATAGCATGTACATGCTATGTGAGACTATATTCGCTATAACACAGTGGTGGAGATGATGCTTCGTTCTGATATAAAAGAGATGCTTTCTGGTTTTCAGAATAGGATGAAGTTTATTGATATTGTCAGGAGTATCACTGTAACAAGTTATCCTGACGAAATTAAGAAAATGTTCGGTGGAGATTATGATATAATAAACAATCTTGTTGTTGCCGTACTTTTGTACATCAAAGAACGCACATTAAGTGACAGACAATCCTGTACACTTATTGATATTACGGGATTTCTTGATAACATAATCCAGATTGTACCTAAAGAATATGAAATTGACACGTATAAACTCTCTTGTTTTATAGTTGAAAATATTCTTCAGAATAAAGGAAAGCTGATAGAATACAATACTTTTTATACAGCCATGGAAGCCTTTAAAAAGATGCCTGTTCGCCTCGTTAATGAAGAAAAAGGCTCATTTCATCTGACAGACGACGTTTTTGATTTTTTATACAGATCCAAAGAAATTGAGTCTGAGCTTGATTATTCTGTTACACGCTTTAAGATGCAAGAATACATGAAGCGGAAGAACTATTCTGAAGCACTATTCCAGAGCAGGGAACTTGTTGCAAGACTCCGTAACATGAGTCACAGCATGGATGATTTCATATTACGATGCCGTGAAAATATCGCTAAAATTTCACCATCTGAGTATGATAGAATAGTCTGTCAGTTTAGGAACCTTATGTTTGATGAAAAGGAAGAACTTGAGGAGATACAAAAAAATGCCCGTAAAGAAGCTGAGACTATTAGAAAAGCACTAGATAACGGAGCAGATACCGAGGAAGCCAAGAAGAATCTGAAGTCACTCAATGAGATTAATCAAAATCTGGATATTACTATATTGGAACAGCGTTCATTGATAAATGCTAAAAGCTCCGTTTCGGAAAGTTACAACCAAATCTTGAGGGATAGCTTTGCCATCAAAAGTTTTGAACGTATGAACTTCGAACAGGATATTATGGTAAAACTACGTAAGATGGGAGAAGGATTAGGTGATGCTGTGTACACACTTATGGCACCACTCATAAGTCCGGAATTTAATAAGAAATTCAGTATTGAAAATTTTTATACTACCAATGGGACTATTGTAAACAAGGAAGTTGATAGTGGTCTCAGTATTGATGCTCTGAATATAAAGGCTGAGGAGCTTAGCAGGAAAAGAAACGAAATTTACATGGAGATATGCACATCATTTTTTGCTTTTCTACAAAAAGAAAGATTCTTTGAAATAAAGAAGTATCTCAGATCATTGTCAATGCATGAACTCATAAAGTGGAATATGGAAAATGCTCTTCCTAATACACTTATGACCATATACCAAAAAAAAGAGATTGATGTCAAATCCCTCCGAAGCGATAGTAGTTTATTTACCAAAGAACCTCTAGGTGAATTTGATCTTTTATGGGTCCTTAGCAATATGCCACAGAATTATCTTAATATGAACAAAATAACATTTTCTACATCTGACCAAAAATTTGAATTTACCATAGAGGATGAGGAAGTGTCAATAACGATAGAAATGACAAATTTTATAGTTGAGGTATATTAATGAATAGAGATGCACTTAAATTATATCATGAACTTATGAAAAAGGGTTGGATTGACCGCGATGAAAATAGTGTATTATGGAGTTTTGTAGAGGATCCGGAAGCAAGGGATGAACTTGATCAAATGGGAGTGGAACTTGGGTTTGAAATAGTACCAGCACAGAATAGGATTTACATGGTTCCGACTCAAGACAATGATTTGTTTCTTAAAAACAATATTGATTACAGATCTGATATCAAGGCAAATAATGATGTAAAGACAAGAGATCTGTACTTGCTTAATTATCTGGCAATTTTTTGTTTATATATTTTTTTTAAGGGCGAGGACTCAGAAGTACTTGTTAGAGATTTTATTACAAAGGAAGAACTGATAAAAGAATTTACGAATCATTGTCTCAGTGTGACACAAAAGGGAATAGACAACGAAGATAAGGTGGAAGATTTCAGCGAGAGTTTTTTCATGTTAGCACAAGATTGGCTCAGTAAAAAGGAGGGCGAGACTACGAGCAGAAGAATAGAAGAAAGATATGGTGTTGTGAACAAAATTCTTCTTAAATTCAAAGCTGATGATCTGTTCGTGGAACGTGATGATGGAAGAGTAGTTCCAACAAAGAAAACAAAGGATCTTATGCCTTATGTCCTTCGAAAAGAACGAACCCAGATAATAAATGCATGGATTGAGAGGAATGAGCATGCCACAGATAAATAAGATCAGGATTGTAAATTTTAATTATAATGATGGGAACCGCTTTATCCCCGATGAATTATATGATCTTACATCGGATAAGGGTGAGGCGCTTAATGCACTGTTTAACCTTAACAATGGCGGTGGTAAGACAGTGCTCGTGCAGCTTATGATGCAACCGGTACATCCGAGAGCAATGATTGGAGAAAGGCATATAGAGGATTATTTTAACCACCCGGGAGACCATTCTTTCATATTGATTGAGTGGAATCTGGACGAAAGTAACAGCAAACTTCTTACAGGTATTGCCATCGCTGGAAGTACTAGCGAGAGAAGTGATGAAAAAAAAAGAGGTAACGCCATCAGGTATTATACCTTTAAGACTGTTTATGACAACTGTTTTTCTTCATACAGCATAGCCGCATTGGATCTTTCCAAAAATGAGAATGGGAAGTATGTACCAGCAGCCTTTGATTATGTCAAAGAAAAAGCTAAAGCCAGCAGAGGAATGCTTGAATACTATCCTTCAGATGAAGGCATTAAATGGATAAAGGAATTGTCCGAATATGGTATATATAGGTCTGAGTGGGAAACAGTAATAGAGCCACTTAATAAGGATGAAGGAGGGCTCAATCAATTCTTTGACGATGTAAAATCATCTGACAAACTGATTGCCAAGCTCTTTATCCCTGCCATTGATAATAAAATGAAGAGTGTTACGTCTAATGGAACAGATAGTTCTCTTGAAACAATGCTTATTAATTACGCAAAAAAAATATCTGAGAAAGAAACTGTTATCAGGGAAAGAGATACAAATAGAAGTTTGATTACAAAATTATCAGATCTTGGCGGGATGAGTAATAATCTATGTATTGCCAGAGAAAGATTGTCAGACTGTATAGGTGAAGTCCTCGGTTTTAAGGCTTCTATTGGTAAAAAGACGGAGACTATTGATGAAAGCCTTTCAAATATATCACAAGAAGTTCAAATCATTGATTCTAAAATCAGGCATATAGAACATGAGGAAAAATCAAAAGAGTTCTATGATGCCAGTGAAGACTATAAAGTAGCAAGGAATGCTCTTACAGAAGCGAAAAAAAACCTCGAAAAGGCACGGGAAGAAATCAAAGAGAAAAAACATGAAGAAGAAATTCTGCAATCGGCTAGAATCTACAGTTTGATTGTTGATGTTGACGGTAAGATTAAAGCATATAAGAAGCTTATAGAGGAAAAAGAAAATGATTCAGAGGATGCAGAAGCAATTGCGAAACTAAAATACTCTGTTTTTGTAAAAGCAAAGAACGAACACGATACGTTGCTACAAAGTATTTCTGAAAAGGATGGTCAGATTCAACAAAAAAAGAGTGCATTACGAAATAGTGAAGCCGATATGAAAAGGTTTGAAAAGATCAGGAATGATGCAAAAGAAAAGCATACAAAGATTTCGGCGAAGCTGGATGCTTCGAAAGAGATTACGGACACTAGGGTTAAAACATTAAAGATTGAAGCAATAAGAAGACTCGATGGATTTTACCTTGAAAATGAGATCGAAGATGAGATGCGCAAAAGGTCAAATAGTATGGAGGAAATCGTCACATTCATTACAAGAACTCAAAATGAAATAAAAGAACTCGATAATAAGAAAAGTATAATCCCAAACGAACTGGCAGATGTAAAGATTGAACTTGACTGTTTATTGGAGAAAAAGAAAGTTACGGAGAAAGCACTTTTGGATTATACAGGTTTATTGGAATCCTTAGAACTTATCTGCCGAAAAAATTGTCTTGAAAATAATGCTATTTTTTCGGGACGTTTAAAAAGCATATTTCAAAAAGAGATAGAAATGACAAGTGCGGAAATCAGAAAGTATCAGCAAGATAAGCAGTCTTTGGAAGAAAGGCTTAAATCTGCGAATGAAGGTCATGTTCATATACTGTCAGATATTATGAATTATGTGGTTTCTACAAGGATAAATTGTCAAACAGGTGAAGATTATATTACAGGTCTCTTGGAAAATGGCACTATTACGCAAGAAAAAGCTGAAGAAATTCTGAATCAATATCCAGAATTTGCGTTTTCTCTTCTTTTCAATAATAAAAGGGATATGGGAAAGTTCATTTCGTCAGGTAATGTAGAATGGCTTCCTGCAACAGTTCCACTGTTTACGATGGAACAGGTAAACACTCTTATGTCTGGGAACATGGAGAACTCTGTTCATCTGGCAGTTTTTGATAGAACATATTTCGCAGACAAATCAGACTACTGTAACAGATTAGAAAACGAAATAGAATCTAAAGAAGAACAATTACAACGTTTCAACGACAGACTTCGAGAGTATGTGGAAGAGAAGAAACTCGTAGAACAATTTGATTATCCTAAAGACTGGAGCACTTCACAGGAAATAGTAATAAATGAGCTACGAGAGAAAGTAACCCTTTGTACTATTAAAAGAAAAGAACTAGAAGAAGAACAGGATAGAATAATGGAAAAGATCGATATCTTACATGATAAACTGGATGCGGCAAATATGCAGCTCTTAGAAATGAAAAAGTGGCTTGAATCGTGTGAAGAACTTGGCATTATGCTTGCTAAAGAAAATGAATTGTATATCAAGAAACATGAGGCGTATAATGTCTTAAAAGACACAGAATCAGACTATAAAAAGTCATGTGAGATACATTCTAAAACGCAAGAGAAACTGTCATCTCTGGAAAACGAACGTAAGCAACAAGCCAGTTATCTTGAAAGGGTCATCATTATTTTAGAAAATGTTGATAATGCTAGGGAAACAGAGATCATAGAAGGTTCGATGGAAGAACTTTATTCCCAGTACCAGACGAAATCCACGAGTCTACGTGAAAATCTTAATACATTGAAAATGCACCTTGATACCTCTTTACAGGACAAGAAATCTCGTGAAAAAGAGATTGAGAATTATGCGTGTGAAAGATCCGAATATGAATCCGTTCATTTTTCACCTGATGCATTAAAAAATGTCAGGGATGCTATCAGAAACGTAGAAGAAGAAGTTGAAAAGGCTCAGCTTATATATGACGACTGCAATGCAAAAGCGGCTTCAGCAAAACAGAGATTCGATGCTGCCCATAAATTTCTTGAAGATTTTGAAGGAAATCCACTTCCACAAAATGAAGTAGGTGGGGATTTCAAAGCTCGTATTAAATATGCTAAGCTGAAAATGAAGCAACTAAATGAAAAGAAGAATGAGTTTGATTCCCAAAAACGTTCATTAGAAAAAATCTTTGATCGTGTAGAAATTGTCCTAAAGCCTCTTCAATTTGAAGACGCTATAAAGCCGATCAAGCTTTTGGAAAAAGCTAACGATCAGTGGGAAACTATCCATAATAATTTTATCCGAGTAGAGAAATTCTTCAAAGATCTGAAAGAAAAATTGCAAAGTAGCATCAAAACTACTGTGGTAGAGTTTAAGAACATAGCCCTTTCTGAGATAGTAAATAAACTCGATTCTGTAGGCGTTATGCTTGATGGCTCAGGAATTCAAGGCGATCGTCTGTACACAGTCTGCGAAAGCCTCAGTGCTATGACTGCCTCCATAGAGAAGATAAACAGTAGGATTGAAACAGATCTAAGGGAAATAGAAAATGATTTTAATGACATCGTAGACCAATGTATGAATCAGGGAAAAAGAATGTATCTTGATCTACGTATGATAGCAGCTAGTTCTAAAGTTCATATTTTTGAGGGTAAACCTCAGACCCAGATGGTAAAAATGGATCTTCCGGAAGAGAAGGAGATATCTGAGGAAGCTTCAAGAATTTCCATAAAAACTGAGATAAACCAAGGAGCTAATGAAATAAAAGAACTTCTTCGAAATAACGCTGATGAGAAACAAGTTCATAAGCGTGCCAGATCTATAATTTCAAGTGAAAGGCTTCTTCATAAGTACATTCGTCAGGAATCGATACAAATAAAGGTCTACAAAATTGATATAAACAGTGCTAACTCTGTATACAAGAGATGGGAGGATACTTTGACCCAGAACTCAGGCGCTGAGAAGTTTATTGTGTTCTTTTCTGTAATACTGACGCTTATAAATTATACAAGGTCTTCCGTTGGTCTTATCAACAGAAATGTAAAAAGCGTACTTATTCTTGATAATCCTTTTGGTAAGATAACCTCTGCGCATCTTTTAAGGCCAATGTTTGATATTGCAAAACATTTCAATGTTCAGTTGATATGCCTATCTGACATCAATAAAAGTGATGTCGTTAGTTGCTTTGACTGCGTGATAAAACTTGTTATCAAAACTCAAAATCTTTCTGATTTTGAAATCATGACTCACGAAGGGAATGAGAAAATTGAACATGGCTACTATAAAATCATGAACAGTCAGATGAGTCTATTTACATAAATTGATTTACGAGGGAAAATATTGATTTATTAGACAGAGGATAGTCTTATAAAAATCATATTAAAATGCAGAATGAAACAGTTTAACTGACTCTAGCACAATTATTTGTGAGTGATTATGCAGATTGCCTTAATCCAGTGCTGACTTTAGAAAATAACGTTTTTACTGGCAGAGAAAGAACATATGAAGAGGGTTTGTTGAATAAATTTTAAAAAGCTCTCATTCTTACGAGATCGTACCCGTATATTCTACCAAGCGATACAACGAGCAACAAGTATCACGAGGTAAGAACTTAAAAATGCTCATGATTGGATGGAATATAATGAATCGTTAGTCAATCGCGGATGCGCTCAAGTTCTGGTTTCGCGACGACGTTTTGGAACTATGGAACCATCAAAACAAGGGGTATCGTCGAGGACGTCCATTTGTTTACAGCGATACGGCAATCGAAACGTTGTTACTCGTTCGTGAAGTCTTCCACCCTACCTATCGAAGCGCTAAAAGATTTGGATGAGAAGTTTTTCGCTCTTGGGTGTGCAAGACGCAAATATTCCCGACGATACATCGCTTTGTAAACCTTCTAAAACCCTGGATGTTCCCATCGAAATTGTTGGCAAGCACAGTCCTTTAGACGTCGAAGTCGACAGTTACAGAACTTAAAGTTTACGGTTAATAAGGTGAGTGGAAAGATTCAGGCGATCCGGACAAGATACAGCCCATTGAACAGCACATTGAACAGCACATTGGAGAAAACAACCTTTTAAAAAATCTCGACGCTAAGGCGGCGTCGGCGAAAACCAAAGTCAATATCATGAGGCTGTATAAGGAATTCGGAAAAGAAAAGATTTTCGGGCGCGGAGACGTTATGAAAGCTCTAGGGCTTACCGAGCGTTCGGCGACCGTCTTGATCGGCAAAGCGTATGAGCTTGAACTCACGGAGCGGATAACCGGCGCGGGAAAGGGAAAATACAGGTTTATCGTTTGAACCGTTACAAAACGCTAAGATCAGAGGACATAAAAATTGATCAAGATACTGTTTGTTTGTCACGGCAACATCTGCCGCAGTCCGATGGCGGAGTTTGTGATGAAGCGCAAGGTCGAGGACGCCGGGGTTGCGGATCGATTTGAAATCGCGTCCGCAGCGACGAGTACCGAGGAACTCGGTTCGCCCGTCTATCCTGGAACGCGACGGCTCCTCGAACAACATGGAATTGACTGCAGCGCGAAACGCGCCCGACAGACAAATCGCGGCGACTACGACCGGTACGATCTCCTGATCGGCATGGACCGCGAAAACATCCGCAATATGCGGCGAATCTACGGCGAGGATCCCCAAGGGAAAATCCGGATGCTCCTGAGCTTCACCGAGGACCGTAAAGGCGAAATTTCCGACCCGTGGTATCACAACGACTTCGACCAAACTTGGAGAGAAGTCAACCTCGGCTGCGACGCGCTCCTGAATTATTGTCTTGAAAATCATCTGGACGACTGATCGCAACGTCTTTATTCGTCGCTCTTTCCGAAAATCGACGTCGGCGTCTGACTGGGTCGCGAGACGCTAAAAAAATTTTTTCGGAAAAAAGACTCGGGGAAAAACGAGCAGCGTCGTCGTCGCGCGCAATTTAGCGACGTTCCGACGCGGCGATCACGATATGCGTCCGTATTTCCCTCGGAAAATCGCCGAGTGAAATACGAACAAAAAAATTTGTTCAGGTTGTCCTATCCATGTCCTTTCTGAATTTGACAACTTTTCGTTTTCTTCCGATAATATATGCGTCATCGACGTTACAAAGAGACGCCGTGCCGCCGAAGGCGCCGTCTTGATCGAAAGCCCGCTCTACGATGAAAGAGATTGTCGAAGTTCAAAAGGCGTCCTACGCCAAATACGAAGAGTTGCTGCTACAAAAAAGCGCCTTGGAAAAGGAGGCGCTCATTTGGGAGCAAAATTACGTTCGCGTGTTCGGAGAGCTGATAATCGAAATTTTTAACGAAAAAATCAAATGCATTAAAAAGAAAAAGGCGATCTCGTTTTGTCAAGCCGCTATTAATCGGGGGCGCGCCGTAACCGAAGAGAAAATCGAAAAATGCGTCGAGGAAGAATCGAGAAGATATCAGAAAACCCTCGACTCAATGATCGAAGAGCATAAGGCGGCGAAATCTGCCGGAAGCGTCACGGAACTCGAACTTCTGACGATCAAGAAGATTTATCACAAGCTGGTCAAGCTGATTCACCCGGACTTAAACCCAAACCTCGCCGATAACGAGAAGTTTCAGGAGCTATGGTTCCAAATCGTCGTCGCTTACAACGGCAACGATTTGAAATCGCTGCAGGAATTGGAAAATCTCGTCGCAAAAGCGCTCGAACAATCTGGTCAAAACGTGGAGAAAATCGAGATTCTCGATATCGAAAAGAAAATCGCCGACGTCGAAGAGGAAATCAAAACCATTAAAGAGACCGACCCCTATCAGTATCAATTCTTACTCCTCGATCCGAACGCCGTCGCCGAGAAGAAAAAACAGTTGGAAGAAGAACTCAGACAGTACAAAGAACACGCGAATCAGTTGGATCAAATTTTAAAAGGCATGTTAGAAGACGGAGTTCCGATTATATGGGAGACGAACTGATTGAATTTAACGAGGACGCCGTCGCTGTCGTCGAATCTCATAATCTCGCGGAGATCGTCAAACCGTTCGTCCGCGAGATATGGCTTTTCGATTCTCACGTCGCGGGAACGACTCATTTAGACGATCAATCGGTTCTAGAGACGATTGCCGTCGACGACGTGTTGATTCTCCGACGCGAGGACAATCGGCACGATTCCAACGCGATTCTGGTTCTCAATCGTAAAAAGCAGAAACTAGGCTACGTCCCCAAAAAGGACAACGCCGTTTTTGCGAGATTAATGGACGCGGGCAAACTCCTCCAAGCGAAGGTCGCGGAAATCGAGCATAGAAAGAACTACACGCTGATTAAAATCGGCGTCTATTTGATCGACCTATAACGACCGTTCGACGCCGCTAAAGAAGGAGACGCGACGCGTTCTTTCGTCGGTTTCACAACAGCAAAGGAATCTGCGAGCCGACGTTTCTCGATGGATTTTTTTCGTCGATTTTGCCCAAAAAAATAATTATCGGAGAAAATTCAACCCTCTTGTATAATACCAAACGTCGTCGAAACCAATCGACGAAAACGAACGACTACGGACGACGGTCCACGTTGTTGCGACAACATTTAGACCTTCTCGGCGTCGGAGCGACGGCGATTGCGCCTCGCTCAAATACGGCGTCGAATCATTAAGAGGAGACTTTCGCTATGAAAAAAGGTTATACGCACATTGGCTTGGTTCTCGACTCGTCCGGTTCGATGTCTTCCTTGGAAGAGGACATTAAGGGAACGCTCAGGACGTTCGCAAAGGATCAACTCGCGGCCAAGGACCCGGACGAAACGATCGTCCTCGACGTTTGGCAGTTCGACGACGAAGTCAAACACATTATCGACTCGAAGCCGATCGACGCCTACGACCCGGATCGCTACAGTT
>Ga0310695_10011690_pt1 | contig 12479 bp, 18 predicted proteins | sample RumenRJG_04DNA_FD_203882 | JGI IMG/M metagenome (GOLD analysis project Ga0310695, IMG submission 203882) | Bovine rumen microbial communities from Lethbridge, Alberta, Canada - RJG_04 (v2) (version 2) | ecosystem: Host-associated > Mammals > Digestive system > Stomach > Rumen | place: Canada... | reverse complement strand
TTCCCGTTCCAGGACAGTGAAAATAGCTAATCCGCTATCTCAAAAAGGTAGCGGATTTTTCATATCCTTATTCGCCTATGATTGTTATCACCAACTCTCTGGAACCACCACAATTACGATATTCGCAAAAATAAATACCCAAAATATTTACGGTTAAATTATTTTTTGTATATTTGCAACCGAAATCGCAATTTACTATATATAATAACGTAATAAAACCGTATTTATTATGAGTAAGAAATGTATTTGTTTGGTTCGTGTTTCAACAGAACAGCAAAAGTTAGAAGGACAGAAAGAGAAAGTTATATCTGCCGCAATTAGTGATGGATATAAACTTGAAGAGATTGCAGTTGTAGAGGGAAAAGAAAGTGCAATCAAACTTCAAGAAGAAGAACGTGAAACGCTGAACGAAATGAAAAACATCATTGCTCAATATCCTACAATTGAGAGTGTATATGTATTTGCAATTGACAGATTAGCAAGAAAGGTCAGTATTATACTTTCCGTGAAAGATTATTTGCTTAAAAACAAAGTTAATCTTGTGTTTCTTAATCCACGCAAATTAGCAACAATGATAAGAAACGATAAAGGAGTAATGGTTGAAGATGAAATGACAAGTATGATGTTGTTATTTCTTGGATATGGTGCAGAAATGGAAATGAAAATCAAATTGGCACGATGGAAAGCAACAAAGGATATAATGAGAAGTAATAATCAAGTTACATCAGGACGTCCGATGTTTGGATATAAAAAAGCAGCAAACAAAACCGTTGAACGGGATGAAGTGAATGCGGGAATCGTAATGGATATTTATGTCGAATATGTAAAAGGCAAAGTTGCAATGTATGATTTATACAAGAAGTATGTTGCAAAAGGTGTATTTAAGGAAAAGAAAAAGAGTGCAGCGAAACAGACAATATTGCGTATTTTGACAAATACTGCATATTATGGTGATTATTCAAGTTGCGATAAAATTAAGAATTTGAAATATCCACCTATTGTTTCAAAAGAGTTGTGGGACAAAGCAAATGAGATAGCAAGAAATCGAGGAAAGGTTTTCAAATTGCACCATAAAAACATCTATTATGGAAAATCTCTTGTTCGGTTAATGAATAGTGGTATATTGATGCAGGTGCATATAACAAACCTGTGTTACAAATGTTTTGATAGTGAAATACCCGCAAACATCAATATAAACGCAATTGATTGCTTGTTATGGAAAATCACTTGTCAACTTCAAGTATTAAGATTAGGAATGCAGCAAAGAGATAATCAATATAATTTCAAAAAAGAGATAGTAGAAAACGAGAAGCAGATAAAGAATTTGAAAGGATTGTTAGATACCATTTATGACAAAGAGAAAAAGGCATTTGATATGTATTTGTCAGGCAAAGTAAAGGAGAATGTATATGATGAAATCATGTTAGGAATTGAAAACGACAAAGCAATGTGGGAAAATGAGATTGCGAAACTTCAATCGGAAAATGCACAATACAGGATGGCAAGTACAGGAAAAGGTGACAAACCGATAATCACACAAAAGAAACTTGCATTAATGAATGATGAAGAACGGAAGAAGTTAATAGATGAAATTATAAAAGAAGTTCAATTGACAAAAAATGATGATGCATCATTTGATATTAAGATAGTTACAAATGACGTTCGATTAGGTGCGACATTTAATGAATTGTTCCTAAATCCCCACTATCATTATTATGTTAGAGGTGGAGTAATGCACTTATTTGAGATTAACGATGAAATGGAAATCGAAATATCGGACATCATCGAAAAGAGGATTACAACTGACTATAAGAATAAGGCGAAAAAGGCAAAATAACGCCGTCTAACCGCATTAAATAATCCCTATTGATAGTTGTCAATAGGGATTAATTTAAACGTCCTAAATGAAGAATAAATGCGTTTTAGATATAGAAATGAATAGAGGTATTAAAACTTTTAATTGCCTTTACTCAACATAGAACGTTTCATTTCCATTTCCGATTTGTAGATCGGAACACCCGCCATATATTCTGCGTAAAATTCAGGTTTTCGGGTTTTAAAATACTCAATGACGGTTTTCAAATGTTCATCCGTAAAATCGAAGTGGTCGGTATAGAAATCATACGCATCTGAATATTTCGATATTCCGTTATTGAATGAATGGTCGTAACCATAAATACGAATATCGAGAAACAGGCAATAATCATTTTTGGTTTCACCCGATACTCCAATTGTGAAACCATTTGGAGTACGGGTGTTTCGGGAAGAAAAATATATTCTGAAATCGGAAGAAAAGCAAATCCGATTGAGAGAAAGTGTCAATTCGTGGTTGAAATCTGTTATTACCATATATATATTTAATAATAGCGTTTTTGATTTATATATTCTACTGATTTATGAAATTTCCACCATTTCAATTTGCAGATTTGTGAATGCAAATCGCATTGCATATAATAGTGGTTTAATTGTTTCTGATTCAACACGAAGTTTCAATCCGCCATTATCTGTATCATCCATTTTCAGTAAATTGCCGTGATAGTATGGCGAACCAACAAATATCTGCATTAACACTTCAATTGGTACAAACAAACCATTTTCATTGTCGGGTGTTCCAAATCGAAACGTCAAATCGACAATCATTTCTTTGATACCATTGATTAAAACCGAATCGCCAATCAAATAATAGTCAGCGGTCAGCAAATCACAATCAGGATTAATGCGTTCTTCCGTATCTTCTTTCCAACCAACAAAGTCAAAACAGAATTTTGCCTTTTCGTAGTCGATAAAGATACCATTTTCTTCATCACCCTTCAAATACTTATATCCAAGTGATATTACATCTTCTCTGCTTAAATCTTCTAAATACATACTTCATATTGTTTGCTAAATTAATATTACCTGTATAATATATTAACTTCAAGAAAAAAATTCAAATAAGAAGATGAAATAATTGCATAATTACGGTTTGAATCGTCATTAATGAAAAAAAATGGGGTCAAAACGAAAATAATATCATTAAACTGTTTACTAATTGCGAAAAAATACCTATTTTTGTATGGAAGAATAAATATATTAATGATTTAGATATGGTAGACAAACATTTTTATGAAGGTGATGGTGACATTATTTATAGGGGCGGTATTTGTTTTAAAATTGTTTTTGAAGATGATGTCGAATCTGCAATAATACCAATAGAATTTGAAACTGATGATATTGTTGGATTACATAAAATTTACTTTCTTGTAAATGAAGATAAGGTTGGACATTTAATGACAGAAAATTACGAAACACTCTCAGAACAAGAATGGGAATTATTTTGGAGAAAAGTGGATAATGAACACATTAAAGTAATAGAAAAAATAAAATGTGTTTCTTACAGAAGTAAACATATTAATATCTTTGAGAAATATTCAATTGATGAATTGAAAAAGATATATGAGAACAAAAATATATGGGCAGTTACAGAATATTTCGTACTTTTCCAAAAAATGAACGATGACCATATAATAATATGTTATCGCAAGAATAAGAAAAAAGTGTTGTTGGATTTATCAATTAAAATATCTAATATAGATGATTGTATCAAGAAAGGTTGTTATAAAAGTAATAAAGAGACAGGTTTGGCAATGATGCATAGTAACGCATATAAATATATTCGTAATCTATTAAAAGAAGATGATAACAAACATTCCGATATGTTTGATTTTGTCATTAATAATCTTCAATATGCATCAATTGAAGATTTAGAAGAATTGAGTAAATTAAATCCAAACCATTTCCTATTAAAAGGAAAAGGTCGAACATCACGAAACAAAAAGATATTCAAATACGATTTGAATCATAATTTATTGAATACCTATGTAAATCGAAATGCGTGTATGGATGCAGAACAAATATCAAAACAGGCATTATACAATGTTTTATCAGGCAAAAGAAAGACATTAAATGGGTTTATTTACGAAGAAGAACAATAATAACTGTTTACTAATAGACACAAAACTACGTTATACAATATTATATATATATTAAGGTACGAAACGAATTAGTAAACATTCTTAATTTATATTTGTATTTGTGTCCGCGCGTTTTGTGCGGACACTTTCGTTTTCAAATAATATATAGAAATTTAGATAGATAGTGTTTACTAATTGATAAGAAAAAAGGTAATAGTATTATATATATATTGTTCTTCATTATCAATTAGTAAACACCATTTAATATCTGACGTCCGACATCAGATATTGTAGAGCAACGAAGAAAGATAGTGTTTACTGATACGCAAGAAAAAGAGTAATAGTATTATATATATATATTGTTCTTCATCATCAATTAGTAAACACCATTTAATATCTGATGTCCGACATCAGATATTGTAGAGCAACGAAGAAAGATAGTGTTTACTAATACGCAAGAAAAAGAGTAATAGTATTATATATATATTGTTCTTCATCATCAATTAGTAAACACCATTTAATATCTGATGTCCGACATCAGATATTAAACAGCAATGAAGAAAGATAGTGTTTACTAATACACAAGAAAAAGAGTAATAGTATTATATAATATATTGTTTGTTCATTGTCTATTAGTAAACACTACATTTTTGGGCAAATATGCAATTTTATAAAAATTGGGTTTGTAAGTGTCTGATATACAGATTATTACGAACCTGTATAATCGCATTTCGTGATATTATACGCATTTTTGAAATGTGCTGATAATCAACGACATACAAACATAAAGATTGTATCAAAATAGGAATGTATTAGTTTAATCTATTATTGTCCCATTTTGATACAATATTTAAATTTCAATATAATATAAAAAATTAGATTGATACATTGTACGGATTGTGATGTGATACTATATTCAATATGGATTTAAAACAAACAGACAATGAAAAAGGTAGTAATATTTGCAAGAGTTAGTACAAGTATTCAGGATTATGAAAGACAGGTAAACGAACTCACTGCAGTCGCAAATTGTAATAATTGGAATGTTGCAGCAACATTCTGTGAGAAAGTGAGTGGTGCAAAGAAAAACGCTGAACGAAAGGAATTATCGAAGATGATAGATTACGTTAGAAATAACAATATTAATATGGTATTGGTTACTGAACTATCACGATTGGGACGTGATACATTGCAGGTTTTGGAAGTAATAGAGCAGTTCAACAAATTGGGAATATCATTGTTTATTCAAAATTACCATATCGAAACATTGAATGAGAACGGCACGATCAATACAATGAGTCAATTTCTGATTACCATATTGGCAGAAGTGGCGAGAATGGAACGTAAAACCATTCGTGAACGTGTTGAAAGTGGTTACAAGAATTATCGAGCAAATGGCGGTAAGGTTGGACGAAAAGAGGGGTACAGGAAAAGTGATATTGACATGAGAGAGCAATATGCAGAAGAAATCCGCCTATTGAAAAAAGGTATCAGTTTACGCAATATATCGAAGATTACAGGTACAAGTATCAATACAATCCGCAAATGTCAAAATTTTATTTGCTGATAATTTGAAACTTTCGAATCCCATTGCTATTTGTGGATTCGGTATTATATCAAACAACATTAGTTTAACAATTTAATTTCAGTAATTATGGCAAACGAAAACAAGAACAATGAGAACAAGAACAACGCAGTAACAAACCCCACAATGACAAACGAGCAGATGGAGCAGTTTGTTAAGGACAATATTTCGATTGTTCCGAGAAATCAGGCAAAGAAGTTCGAATCATTGAAATTAGAGCAGAAAGTTTCCAAAATTCGTTTCTACATCGACATTCAGAAGATGAAAGAAGATGCGAAAGAGAAGAACAAATTGGAGAACAAAGTTAAGGATTTGTTTATCCGTCGTAAAGCAACAACAGAAGATGTGTTGCGGGTGATTGAGTTTTGCAAGAAGTATATCGAATCCACGAAAATGGATGAAATGAACAAATTGCAGGCAGAAATTGACCGACTGACTGAACTGAAACGAACACTTGAAAACAACTAATCAAAATGGGGAATTTATTTCCCCTTTTTTTGTCTAATCAATATTGATATTAATACAAACCACATTAAAGAAGAATCAAAATGGGAATTAAACTTGAAAATGGGTACGAAACCAAAACCACGTTTTGGGAAGATTTTACAATTGCAGATGCGTTTGGTGTTGATGCGATTAATGATACGTTCAAACGTTCATTTGATGGATGGAAAAACAATGTTGAGTATATTACCGAATTGGCAATGGTTATGTCGTGGAAATCGTGTTACTATTATGGTAAGAATGAAGAATACATGAACTTGTATAGTGAGTTATATCATAAAGTCGATGAATGGTGTATGAACAACTTTATTAATAGTGATTTGATATACTATATTGATACTACTGATTAGAAAAGGTGGTTTTTACAATAAACTATCTTAAAACATAATTAAATTAGAGATTTATTTAGTAATTTTGCACCATGTTTTATTATTACGGTAGAAAAAAACAAATAGCGAAGTATTATCCCGCACCTGCTTATGATACTATTATTGAACCATTTGCAGGAGCAGCAGCATATTCTTTATATAAGGAGAATTGGAAAAAGAATGTTATTCTAATTGAAAAAGATCCAAAAGTATATGAAATATGGGATTGGTTAATAAACAGAGCAACTGTTGAAGAAATAGAGAATTTACCGACGTTAAAAGTTGGCGAAAAAAGTTCAGAGTTTTTGCATATTATACATGCCGCAACAAAAATGGCATTTGCATTTAAAACAATAAAAGTTACTCCTGTATTAGAACGGAATTGGGAAATTAGTAGGAGAATTTTCAAAGAGAATTTATATAAAATCAAACATTGGCAAATAATAAACGATGATTATTCTGCTGCTCCTGATATTGAAGCAACGTGGTTTATTGACCCCCCGTATAAGGGAGATGCAGGTATGGGATATAGATTTGGAAGTAATTTAATAAATTATGAAGAATTAGCGGAATGGGCAAAAAACAGAAAAGGAGAAGTCATTTTCTGTGAGGGTGAGAATGGAGATTATTTAGATTTTAAACCCTTAATTGATTTGAAAGGTGTTGCAGGTAAAACAAGTAAAGAAGTTGTGTATCTTCAAAATTGCAAGAATGTGCAACACACAGAACTTTCATTGTTTTGATTAAATATGATAAACAATTCTCAACTTAAAATAGAGAAAGTTGAGAATTGTTTATTTTAAGTATTTTGGAGTATTTATTAATATATGGTTTAGAATTGAGAAGCAAAACCAATCCCTTTCCCATTTTAATTTTCCCACTTTCCAACATACCACAAACCTTTGTGTTTCGTCCTGATGTACCGGATATTGCTCCCCAATCATCTTTTGTTAGTTGGTCAGAGTAAAAAGCAGCGGTTAAAGCAGGGTAATTAAAGTTGTTTATAGTGTTACAAAAATCCCACACAATACACATAACCTTATTGACTTCCTGATGATGTGCTTGCCACGTTAATGAAGTTAAAGAATCAACCCTTTGTTCTCCACCACCCAATTTAATTCCTGTTGGAACATTACCGATTGTTCCTTTTATTTCCAAACCATAAGGATAATTCCTTAACTGTTCTTCTGTTGCATTAATTCCACTTTCAGGAATAATATCAGGATATCCTTTTTCGATGGGATTTACAATTGCTCCATCTATTCTTTCTGCTAAATATGAACAATATAATGCACCTATCATTGCACCCGTTGTCTTAAAATCCAAATTCCTATACAAAGATGGTGGTAAAGAAGACAAAAAATTATTCAAATCATTGGCAGCAAATAGAATTTTTTCGTCATCTACATTAAAACCCAAATTAACGTTCAATGGTTTTGTAATATAATTCATAGGTAAATAAAATTAATACACTTTATAATGATATAAATCCCATTCTTGCAATATATCTGCTCGAATAATTGCGCAATTTACGACTTTTTTCCTGATTATCCAAATATTCTCAAATCTATTAAGAAGAAATAACAAAAGAGAGAAAAATGGCATTTTGATGAGATTTAATCTTTTTTAAGATAAAATCTTTGAATTTTTTGGCACTTCGTTGTATTTTGTTATATATACTTTTATGTACAGAGTACATAAAAACTTAGATTTTCTGTTTACAGAAATAAGCATATTTTAATATTGCTTAACTATGTTTTTTTGAATAAAAAAGCAAAAAGTAATATATTATATATGTAAGTTTTTTAATTAAATAATCCGTTTTGTCGGTGTCGGTAAAACCGCTATTAAAATTATGAATTACAACAAAATTCTTTCAAACGATTTTATTGAAACAACATTTGCTGAACTTCGCAAAAATGGATACACATTGTCAAATCTGAAACCTGCACTACGTTGTATAAAAATCATTTTTGAATATGTCGATACTAAATACATTGAACACTTTATGAATGAAAACAACGATGATTTGATATTCTATTATAAATCTTATATACTTGACAAATACGACATAATTCTTCATCACAAATACATACCTGCACTTGTAAATATTGAACTCAATCAAATGTGTTACGAATGTGATTCAATCCGCAAATCGAAACACTCACCAAACGAAACATTTGCCACCCTATTCCGTATCTGTTATGAACGAAAAAACAAAATGTTGAATGAACGAATACCTGTGATGATTAATCAAAAATTGTGTTGGGTAAAACACCCAATCAATTAATTGATTATCTGACACCATAAATATACAATCTTACAATTCAAATTCAATATGATATATAACAAAAATATTATATCTAAACATCTGATTATCAACGAAATGCAAAGTGTTAATAAATACCGATTTTGTTATCGTTATTTAACTTTGCTTAACTATGTTTTTTTGAACTTTTTTCCAAAAAGTACGATATTAAGTATGTGATTATTTCTTTTATTTATTAACAAATTAAATTTTAAAATTATGAGTAACAAAAAGTATTCAAAGAGAATCGTTAAGAATCAGTCAATGAACATGAACAATGCAACTTCCAAAACTTGGAGAAATGATGATGGTAGTTACACAACTGCAATTCCTGTTCCATCGTTTGTGTTTAATCAAACTCACATGTTTCTTCTTCTCAATATGGCATCGTATGTTGCTGATTACATGGAACGTGAAAACATCAAATCTGTTGAACAATGGGACAAACGTGCAGATGACGAAAATTTTAAGAATAAAACATTTATCCGAATCATGAATGATTTTGGAAATACATGTTATGGAAATCTGAACATTGACATGATTGAACATGCGCCTATACTGCTTCATTGCGTTGAAGAATTGATGAATTTCAAAAGAGAATGGTGTGATGGTTTTGTGACAAAACAAACCAATTTCAAATACGAATGGTTGCCAATACTACATGCTGTTGCCTGCAATATCATTAGAAACATTGAACAATTTGCACCCAAATTCATTGAGTTTAGACGTGAATGTCATAAACGAATGAACGAACAAAAGGCAGCATAAAAAAGAGATAGATTTATTGTAAACTATAAAATTTTGAAATCATGATTATTGGAAAAAGCAAAATCAATCGTCCGATTACATATTCGGACATCATCGACATCAAACAAAAAACGAAAGAAATTGAAAAGGAATTACGAATGAAATTCAAAACGGATTCAAAAATCGAAATGGTAATACTTGATGATTATACAATCGGATTAAATGTCATCGTTCCTTAACCCACTAACTAAATAGGAAAATATTACATATATATTGAGTTAAATATCAAATTATTAAATTATTAAATCTTTACAAACATGGTTGAAAAAATCAATTTTGAGGTTGCAAATGCAACAAGTGAGAATGTTAACGTTGTAAACACAACAAGTGAAAATGCTAATGTTGTAAGTACAACAAGTAATGAACAAACTAAAAAAACAAGAACGATGAAGAAATTGGATGAAAGTTTTGAAAAACGAATTATGAAAAATGGTCAGTTTAACACTGACAAATTTAAACTTGATGAAGTTAACAAACTTATTGAACTTGCCCAAAAATATAAAAAGGCAGTTGAGGAAAGTAACAAAACTAAAAAAGTAAACAAAGTTATTGCGTTTGTTCAAAACTTGAAAATGTCAAAGGAAGAAATTGGCAATCTTATGAATGGATTGGCAGCAATGAAAACCGCTGCATAATAATGTGTATCGAAATGGCGGTACGAATTGCTTATCTTGTACCGCCATTTTACTCTCTTAAATTTTATCTTGATTTATGATGTTTGTAGATGTCATTATACTATTATTACAAAAAAGAGAAATATATTATGATTTACGAATTTTGTAACACATATAATATCTACAAGTATTGTGCTGTTGAAGCAGATTCATTAGAAGAAGCAATAATCCGACTTCAACTACCTGAAAACAAGTTTGAACGTAAGAGCGAAAAAGAAACGCTGATCAACACTACATATCGTTATCATTTAGATGATGGTCAGTTAATCAGAAAATCATTTGATTTATTTTAGTTTTATAAATTTAGAAGTTGCACCCGACACGAATTTAGGGGTATAATTATGCCAAATTGGAATCAAACAAAGTATGTATTCACCGGTTCAAAAGATGAAATAGGTAAGTTAAACGAAATCATTACGAAAACATTGAGTGATACAAATCTCAAATCAGGTGATTTTGGAAATGATTGGTTGGGATTTATTGTAAAAGAAATCAATGAAAACCCAAATGAAATTGATTGTCGTGGTTGGATTGAGAATCCAAAACTGATAAACAAATCGACTTTGAAATTCACAACTTATACAGCGTGGAACAGTTGTTATGAATTATTTGAGTTGATTTGTAACAAATTCCCATCATTAAAATACTATTTCATTTCAACTGAACCTTGTTGTTGTGTCTATATAACAAACGATAAAGAAAAGAAGTATTTTAAGTATGGTAAAAAATATGAGATTATTGATAAAGATGCAATTCAAGAATATATTGAAATGGAAAAGAAGATGAAAGAAATGGTTAATTATAATATACCATCAGATTCAATCTATTTAAGAGTTGCTATTTAATTGTGGTTGTTATCGACTAAATATTGCAATATATACTCATATTGTAAAAATGACGGTACAGATGGTTTATTCATCCTGTATCGCCATTTTTTATTTTATCTGATAAACAATATAGTTTAAGAGAAATGTGATGTTTTTCCGCATTTTATGATGATTATTGGATTCAAATCACTATTATTAAATAAAAGGAAAATATATTATGACAGGACAAGAAATAGCAAATTTACTTATGGAAAAAGGACGAGTAACGAATGACGTTTATTATTCTATATATTACGTTTTAACATTGTCACCCGAACATGAAAAATATGACAATGAATTTTTTGCCACCTTATCTTATAATAGTACAATCGTTTTTTTAGGTGAAATTCTCAACAATCCACATTTTTATATATCTGAAATTTATGAGATTAATGAAGAAGATATAGATGTTATTAGAAAAGATTACGAAAGTATGGAATCTATTGATTATCCTGATGAATATAGTGATATAGATAAGGATGAACTTGAACAGGAAATAGAGGATAACTTTGTATTATGGAGAGAAAATGAAGAACGAATGGAAGAATACTACGAGAAAAATATATAATGGAAAAACATGAAAGCAATCGAAAAAAGAATTATGGAAGAATTGGAATCAGAGGATAAAGAGTATATGTATATCCGTGATTTAGTTGATAAGATAAAAAGTCAATTGAACGTAATTGGAATAGATACGTTCACATTGTATTGCAATGAGTATAACGATAATGATACCGTTGATTGGGACGATATAGAAAAATTGGATTGGGGAATTTCACCATATATAATAAAGAGATGTAATGGATATAATAAAGAATGGGAGATATATACCGTGATACGAAAAGTCAAAATTAAATATGATACTATTGTTTTCGACATTGAAGATTGGTATGAAGATTATAAAGACAATTATGAATCTCGTGGATATTGGGAAAATCAAACACTCGACAATGTTTTATATACATGTAATAAGAAGATAGTTGGAAACGTATTGTTTGATTTAGTCAGTGTGTATTTGACAAATGAGCAGTTGATTGAATTGAACCAACAATAATAGTTCAGAATGATTTTGAACTATCAAAAATGACCTGAATCGTCATTTCATTATTCAACTGATAAATTATATGGTCGGGATAATTGAGGACGATACAGGACGTTTGTTATCAAATATAAAAACCGTAAATATTTTGGTTAATTATTTACAGAAGTAGATACCCTGCCATGTGCCGAGATTCAAGTGTCCATCGGTAATAGGAATAGTGATGCTTAATGTTACAAAGTTACTTTGTGACGTTTTCGGCTGCGGAGCCTACTTGTCGTTTACTCCAGTGGTGGCGGTCGGTCTTGCTAATCCATCCGTCACGCATCCAACGAGAAATGATCATACGCATGGCTGGCATACGACTTAGGGAAA
>Ga0310695_10011687_pt1 | contig 12484 bp, 14 predicted proteins | sample RumenRJG_04DNA_FD_203882 | JGI IMG/M metagenome (GOLD analysis project Ga0310695, IMG submission 203882) | Bovine rumen microbial communities from Lethbridge, Alberta, Canada - RJG_04 (v2) (version 2) | ecosystem: Host-associated > Mammals > Digestive system > Stomach > Rumen | place: Canada... | reverse complement strand
GGCTCAGATACGCGTCCTATCTGCTCAGGGAGCGCCCGGACTCTGTCGGTGCCATCGCCTCCCTGTGCGGGTTCGACAACTTCTCTTATTTTATCCGGCGCTTCCGCCGCAAATACGGAATGTCCCCTAGGGAATACCGCTCCCACGGGCGCCAGAATACAAAAAGCCCGTAAATTAAGGCTTTATACAACATTTCTCCGTTTTAAGAAGATCGTAAAACGAGTATACTATCCCATCTTTAGCAGTTGTAAAGAACGAACAAGCCGGAGAACCCCATAAATACAGGGTCTCCAGCTTTCAACATGGATTTCAATTGTAGTATGTAGATTCTACTTGTATTGTTTTTTCGTGTATTTCCTAAGCTCCTTTGGCAGATAATGCATTTTGTCAAGCGGCATGCCTGTAAGTCTTACAAAAGCATCGAGAACAGGACCTCCATTGTACAGAGCCTGGTACTCACGATCATGTACATTCGTACCATAATAGAGCAGTTCGAGGAACTGAAAAAAGACCTGGTTTTTCTGTTAAGCGAAGACGAGGATCCTCAGAACTAGAACTGTATGAAAATAATGAGGAAGCACTGCAGAAGGCCATCGATGCTGATGTCATGCTCCATGCATGCATGCTCACACTGCGCGGAATACCTGTTTTCTACAGCGGTGACGAGATCGGAATGCTGAACGACTACGGATATCATGATGACCCGGGCAGATGGGCAGACAGCCGCAACATACACAGAGGAAAGATGGACTGGGAAAAGGCGGAGGAAAGAAAAGATCTCTCCACTCCGACAGGAAAGATCTTCCATGAACTGCGCGAGCTCGTTATGATACGCAGATTCAACGAAGTGTTCCATTCAGACGCCCACGTTTATCCGATCGATACGGGTGACAACAGAGTGCTTGGAATAGCCAGAGACTACAAGGGAAAGCGCATGCTCGGCCTCTTCAACTTCTCACCGGATGAGGTGTGGGTAGACGCATGGACCGGCGGAAGCATGATGAAACCGTACGGATTCCGCTGGATCCTTGAAAGATAATATAGTAACTAAAGATTTGCTTCAGATCAGATCCGGTTCGGATTCCTCATCCAGACCGGATCTGTCCGGCAATTCGAAATCAAAATACGGAGCAAGAGGCTTCATCATCAGCTTTGAACAAAAATAAGCCGTGCCGCCGAAAAACAAAGCCGGCCACAGTACGATGATGCGGCTCAGAATGAACGGGGCAAAAGCCAGCAATGCTACCGGGACCAGCCACAGCACACACATGACAAGTGTGCGCGGCAGCCATGAAATGCCTAAGTAAAAGGCGTTTTTTATTGTCTGAAAAATACCGTTCTCAAACTGTGACGTGAGCGCGAATGCCCACACTGCAGTGATCATCCATATGATCATTCCTATTACCGCTATGATGCGCTGGATGCGTGCGGACGGGCTTCCCGATGCAGAGAGTACGACCAGATCAAATATAAAAACAGCAGCAGCCAGAAGGAACAGCAGCCAAAGTAGCGTGCCGTTCTTCAGATTGCTGCGGAAGTAGCGGAAGAAGTGGCGTGAGCGCCAGTTGCCTTCCTCGGTATTCATGTTAAGTACGCATCTCATCAGGGCAGCCGAAGCGGCACCCATCGTGATGACGGGGATCGAACAAATCGTCCAAAGTATGCTGAGCATGGCAATATCAGCCATCCTTCCGAACAATGCCCAGATGGGAGTCTCAGAATCAAACAGTCTGTTAATAGCTATACCTCCGTGTGTGTTGGGACAGAAATCCAAAGCGGATCGCCGTCACAGTGTATGAGTCCGCCGGAAACGCTTACCTTGCCGCCTCCGAACAGGTCGTCGTATACTCCGTCAGGAAGGTCCACCGGAACATCCCCGGAAAGACCCCTGAATGAGAAAATGCCTGTCTTGCAGTTTATCCTGTCATCTCTTGTGAGTACGGCAATATCTTTTTCATCATCTGTCTCAGCAGTAAATATATCATCTGCTGAGAGAGTTTCTTTCTTAAGTTTTGCAAGCTTGCTGATGAGATCCGAAATGTCTGCTCCCGCATCCCAGTCAACAAGGTCACGGTCGAAGAGGGAAGGCGTGTGAGCGGCTTTCACTTCCTGTCCCCCGTAGATAAGAGTCGTTCCTTTGAGGAAAAAGATCAGCGCTGTAAAGTTCCTGAGCGCCTGCTCGTTTGCCGCTCTCGGAGCAAAACGGGCTGTATCGTGGTTCTCCAGATAGCGGAGCTTGTTATATGTCTTAGGATATGCGAAATCCTGGAAGCACAGAAGATCCATCCAGTGTGACAGGCTGCCTTTTCCGTCAACATACTTGTCGAAAGCTTCGCGCACATCGTACTCATACTCGATGTCGAATGCTTCAAAGGCCTCGGTATCGGTAGCAGAGTACATTCCGCGTCTCCGGCATTCCACACTGAAACCGCGGTGGACGCTCTCGGCAAGCCAAATGAAATCAGGTTTTATTTCAGCGATCTCCCTGCGGGCTCTTTTCCAGAATTCCACCGGAATGAAAGACGCCACATCGCAGCGGAACCCGTCCACTATCCGTGCCCATCCCTTGAGCGACTCTATCTGGTAGTCCCAGAGCTCCGGGACGGTGTAGTCAAGATCGATTACATCGGTCCATTCGCCTACATGGTTGCCGGGCCTGCCGTCAGGCTTTTTATAGAAGAACTCAGGGTGTTCGTTCCAGAGTACGGAGTCCGGGGAAGTGTGATTGTAGACTACATCGATCATGCAGCGCATGCCTTTATCGTGGATGGCATCCACAAGAGCCCTGAGATCCTCGAGTGTACCGTATTCCGGGTTGACACTGCGGTAATCCTTATTTGCATAAGGGCAGCCAAGAGAACCTTTGCGGTTCAGCTCTCCGATAGGGTGGACAGGAAGGAACCAGATGATGTCAGTTCCCAGAGCCTTTATGCGGTCGAGATCAGGGATGACCGCCCTGAAGCTGCCTTCTTTGGTATGGTTTCGGACGTAAACAGAATATATAAGCTGTTTCTGCAGGGCAGGATCAGTATTCTTTGCCATTTCGATAGCCTCCTTATCGTTACCGCAGTAAAAGCCGGTGATGCGTTTGACCCTTTTGCTAAACTATACCACGAGGCGTAAAAAAAGCAAACTTACAGGGAATGATGATCCGCTTTATTGTTAACCAAAAGCACATAATCTTTTTTTTAGAATTGAAAAGTAAAAAAAATGGACTTATAATAATTTTTGTAAGCTATCGAAATGCATATAATTGGTATTGTTTTTTTAGGAGGAATAACATGAAGAAGAAATTATTTGTTCTTTTCCTTGCGTTCGCGATGGTATTTGCTTTCGCAGCCTGCGGTGGCGGCGGCGGAAGTGACTCCGGAAGCGATGACGGCACCGGTTCCGTATACTGGCTGAACATGAAGCCTGAAGCAGATGAAGCACTTCAGGGACTTGCTAAAGCTTATACAGAGGAGACAGGTGTTCCATGCAAGGTCGTAACTGCTGCGTCCGGATCCTATAGCGATACTCAGCAGGCAGAGATGGCTAAGTCTGAGCCTCCAACGCTCTTTAATGTAGGTAACATGAGCGCGTTGAAGGACTGGGAAGACTATTGCCTGACACTGGACGGCACTGATTTCATGAATGAGCTGACCACAAACGACTTCAACCTGGTCAACGAAGCCGGCGAGACCAAGGCTGTAGGCTGGATCTATGAGTCCTATGGTATCATCACCAACAAGGCGCTCCTGGAGCAGGCCGGTCACTCTCTTGACGAAATCAAGGACTTCGACTCGCTGAAGGCTGTTGCAGACGACATCCACGCCCGCGCAGGTGAGCTCGGCTTCGACGCGTTCACATCCGCAGGACTCGATGACTCGTCATCCTGGAGATTCTCCGGCCATCTGGCCAACATGCCTCTCTTCTATGAGTTCCGTGATGACGGAATCACAGAAAAGCCGGCTACTATCAAGGGAACTTACATGGACAACTTCAAGAAGATCTGGGATCTGTACATCACTGACTCCGCTCAGGATCCTACATCTCTGACAACAGCTACAGGCGATCAGGCTGAAGCTGAATTCGGCGAAGGCAAAGCGGTATTCTATCAGAATGGTACATGGGAGTGGGCTGCTCTCACAGCTGACAAGTTCCAGATGAATCCTGATGATATCACGATGATCCCTATTTACTGCGGCGTTGAAGGCGAAGAGAACGCGGGACTGTGCTCCGGTACAGAAAACTGCCTCGCTGTAAACTCCCAGGCTTCGGAAGCCAATCAGCAGGCTACACTCGACTTCCTGAAATGGTGCGTGACATCTGAAAAGGGTATCGAGGTGCTCAGCTCGATAGGCGACATCCCGTTCAAGCAGGCTCCGGAATCCGCAAACGGATTCTCCAGAGCAGGTGCTGAAATGCTCGCCAACGGCAAGTATGCCTGCACATGGGCGTTCAACCTCACGCCAAATGTAGACAGCTTCCGTGCAACACTCGTAACGGCTCTTGCGGCTTACTCCGCAGCTCCGTCCGATGCTAACTGGGACGGCGTTGTTAAGGCGTTCGTTGACGGCTGGGCTTACGAGTACGGTGTAGAGAACAACTAATACTCACTCCTTTTAGCTGATAGCTAATAAATGGCAGAGGCGGGCGATACTCGCCTGCCCCTGCTTTTTAATAAAAGCTTATAGGTAATCAAAAGAGAAAGGAGATGAGCGTTTTGCGCAAAAAGAAAAAGAAACACGATCACTCCACCGTGAACAGTGTTCTGATCCGCAGACCGATACAGCGCTGCTTTCCGCTGTTCATACTCCCGACATTTGCATGCTTTGTTATTGGCTTCGTATGGCCTTTCCTTCAGGGTATTTATCTCAGCTTCTGCACTTTCAATACTCCAAGGGATGCAAAGTGGGTAGGATTCCAGAACTATGTCAGAGCATTTACTGATGCCGGATTCCGTCATGCTTTCTGGAATACGGCGGCATTCGCGGTAGTTTCGATCATACTCATTAATGTGCTGGCGTTTTTCATCGCTTACGCACTGACTCAGCATATTAAAGGAGCAAACCTGTTCCGTACGGTGTTCTTCATGCCTAACCTCATCGGAGGCGTCGTACTTGGATACATATGGTCGATGATCTTCGATGCCATACTTAAAGGCTATAACACATATCTGACAGCTAACGCCACATACGGTTTCTGGGGACTGGTCATACTCGTGGCATGGCAGCAGATAGGATATATGATGATCATCTACATCGCAGGTCTTCAGGCTGTTCCGGGCGACATGCTGGAAGCTGCAAAGATAGACGGCGCTACCGGCTGGCAGACTCTTACAAGAGTCATCATACCTAATGTGATGCCGTCGATCACCATTTGCACATTCCTGACGCTGACGAATTCATTCAAACTGTTCGACCAGAACTTAGCTTTGACCGGAGGAGCTCCTTCAGTCATGCTTGAGAACACCAAGGTCAACATGACAGAGCTGCTCGCGCTGAATATCTTCTCAACATACAACATCAATAAGAATTATCACGGTGCCGCACAGGCTAAGGCCGTGGTATTCTTCATTCTTGTTGCGGTGCTGGCACTCGCTCAGCAGAGAGCTACCAGGAGCAAGGAGGTGCAGCAATGAATAAAAAGCACAATAAAAAATTTACTCCGCTCAGCAAGGTCGTCTCTGCGATATTCGTTGTGCTGTGCATAGCATGGATAATGCCGATCTTCGAGGTAGTAATAAACTCGTTCAAGTCGAATGCATCAATCAATACAAATGCATTCTCGCTTCCTACTGCAGAAAGCTTTGTAGGATTCGCGAACTACATAAAGGGCATGACTTTCGGTAATTATCCGTTCATGAAGTCCGTCGGATACAGCTTTTTCATCACGATTGCTTCGGTATTCCTGATACTGCTGTTCACATCGATGTCTGCATGGTACATTGCCCGTGTAAACTCAAAATTTGCCAACATTTTCTACTATCTCTGCCTGTTCAGCATGATCGTTCCTTTCCAGATGGTGATGTTCACTCTGACGTTCACGGCAGATAATCTGAAGCTGAATACACCTTGGACTATCCCGGTCGTATATCTGGGATTCGGAGCGGGACTTGCGATATTCATGTTTGCGGGCTTCGTAAAAGGCCTGCCTCTTGAGATAGAGGAGGCGGCCGCGATAGATGGTTGCGGACCGATACGTACGTTCTTCTCAGTAGTCCTGCCTATGCTGAAGCCGACACTTATTTCAGTCGGCATCCTTGAGACCATGTGGGTGTGGAATGACTACCTGCTCCCGTACCTTGTACTCGACAGGACCAAATACATGACGATCCCTATCCATGTACAGTATCTCAAGGGAAGCTACGGCTCGGTAGACCTCGGCGCTACGATGGCGGTAATCATGCTTTCCATGCTGCCGATCATCATCTTCTACATGGCGCTCCAGAAGCACATCATCAAGGGTGTGGCTGCGGGAGCCGTAAAGGGTTAATCTTATGAAAAATACAGAACGCACAGCAGGAATACTTATGCCACTATTTTCCATCCCGTCTCCGTACGGGATCGGGACTCTCGGTCTTGAGGCACGGAAGTTTGTCGACTTTCTGCACGCCGCGGGACAGAGCTGCTGGCAGATGCTTCCGGTAGGACCGATAAGCTACGGAGACTCTCCGTATCAGAGCTTTTCGTCTTACGCCGGCAATCCGTATTATGTGGATCCGGATATCCTGATCGAAGACGGACTGCTGACGAAAGAAGAGGTAAGTTCCCCGGATTTCGGACAGGATCCTGAAAAGATCGATTACGGAAAGCTTTACGAGAACAGGATCGGACTGCTCAGAAAGGCAGCCCGGAGAGGCATTGCCAGAGACAGGGAGGCGTTTTCCGCTTTCATCAGAAAGAAAGCGTGGCTTCCTGATTACGCGCTCTTCATGGCGCTGAAACAGCACTTCGATTCACGTCCGTGGTTCGAGTGGCCTGATGAGGACATAAGGCTGCACAGACCTGAGGCCTGCGCAAAATGGAGAAGTGAGCTCCGCGAAGAAGTGGAAATGTATGAATACATACAGTTCCTGTTCTATCGCCAGTGGGCACAGCTGAAGGCATACGCAAATGATGCCGGCATCTCCATTATCGGTGATCTTCCGATATATGTTGCGCTTGATTCCGCAGACGTCTGGGCAGAACCTCACTGGTTCCGGCTGGATGAAAAGAACATTCCCGTAGAGGTTGCCGGAGTTCCGCCTGATCTGTTCAACGCGGACGGACAGCTTTGGGGAAACCCGCTGTATGACTGGGATGCAATGGAGGCAGACGGTTTCAGCTGGTGGGTCCGCAGGATAGCCGGTGCGGGAGAACTGTTCGACAGGATACGCATCGACCACTTCATAGGGATCGAGAGTTATTTCGCCGTTCCATATGGAGAGACTTCCGCACGGAACGGACACTGGGTCAAGGGACCCGGGATCCGGCTCGTGGACACACTTAAGGAACGTTTCCCGCAGCTTGATTTCATAGCGGAAGACCTTGGCTATTCAACACCTGAGGTCAGGCAGCTGCTTAAGGAATCAGGATTCCCGGGCATGAAGCTGCTGGTAGCCGCTTTTGACGCCATGAATAACACGGCATTCAGGCCTCATAATTTCGTAAGCAACTGCATTTGCTATACCGGCACTCATGACAACCACACGCTGGCAGGCTGGCTTGCAATAGCCGGCGAGGAGGAACTGTCAACTGCAAAGCAATACTTCGGTCTGAACGAAGAGGAAGGCTTCTGCAGGGGAGTCCTCCGCGGGGGCATGAGTTCCGTCGCGAGGCTGTTCATCGCACAGATGCAGGACTGGCTGGAACTTGGCGATGAGGCCAGGATAAACGCACCGGGAGTACCTATGGGTAACTGGACCTGGAGGATGAGACCCGGCGCAGCCACAGAAGAACTCGCTGAGGAAATATTAAAAATGACCCGGCTTTACGGCCGGACAGCTCCGGAATAACTACCAACTAAAGGGCGCCTGATCACTCCACGATCTGATCTTTCGTCCTAAAGAAAGGAGGAACTATCCGCCGGCTCGCGGTGCGGCAGTGTGGAGACCTGTCGTAATGCGGCGCGTCCCTTGCGGGCGGTCGCGAGGCACTCGGGAGGAGTCCCGTTTGTCAGGGCTGTATATATGGCAGAAGTAATCATAAAAGGGTTAAAAAAGGTATATGACAACGAGGTAACTGCAGTCCATGACGTCAACATCGATATCAAGGACAAGGAGTTCATCGTACTGGTCGGACCATCGGGCTGTGGTAAATCCACAACGCTCCGCATGGTAGCAGGACTTGAGGACATCAGCGGCGGCGAACTTTATATCGACGGCAAGCTGATGAACGATATCTCGCCTAAGGACCGCGATATCGCAATGGTATTCCAGAGCTATGCTCTGTATCCGCATATGACGGTCCGTGAGAACATGGCCTTCGCCATGAAGCTGAAAAAGGCTAAACCGGATGAGATCGATAAGAAAGTAAATGAAGTCGCGGAGATCCTCGACATCACACAGTATCTGGAGCGCAGACCAAAGGCTCTGTCCGGCGGTCAGCGCCAGCGTGTTGCTATCGGCCGCGCCATGGTACGTGATCCTAAGGTGTTCCTCATGGACGAGCCTCTTTCTAATCTCGACGCTAAGCTGAGAAACCAGATGCGTGCTGAGATCATAAAGCTCCGTCAGCGCATCAACACCACGTTTATGTATGTAACGCATGACCAGACAGAAGCCATGACTCTCGGCGACCGTATCGTTATCATGAAGGATGGATATGTGAACCAGATAGGCACGCCTCGTGATGTGTTCAACAAGCCGGTCAACCTGTTTGTTGCGGGATTCATAGGAATGCCTGTGATGAATTTCTTCGAAGGATGTAGGCTGCTGCTTGAGGGCGGAAAGTACTATGCGGAGATACGCGGAGTAAAATTTGAACTCTCGGACTTCCAGCAGAAAGCGCTTAAGCATAATGGTCAGGCGCCATGCGACATAATTGCGGGTATCCGTCCGCAGCACATCCGTGTCGGTTCAGGCGAACTTACAGCTGTGATCGAAGTATCCGAACTCCTTGGTTCCGAGTACAACCTCCATGCCCGCAGCGGAGATGATGAGGTCGTAATGGTCATTCCGACCATCGGACTGGCAGAAGATGTTTCGATGGGAAGCAAGGTGCACTTCGATGTGATGCCTGAGCTCATCCAGCTCTTCGATAAGGAGACAGGAAAGAACCTCATCTGGTACGATAAGGAAGCGGCAGAGGCTCATGCACCTGTATGCAAATCATATGATTTCGAATGATAATCACTTAAAACTGCACAAACCAAAAGGAGGTCTTCCATGAAGACCTCCTCAGACCGTAGACAAAGCCCAAGTTTCAAAATACTGAAGCTTGGGCTTTTCTCATGCGTATGAAAATTGGGATTTGAAGAAAAATGAGGAAATAGAGGTCAAAAGATCATCGAAAAGGCCCCCGTCAGGACCTTTCTTAGGCCGTTTACTTAAGATATTTGCCAGCTTTTTCATGTTCATACATGCGAAAGTCAGGCCAACTTTCATGGCCATCTTTTCCTTTCCGACCTGCTGGGTGTACCTCATAGCATGAATCTCTTTGGCAGTTCCGAAGACCCTCTCAATGGTTTCCTTTCGCTTGTTGTAAAGATCTTTACCCTCGGGAGTAAGCCGTATATCTTCGCACATATCCATGTAGTCCTACCATACATACCATTAACAAAAGGTGTCTCAGAGCTGCGCACAGAGACGGAAAATTACGGCATAAGAAAAAGACTCGGCCTCACATGGGAAATGAAAGCTATTCCAGCAATTGGGCACGTAAAGTTGACATATATGACAAGTATTTCCAGGGAATGCTAATAAAAACATATGAAAGCGGGGCAATAGCTGTCGATGCGGATAAGATAATAAAGGAACTGCTGGCGGAATAGAATTATATATAGTGCTGATAGATGATGATTATATCTGTTAAAACAGGGATGGTGTAGCGTACCTCCTTTCCAATTCACATCAGTAATTGATTACACTTTGATTACAGGGTCCTGAACGCCAGTGATTGCAACTGCTTCAAAACGTGCGTGTCGTTCAAATCCCCCTCTCTCCGCCATCAGAGAGTCGTTCTAAGAGCGGCTCTTTTGCTTTGTAAGGGTTGAAAAGACTGGGTTTGAAAGATTTGTGCAATAAGATTTTCAGCTGTGCAGATGTATCCAGAATTTGGATACACTCAGACGCTTCTGGATACACCTGCGATAATTGTGATCAGGCTAGTGCTCTTACGAAGTTGTTATACTTCTCAACCTCATCACTTCTGTCGAAATAGTAATTGTTTAAAGTAGTTCTTTCATCCATATGACCTGCAATCTGCCTCGAAGTATTAAGATTGAGTCCTCCATCGATCATAGTCGATATCATAGTCTTCCTGACTTTGTGGATACTCTTTTCTTCTATTTCAAGCTCCCTGCAGTAGGTAGTGATAGCCTTCTGGATAGCAGTATAGGTGTTGAGAGGTTTTTCATGAGGACAGAAGATATATCCGTCAGTTCCCATTCCGAGCTCTTCTCTCTTTGTCCTGATCTCAGAAATAATTGCTTTAGCATCAGGGGTCAGAGGCACCTGTCTGTCTCCAAAGGTTCCCTTGGTACCGTCTATTACTTCACCTGTGGGATACCTGAGCATACGTTGAACAGTCAGGGTGTTGCCTTCAACGTCACTGAACTTCAGCGCAGATAATTCGCTTACCCTCAGCCCTGTGTAAAACATGAATACTATGCCGAGAGGGACAAAGCGCTGGACGTAGTTGCGTCCGCCTTGATATACATCCCATGCGTGCTTGATTATCAACTGCTCCTCAGTCTTATTGAATACTTGAGTGTGATCGGCTTTTTTACGCTCGGGTGTCAGCACTCTTTTCTTGTCAACTTTGACCTTCAGAAACTCATTCGATCTAACGATCTCTGAGTCGACTGCGAACTCCAGCATCTGACGGATTATCAGAGAGAAGTTGCCATACTGGTGATTCCCCATATTGTACTTGCGAATCATCTCATGGACCCAAGTGTCGAGCTCAAGCTTAGTGAGCTTTGTGATAGGTCTTTTGATGATAGGGGAGTCTTTGTAGTATCTGTTCCAGTCTTTCTGGACGCGTATGACTGTTGACTCAACAACATGCAATCTCTTGTATTCTATCCATAGTGGATACAGTTCTTCGAGAGTACATGCTTCTTTAGCAAGATCTTTATCATGCGAGACATAATGCTCACATATCATATCAATCAGATCATCTCTGTTTGATTTGACTATGAGTCTGCGGCCTTCTTTCTTGCTGTCGTCAGGCAGGTGAGAACGCCATCTGCCATCTTTGCCTTGATAAATTGTGTATGGATGTTTTTCTAGGATTTTCTCCTTCCTGGACTTTCTCATATCGTTTTCGACGTCCCTCAGGTCGATGGTACCATTTTGAGAGATATACGACAAGATTTCGGTAGGAGTAAATTGCATCTCAAGGAGATGCGTGTCGGTCGTGACAGCCGTGACAGTGTTAGCGGGAGTTGTCCTCCTTGCTGTCACAGCCGTCACAGCTGTCACAGATTTCAAAGGACAGTATTCTGCCATCAGCATGTGTCCTGCTGTAGCTGTATGCTATCCCTTCATCCAGCAGGAGGCTGCTCTTGTACTGATTGACATATTTTGTAATGACATTGGTGCCGACCGACTGATCACCAAGTTCATTAAGCAATTCAGTAGCTGAACTCTTCCATATCCTGTGTCTTTGAGAGATAAAAATATACTGCATGATTATACCTATCCTTTCTCATTCAAAAAAGGCTCCCTTAGAAGGGAACCCCCGATAATAATGTTTTTAACGTTCTTCTCTGTCTCTGTGATCCTTTCGAAGGGTCTTAATATGATCACCGCGGCAGTGTTCAAGTTCGGTTTTTATGTCATCACGGACCTGGGTACTACGTTCCAGTGTGAAATCAGCAGTCCGTATATCCTTGCGCAGTTTACTGATCTTTGCAGTTAATCCGTCTCTTTCAGCCTTCAATTGTTCTATCTGATTAGGATCAGATGCACGCCTCAGTTTATTTCTTACCTTGTTTCTGGCTTCGGAAAGCTCTTCCATTTTATGTTCTGAATCAGTTATGAAAGCGCTCACATCTTCATCCGTTCTGAGACGTTCCCGTGCCATAAGTCTCGCGCAGGCTGAGTATTTATCACACATACGCCCGGCTTCACGCATCTCATGTGAGAGCGGCTTGTGTTTTTTCTTCGGGCGGTAACCGAGAAGATACAGATAGTGAAGATAAAGTCCGTATAGGCCTCCAATCTTTCGTGATAGCCTCTCGGAATCTGTAACCCTTTCAATGCAACAGGTTGAGATTCCACTTTTATAAAATTCCTCCAACTTTTTCAAGAAAGAGGTTGACATGTATGTCCAAATGTGCGGCTCACCTTACGGGC
>Ga0310695_10011686_pt1 | contig 12486 bp, 12 predicted proteins | sample RumenRJG_04DNA_FD_203882 | JGI IMG/M metagenome (GOLD analysis project Ga0310695, IMG submission 203882) | Bovine rumen microbial communities from Lethbridge, Alberta, Canada - RJG_04 (v2) (version 2) | ecosystem: Host-associated > Mammals > Digestive system > Stomach > Rumen | place: Canada... | reverse complement strand
AAAACGGCTAAAGCCGTGGGGGGAAACTATGAAGAAAAAGATAGATGATATGTACTACACAGGCGGAAAACCTAGATTCGACAAGATAAATGAGTATTACGAGATTTTAACGCAGGATTATCCTGACTTTATCGACAAATACTTAAACATTGAAATCTTAAATCGCTTAAAAGGAGTTGGTCTTCTTTGTGGCACTGATTGGACACCTCTTTACAACAATCGATTTTTCTATACACGCCTTGATCACTCCATCGCCGTTTCTCTCATAACGTGGAACTTCACGAAAAGCCGCAAGCAAACTCTAGCCGCGCTCTTGCACGATGTTTCAACACCTGCATTCAGCCACGTCGCAGATTTCCGCGCAGGAGATGCACTAACACAAGCCTTTACAGAAAGCACAAACGACTTTATGGTTCGCGACGATGTTGATTTGGGTATGGTTTTGAACTCCGACGGACTTTATTCCACAGAAGTCGGCGATTATCACCGCTATCCTGTTGCAGACAACGAAATTCCAAGTTTAAGTGCCGACAGATTGGAATATATGTTCCCGTCTGGCATGGCGTTAGACGGCACTTGGACAATGAACGAGATTCGCACAATCTACGACGACATTGTTTTAATGCTAGACGAGCACAGACAGCCAGAGCTTGGCTTTTGTACAAAGGAAATCGCAGAGCTTTACTGCAAAAACTTTTGTCATGTTGGCATTTTGGTACAGAAAAACGAAAACAAAGTGGCTTTGCAACTTATGGCAGACATTTGTTCTCTTGCGGTCAAGTTGGGGATTGTGAAAGAAAGAGATTTCTTCAAGTGCAGCGAGGCAGATTTAATCGCAAAGTTCGAAGAATTCTCGGGCAAAGTACCAGAAAGCGCAGATGAAGAGATGTTCTGCCGCTATGTGCGCACATTCCGCAATATGACGGAGATTGTCAGAAGCGATGAGCCTTTGAAAGACCATTTTTGCACTAATGTTAAGGTAAAACGCCGCTATATTGATCCGCTTGTGGCTCTCGAAGGCAGAAAGGGCATAAGACTTCACACTTTGAGCGAAGAAGCTAAAGCCTATATCAACGAAGCTCTCACTTTTGAAGACTCCCCCTATGCTTGCGTGAAGATTGCAGACTAAAATGGTTGACATAGAAGCGGAACTTGCCAAAAAAGAGTTTTTGAACCGCGAATATATGGTGCGGCACAATCCATATAACAAAGAAGTCGCCTTTTTCCAGAGCATACAGTCGGGAGATATGCACGAAATGCAGCGTCTTTTCACTCCTCTTTGTTCTAGCTCTGGATATGGCAAACTCTCCAACAGTCCTATAAGAAATCTCAAATATCATCTCGTCGTGTCGGTGGCTTTCATCACGAGATATTGTATTGAAGGCGGATTGGAAGAGGAAAAGGCGTATAATATGAGCGACATCTTTATTCAAAAAGCGGATAGTTGCGCAGACGAAGAAAGTTTGCACACCTTGCATAAAGAAGTCGTTGAAGCTTTCACGAAAGTGATGAAAGAGCTGAAAAACAAGCGTCTTTACTCCAAACCTATAATGCGCTGTATCGATTACATCTATAATAATTTGCACAACCGCATAACTCTCGAAGAATTAGCTCGTGAAGCTGAATTAAGCGAGGGCTATCTCTCTAAGCTCTTCCACAGCGAAGTCGGAGTAACCGTCGTGCAGTACATCGTAAACAAAAAGATTGACGCAGCGAAAAATCTCTTAATATCAACCGAGTATTCCACGGTAGAAGTAGCAAACTACCTCAATTTTTCCACAGAGAGCTACTTCATCAACGTATTCAAAAAATACACTGGCTTGACACCAAAACGTTTCCGCGCGCTCTACTATCGCAACAAGTTTTCTGTAGAGCAAAATCAATAGTTTTTCTCTATAATACAGCATAAAAAAGAAGTATTAGCTCAATTCCCCCTAATTTGATAGGCTATTTGCAACCTTATTGAGAATTTTTTTTTACAAGAGGAGCAAATATGACTGAAATCCTGTGGCACGGACGCGGCGGACAAGGAGCTTTTACTGCTGCGAAGTTTTTCGGCGCAAGCTACGCACTTTCTAGCGATAATTTTGCGCTTTCCTTTCCGTCTTTTGGACCAGAACGCCGCGGCGCACCTATTCTTGCTTTCACAAAGCTCGATAAAAAGCCCATCGGCAACCGAAGTCAAATCAAAAAAGCCGATTATGTCGTGTTTTTAGATGATTCTCTTTTGTCGCCATCATCATTTGCAGAGGTAAAAGAGAACGGCACAATTTTAATCAACTCATCGCAAAGCAAAGAAGCCTTTCTCTCTGCCTCATCAGAGCAAAATATAAAGATAATCACCTTTGACGGCTCAGCGATTGCTAAAGAAATATTGGGCTTGAACGTGGCTAACACAGCGATGGCGGCTCTTTTAGCAAAAATCAGCGGCATTGTCAGCGAAGAAGAGCTTATCAATTCGCTAAAAATCTATATGAGTGAAAAAGTCGCCGAGAAAAATGCATTTTTAATCCGCGCCGTCTTTGAAAACGGAGGAAACAAATGAAACCATATCTCAGAAGCGAAAATCCGACATCTTACGAGAAAATTCCTGAAGCAACCGCATTCGAAGCGGGATATTTGATTACAAAAAACGCGGCTTGGCGGTCAGTTACGCCTGTCATAGACGAAAATCAGTGCAAAGGCTGCTTAAAATGCTATCTTTATTGTCCCGACGGCGTTATTTTCAAAAGCGAAACGGCTAAAAACGTAGCAATCGACTATGATTTTTGCAAGGGCTGCGGCATTTGCGCCAAGATTTGCCCTTTTTCTGCAATAAAAATGGAGGCATAAATATGAAAAAGTTCCTATCTGGCGACGAAGCCTTTGCCGAGGGCGTTCGTTTGGCTCGTCCCGACGTGATTTCCGCCTATCCGATAACACCGCAAACAATCGTCGTCGAAAAACTATCCGATTTCGTTGAAGACGGCTCTTTGAAAAGCGATTTTATCCACGTCGAAAGCGAACATTCGGCTCTTTCTTGCGCAATCGGCGTGAGCGCGGCAGGTGCAAGGGCTTTTACGGCGACGAGTTCGCAAGGTTTGCTCTATATGGCAGAATGTTTATTCTATGCGTCAGGCGGTCGCTTCCCGATTGTGATGATGAACGCAAATAGAAGCACCGCTTTACCTTGGAACATCTACGGCGATCAGCGGGATTCGCTCGCTTTGCTCGATTCTGGCTGGATTCAAGCCTACGCAAAAGACGCGCAAGAGGCTTTAGACTTCGCCCTGCTCTCGTATTACATCGCCGAACACAAAAGCGTGCAAACTCCCTTCATGGTGAACCTCGACGGCTTTATTCTAACTCACACCTACGAAGTGGTAGACGTTCCCGACGAAGAAAAAGCCCGCGCCTTTCTGCCCGACTTCACCACCGACAACCGTTTCGACTTCACAAATCCGAAAAACCTAGCTTTTAGCGCAGGTCCAGACACAAATACATACTTTAAGCACAAAGCACACAAGGCACTTTTGCGAGTTGGCGAGGTGGTTAAGGAAGCAGAAGAGCGTTTTGAGCGCATTTTTGGCAGGAAATACACAGGATTGGTCGAAAACTACCGCACATCTGACGCAGAAATCGTCGTCATCACGCTCGGAAGCATTAGCTCGCTTGTGGCAGAAGTCGTCGATTCACTTCGCGAGAGCGGAATTAAAGCGGGATTAGTGCGACTCCGCTATATGCGCCCTTTCCCCGAAAAAGAAATCGCAGAAGCCTTGAAAACAGCCCGCGCCGTCGCCGTACTTGAAAAAGATATTTCTTTCGGAGCGGAAGGCACGGTCTTTACTAACGTCAATTCAGCTTTGCAAAAGGCAAATATAGCCGTGAAAACGCTCAACTATGTCGGAGGATTGGGCGGCAAGGATATTTCTTTTGACGAAATCAAAGAAATATTTGCTTCTCTCCAAAAAGTTTTGGCAAATCCAAACGAAAGCATAGCAAACCCAGTGCGATTTTTGGCAGTTGAGGAGGAAAAACAATGATTAGCGCAAAAAATATAGACGAAAACGAATATTTTTATGGTCATAAGGCGTGTGCAGGTTGTGGCGGAAGCCTTGCGGTGCGTATCGCGCTCAAAGTTTTGGGCGAAAAGGCGGTTGCAGTCTTGCCTGCGGGCTGTATGAGCGCAGTCGGCTTTAATTTTCCGCAACTCTGCTTTTCAAATAACGCGATTATCTCCACATTCGCGGGAACGGCGAGCATGATGACGGGCGTTTTGGCGGGACTCAAGGCAAAAGGCATCACGGACGCTCCAGTGGTGGGCTTTGCAGGCGACGGCGGCACGGCGGATATAGGTCTACAAGCCTTATCTGGCGCGATTGACCGCAACGACGACGTTCTTTATATTTGTTACGACAACGAAGCCTATATGAACACAGGTATTCAGAAATCTTCTCTCACGCCCTTTGGCGCAAGAACCACAACAACGCCAGCAGGCAAGCGTATTCACGGCAATCTTAAAGTGAAAAAGAACCTTTTCGAGATTGTCAGCGCGCACGATATACCTTATGCAGCAACGGCGAGCGTGGGCTACATCGAAGATTATATGGCGAAAGTGGAAAAAGCGGCGAAAATCCGAGGAACGAAGTTTATTCACGTCATCGCGCCGTGTCCTACGGGCTGGGGAGTCAAAACCGATGAAACTATAGACGTTGCCAAAGAAATTGTAGACACAGGACTTTTTTATCTTGCCGAATACGAGGCGGGACAATACAGAATCACGAAAAAGCCGCGCGAATTTTCGCCAATCGAGCCATATTTGCGCCGTCAAGCTCGTTTCAAGCACTTGAGCGATGAAGATATAAAGATTATCGAAGCGGGTCGAAATAAAAAATGGGAAAAAATCCTTTCTCAATGGCAAAACTAAGGAGGAAAAACAGCGTAAAATCTTTCTTTTCATAACCTCAAACTCCAAAAAAATGTAGGGTGATATGTAAAACCTCACCCCTAACCCCTCTCCTAGTAGGCGAGGGGAATTTTTTTTCTCTCCATCTTTGTGATGACATAAGTATAATGATTTTTCTTTCTCTCTCCCCCTCGCCACATTGGAGAGGGGGTCTGGGGGTGAGGTCTTTTCTCCAATCAAATAGAAATCAAGACTTTAGGGTGAGGTCTTTCACAGTTATAAAGAGAATCTATGATTCAGAATAAAATTCTTGTATTAGGCACGATTTGTTTTTTTGTATAACATACCACACAGATAGGAAAACAGAGCAAAAGCCTATCGAAAAAACCTTTTTTAAGTGAGGAAAAGACTATGGCAGATTATGGAGTGGCAAACCCAGACGGAAAATACTGGAACAAGGAACTTGAAACGCTTCCCCGCGAGCAGCTTGAAGCAAAACAACTCGAAGATCTCAAGGAAATCGTGAAATTCGCTTATGATAACTCTCCTTACTATCATCGCTCATTTGACGAGGCAGGAGTAAAGCCTGAAGACATCAAAACTTTGAAAGATATTGAGAAATTCCCTTTTATCAATAAAAAAACACAGCGTGATACGCAGGGAGTCGGCTCATTTTTGGGAGAACTCGCGGCGGTAAAAGAAGAAGACGTGATTTTCGTTTCAACTTCATCGGGTTCGACTGGCGTTCCAACTATGTCGCCTTTCACCAAGCGGGATTTTGACGAATTCCAAGATACAGAAAGCCGCTGGTTCTATCAAATCGGTATGAGAAAGAACGATAGATACGTTCACGCCTTGAACTTCTCGCTTTACGTCGGAGGACCTGACGTTATCGGCGCGCAGAACCTCGGAGCTCTTTGTATTTGGGGCGGTACGCTGCCGAGCGAGCGACTTTTGTTCATCTTAAAGACATATCAGCCGACGATTATCTGGACTTCACCGTCTTACGCATGGCAACTCGGAGAAAAAGCCGTAAAAGCGGGCTATGATCCGAAAAAAGATTTCAGTATCCGCAAAATCATCGTAGCAGGCGAGGCTGGCGGTTCAATCGACTCAACTCGCAAGGCAATCGAGGATTTGTGGGGCGCGGAAGTCTTTGATTTCTACGGATTAAGCGATATTTTCGGAGCGTGTGCCGCAATGTGCGAAGCAAAAGACGGTCTCCACATCGCAGAGAACCATATTTTAGTAGAAACGCGCGACATTCACACAGGCGAAATCCTTCCAGCAGGACAAACAGGCGAACTCGTCTTCACAACCTTGAGAAAGCACGCTCGCCCGCTCATTCGCTTCAGAACTGGCGACATAGGACGCATTGACTACACGCCTTGCAAATGCGGTCGCACTCACGGACGCATTCACATTCAAGGTCGTCTTGATGATATGTTTATTGTAAGCGCAGTAAACGTGTTCCCGAGCGACATCGAGGCTGTTATTCACGAATTAAGCGGAATTACAGGCGAATATCTCATCAGAATCTTTGAACAGAACTTCACCTGCAAATATTCTGTTGAAATCGAGAAATCTGCGGGCAGCTCCGAGAGCGACGAAGACCTTTCTAAGAGAGTTTCTGACGCACTCAAGGCGAGAATCGGCGTAAAACCTGCATCTGTGGTTGTCCACAAAGACGGCGAGCTTGGAACAAGAAGCGAACACAAGTCTAAACGCGTAATCGACGAGCGAACTTTAACATACAACATCTAACACAGGCAGAGCCTGTTTTGTAAAACTACGCCTACGGCGTGAATTGTCATACGGATTGGAAAAAAACTAACGGTTTTTCTAAGAACACAGCGAAACTTTAAAGAGATTACGTTAGTAATCTCCAATCCGTGTGGCTTTTTTTATAAAAAAATAAATTGAAAACGCGCCTACACAAAGAATTAAGGAGAAAATATGCCGACATTGTCTAACCGCACGGCGAATTTCACAGATAGCGTTATCCGCCGTATGACCCGCATATCAAATCAGTACGGAGCAATAAATCTTTCGCAAGGCTTCCCCGATTTTGAGCCGCCCAAAGAGATTTTGAAGCGACTTGCTGAAGTTTCAAGAGAAGATTTCCATCAATACGCTATAACTTGGGGAGCGCAGAACTTCCGCGAAGCTTTGGCGCGCAAAATCGAGCATTTTTCGCACGTCTCGGTCAATCCCAATAGCGAACTCGTCGTAACTTGCGGCTCAACAGAGGCAATGATGGCGGCGATGATGAGCGTAACCAATCCAGGCGACAAAGTCATCGTATTCTCGCCCTTTTACGAGAATTACGGAGCAGATACAATCCTTTCGGGCGCAGAACCGATTTATGTTCCCTTAGTTCCGCCTGAATTTTCTTTCGACGCAGAGCGTTTAGAAGACGCTTTCAAACTCGGAGCTAAGGCGATTATCGTTTGTAACCCGTCAAACCCAACAGGCAAAGTCTTTTCGCGCGAAGAACTCGAAATCATCGCGACTTTGGCGAAAAAATACGACGCATTTGTTATTACCGACGAAGTTTATGAGCATATCATCTACGCGCCCTTTACTCACACCTATGTTTCTAGCTTGAAGGGAATGAAAGAGAGAACGATTGTCTGCAATTCGCTCTCAAAAACCTACTCAATCACAGGTTGGCGACTCGGTTACACTTGGGCAAACGAAGAAGTAACAGAAAGAATTAAAAAAGTACACGATTTTTTGACCGTAGGAGCTGCTGCACCCTTGCAAGAGGCGGCAGTTGTGGGGTTGAACTTCTCCGACGATTATTATCGCGCGCTAGCAAAGACTTACGAAGACAAACGCAAGCTCTTTTTGGACGGACTCGACTCAATCGGCTTAGTACACACAAATCCAGAAGGCGCGTATTACGTTTTAATCGATATTTCTGAGTTCGGCTACAAAAGCGACCTTGAATTTGCTCAAGTTTTGACTCGCGACGTGGGTGTGGGGGCTGTTCCTGGCTCTAGTTTCTTTAAGGAGGAAGAAAATCGCTATGTCCGCTTGCATTTTGCCAAAAAAGACGACACGCTTCGCTCTGCTTTGGAAAGATTAAGCGACATTCGCAAAAAGATTAAGAAAATATATTGACAAAGTTACTAGGAAAATATATATTTCCTACAACAAATATAGGTAAACAGAGGTAATTCCCTATGAAACAGGCGTTTTTTGCTTTGAACAAATCAGTATTCTCTTGTTGTTGTGTGTGTTGCTGTATTTTGAGGGCAAAAGCGTGAGTAGAGAAGAGCCGTTTATAGCATAACTAACTCACATTTTTTTATCTTGCCCGCCAGTATGCCTTTGCTGACGGGCTTTTGTGTCATAGGCACTTTTGTAAATAGATATTTTGAGCTTATCCCAAAAAGGATAATGTTGAGGAAGAAGAATGAGAGAGAACACAGAATCAAAAACAGCTCAGCTTTGCTCTTTTGCGCGCGCCTTCCATTCGGGATACGAGAAGCAAAAGATATTTGATGACTATTTAGCCTTCGATTTACTAGGAAAAGAGCAATATGAAGAGCTTGGGCAACTCATAGAGAATAATTTTGATTTGTCGAAGTACAATGACGCGCGCTACTTTTGCCATAAAAACATCAAAGACACGCTCTACAAATACATAATGCCGATTCCGATAGCGCGTATCGCCTTTGCTGAGCGGGAATTGACTTCTTTTGCGGCAAAATACGGCAAAATCCAATACGTTATCCTTGGCGCAGGAATGGACAGCTTTGCCTACCGCAACGAAAACGAAAATATCAAGATTTTCGAGGTTGACCACCCCTCGACGCAGGACTACAAGAAAGAAAGAATTAAAAAACTTGAGTGGCACACGCCGAAAAACCTCGTTTATGTGTCGGTTGACTTTGAAAAAGACTCTTTGCGAGAAAAATTGCTCTTAAACGGATTTACAAAAGCACTTCCGACTTTCTGGGCGTTTTTGGGCGTGTCGTATTACCTTGAAATCAATGATTTTTCGGAAACATTCCGCGTGATTAGCGAGATGAGCAGCCCGAAAAGCATGGTTTGTTTTGATTTTCCCTCGCAACGATGGATAAAAGCTCTTAGCGAAGAGAAAGACAAGCGTTTTGCACAGCTAAAAGAGCTGACGGGCAAATTGAACGAGCCGATGAAGTTCGATTATCCTTTAGAGCGCATTGAAAAAGAGCTTGCAAGGTATAATTTAGCCTTTTCCACGCTCGAAACGCCTGAAGATATTCAAGACAAATATTTTTCAGCGCGCGAAAAAGACTTAAAAGCCTACGATAATGTCTATTTCGCCACCGCACGCAGAGCGAATTTGGTTAATAAAGTGAATTCTGTTGGCGGATTAAGGCAGAAATAAACTTTTTCGTGTCAACCCGCGTGCGGGATTGGAGAAAAAAATACAAAACACGCTGTGCGTGTGTGAGAATACGAGTAGAAAGGAGCTAAAAGATGAAAAGCTACGAGAGAATTGAGAGTGCTGTGATTCACGGCGGTATTTATGGCGACGAAAAGACGGGTGCGGTCAACACTCCGATTTATCAGACTTCCACATACGAGCAAGAAGGCATCGGAAAGAACAAAGGCTGGGAGTATTCGCGCACAGGAAACCCAACGAGAGCGGCTCTCGAGGCCTTAATCGCAGAACTTGAGGGCGGAAAGGCGGGATTCGCTTTTGCTTCGGGAATGGCGGCTTTGACTGCGGTCTTATCCCTTTTCAAAACAGGTGATAAAATCGTGATTTCAAGCAATGTCTACGGCGGAACGTTCCGTGTACTCGATAAAATCTTCAAGAACTTCGGCATAACCTATTCTATCGAAGACACGACGAACCTCGACACTCTTGAAAAAAAGATTACGAGCGACGTAAAGGCGATTTTGGTCGAAAGTCCCGCTAATCCGCTTTTGACAATTACCGATTTGGAGGGAATTGCTGCTATCGCGAAAAGAAACGGCATTTTGTCTATCGTGGACAACACATTTATGACGCCATATCTGCAACGCCCGATAGAAAAAGGCATCGACATCGTTGTTCACAGCGCGACAAAGTACTTAGGCGGGCATAGCGACGTGGTTGCGGGCTTGGTTGTGGTGAACGATGACGCTTTAGAGGCAAAACTCGCCTTTATCCAAAACGCGACAGGCGGCGTTCTCGCTCCTTTCGATTCGTTTTTGCTCATTCGCGGCATTAAAACGCTGAGTGTTCGCCTTGACCGCCACGTTGAAAACGCAGAAAAGATTGCGGATTGGCTTAGTCAGAACGGGGCTATAAAGAAAATCTATTATCCAGGGCTTCCGAGCGCGCAGGGCTACGAAATCAACAAGAAACAAGCCAAGAACGGCGGCGCGATGATTTCGTTTGAGCTAAAAGAGGACTATGATTTCAAGAAATTCTTCGCTTCTTTGCACTTGATTGCGCTTGCCGAAAGTTTGGGCGGAGTCGAAAGCCTTGCCTGCCACCCTGCCTCGATGACACACGCGTCAATTCCGAAGGAAATCCGCGAGAAACTCGGCATAACAGACGGACTTATCCGTTTGAGCGTGGGAATTGAGGCGGCGGAGGACTTAATCGCGGATTTGGCGCAGGCGATTGAGGCAGCAAAGAAATAAGACAGAGGAAAATATAATAAATGCCACACGGATTGGATTTTACTAACGTAAAATCTTTAAAACCAACACCGTAGGCGTAGAAAAAACGTTAGTTTTTTCCAATCCGTGTGGCAAGAATTTGGAGGAAAAATAAATGAAATACTATGATTCTATGCAGGATTTAATCGGAAATACGCCGATTGTCAAGCTCAATAACTTGGGTTTGCCGAAAAACATCAATCTTTTCGCAAAGCTGGAGCTTTTTAATCCGTCGGGCAGCGTAAAAGACCGAATCGGGCGCGCGATGATTGCTGCAGCTGAGAAATCGGGCGAACTCAAGGCGGGAGGAACGATAATCGAGGCGACGGCAGGCAACACAGGCTTAGGAATTGCTTTTGCGGCTCTAAACAAGGGCTATCGCGTGATTTTCGTTGTGCCGACCAAGTTTTCTAGCGAAAAGCAGACGCTGATGAGGGCTTTAGGGGCTGAAATCATCAACACGCCGAGAGAAGAAGGTATGCTCGGAGCTGAAAACAAGGCGAACGAACTGCGCAAAACCATTCCTAACGCCATAACGCTCAATCAATTCCGCAATCCTGCCAATCCTCAAGCGCACTACGACACAACCGCGCGCGAAATCTACTCTGCGCTCGATGGAAAGATTGATTTTTTCGTGGCGGGCGCGGGAAGTGGCGGAACTTATAGCGGAATTATGCGATATTTCAAAGAAAAAGACGAAAACATCACGGGCGTGCTAGCTGACCCAGTCGGTTCAACTATGGGCGGCGGAGAACACGGCGATTACAACATAGAAGGCATTGGAAACGACTTTATCCCCGACACAATGAGTATGAATTATGTCGATAAAGTAATAAAAATCACCGACCAAGACGCATTTTCAGCTTCAAGGCTGCTTGCCAAAAAAGAAGGAGTGTTTGCAGGCTCATCTTCGGGCGGAGCTTTGGCGGCGGCGGTGAAATTAGCTAAAAGTTTGGGCGAAAAGAGCGCGAACATCGTCGTTTTGTTCCCAGACCGTGGAGACAGATATTTTTCAAAGGGGCTATACGAATGACTTTGCAACAAATCAAGTACGTTATCGGCATTTCAGAAGCGGGCAGCTTAAACAAGGCAGCAGAAAGGCTCTATGTTTCTCAACCCAGCCTTACCGCGACGATAAAAGACTTGGAAGACGAGCTTGGCATAAAGATTTTTCACCGCGCAAGCAAAGGAATGGTGTTGACGGCTGACGGCGAGGAATTTTTGGCGAGTGCAAAGGTTCTTTTTGCGAACTACGAAAATCTTATGTCGAAATACGGCGAAAACGGCACGCTCAAGAAAAAATTCGCCGTATCTTGCCAGCATTATTCTTTTGCCGTCAAGAGTTTTGTCGAGATGGTCAAGAAATTCAACACAAACGAATACGAGTTTGCCATTCGCGAAACAAAAACAAAAGATGTCATCGACGACGTAGCGAATCTGAGAAGCGAAATCGGTATTTTGTATCTGAGCGACTTTAATCGCAAGCCGATTATGAATATTTTGGAGAGCAAAGACTTAGTTTTCACGCATTTAATCAACTGCAAAGCCTTTGTTTACATTTGGAAAGGTCATCCTCTCGCTTCTCAAGCAGAAATCACGCTTTCTGACTTAGAACCCTATCCTTGCTTGGCGTTTGAGCAGGGAGAGGGCAAAGAATTCTATTTCGCCGAAGAAATCTTGTCTACAAAGGAGTTTCACCGCACAATCCGCGCGAACGATAGGGCGACTATGCTTAATTTAATGCGAGGCTTGAACGGCTACACGCTTTGTTGCGGCATTATCAGCGAGGAACTCAACGGGGAAGACTATATCGCTGTTCCTTTGGCGGAAACTTCAGCGGAGATTAACAGAATTATGGAAATCGGCTATATCACGAAAAAGAATTTTTCTCTGACAGCTTTAGGAGAAGCATATATCGAAGAATTGTTGCGATACTTGGCGTAAATTACCCTTTT
>Ga0310695_10011685_pt1 | contig 12487 bp, 11 predicted proteins | sample RumenRJG_04DNA_FD_203882 | JGI IMG/M metagenome (GOLD analysis project Ga0310695, IMG submission 203882) | Bovine rumen microbial communities from Lethbridge, Alberta, Canada - RJG_04 (v2) (version 2) | ecosystem: Host-associated > Mammals > Digestive system > Stomach > Rumen | place: Canada... | reverse complement strand
CGTAGGCGCTATTGACTTTAATTGCGGAATTTTGTAAAATACCGATTGTAAAGTCAGAAAAGCGGAATTTATATAATGTTTAAAAAACTGAAATCGCTGTTTTCCGCCGATATCGGAATAGATCTCGGTACGGCAAACTCTCTCGCATACGTGCGCGATCGCGGCATTGTCATGCGCGAGCCGTCTGTCGTGGCGATACAGGCAGGTTCAAAAAGGGTGATGGCCGTTGGAGAGGAGGCAAAGCGCATGCTCGGCCGCACTCCCGGCAACATCGTCGCCATAAGGCCTATGAAATCCGGCGTCATCGCAGACTTCGACATAACGGAGGCGATGCTCAAATATTTCATCGGCAAGGCGAATCCCAGGCATATGTGGTCGAAATACGCGCGTCCACGCATGGCTATCGCCGTTCCGAGCGGCATAACCGAGGTGGAGAAGCGCGCCGTCAAAGAAGCCGCCATGAGAGCGGGCGCAGGCAAAGTGTTTCTCGTCGAGGAACCTATGGCCGCCGCCATCGGCGTGGGGCTTCCGGTCACGGAACCTGCCGGATCGATGATAGTCGATATCGGAGGCGGCACTTGCGAAGTGGCCATCATTTCGCTCGCCGGCATAGTCCACAGCTATTCGGCCCGACAGGCGGGCGGAGACGCCATGGACGATTGCATACAGTCTTATGTGAAGCGCGTCTACAATCTTCTTATAGGCGAACGCATGGCCGAGTATATCAAGATAGAAATCGGCAGCGCATTCCCGATGGAGGAGGAGAAGACGCTCGAAATCAAAGGAAGGGACATTGTCGCGGGGTTGCCCAAAACACTTACTATTTCCTCGCAGGAAGTGAGAGACGCATTGAAAGAGCCGGTAAGCCAGATTGTCGATGCCGTGAGATCCACTCTCGACAAGTGCGAGCCGGAGCTTGCCGCAGACCTTGTGGACCGCGGGCTCGTTCTCTCCGGCGGCAGCGCGCAGTTGCGCGGGCTCGACAAGCTTCTCATGCAAGAGACGGGGCTTCCCGTCACGCTTGCCGACGATCCTCTTTCGGCCGTGGCCGAGGGTACGGGGATCGTCTTGAGCGAGCTCGATTCTCTCGAGACATACGAGAAAGCGTAAGTTTGCGGGCAGTCTCCCGGCGGAATCCGAGGGATTGCTTTGGACGGAAAAAAGAAAACATTCAGCATTTTCGCGGCCGTGGCAGCGGTTGTCGCTGGGCTTTCCTTCTGCATTTCGCGAAGTGTCGCGGTGGAGGCCGCCTATCCGTGGGAGAGGGGCGTTTCGCTGCTGCACCGCCGCGTGTTCAGGCCTGTCGCGGCGATGTTCCGCGCTTCGGCTCTGAGCGTCGAAAACGAGCGGCTCAGACGCGAAGTGGAGGAGCTTTGCGCCGTGCGGGAGGAGAACCAGTCTCTTTTCGCGGAGAACGCACGCTTGCGCAAGACTCTCGGCTATGCAGCAAAGTCGCCTCGCAGGTATCTCGCCGCGGAAGTGATTTCATCCGGCGGAGGCGCCGCCGGTTTCAGGCAGACCGCGAGAATAGGCAAAGGTTTCCTCGACGGCGTGAAGAACGGCGCCACGGTTCTTTCCGGCGGAGCGCTAGCGGGGCAGGTGCGCTCGACCACCCCGCACACGGCCGAGGTCGCGTTCCTCTCCGACGATTCGGTGAAAGTGGGATGCGAAACGGAGAGCCAGGAGCCGTGTTTCGGCATACTTTCCGGCGGGTCCGGCGGCAGGCTCGTCCTGAAACACGTTTCAGGGAATGGCGTTCCGCCGCCGAGGACGCGCGTGTATTCTTCCGGCAGAGGCGGCGTTTTTCCGGCGAAATGCTTTGTCGGATGGCTCCTGTACGTCGATACGCTTGCCGACGGCGTTTCGCGCGAAGGGTATGTCGAGCCTGCCGTTGATTTCGACGGAATAGAAGACGTTCTGGTGGTTTGCGGTGAAGACTGACCTCGCTCTTATCGTCCTTTCCGTCGCGGCCGTGTCGCTTTTCGCGGCGGCGGAGGAGCTCTGCCCGAAAATGTTCGGAGCGGGGATGCCGTTTCTTCTCTCGTCGGTGCTTTATTTCTCGTCGAAGAGGCCTTTGTTCGTCGCAGTGCCTTTCGCGATCGTCGCCGGCGCGGCGGAGGACGCCGTCTCGTCGCTGCCTTTCGTCACGGCCATGAGCTTCTTTGCGATGGCGGCGTTCGCATGCGCTCTTCTGAAAACGGGAGTCGCCCTCGCGTCGGTGTTTTTCCCGGCGGCGTTCCAGCTGTGGCTCTGGATATGGGAGCCGTCGATCGGCAACGGTGTTTTCGCGAGAGTCCTCGTTTCCGTTCCGGCCGGCCTTTTCACCGCTTTTGCGGCGAGCGCGGCGCTTTCGTTCGCCGAGAGGAAAGGAGGCTTGGATGCGGCATGACGCAACGATGCCGGGAGGCGTTACATGCCTTGCCGTCGCCGCGTTGATGGCGGCCGCCCTGCTCGCGATCGTCGTGCGGCTCAAGGAGGAACAGGTCAATTCCGCCGCGTTGCACGGATTTGAAATGGGCAGACAGTCCGAAAGGCTCATCCAGACGGCCGCCGCGAGAGGGCGGATTCTCGACAGGAACGGCGTGGTCCTCGCCGAAAACCGCCTTGTCCCCGTGATAGCTTTCGATGCGCTCGCATGTCAGAAGAAGACGTGGAATGAAACGGCCCGTGCGATACGCGAAGCGATCGACGGCGCGGCATCGGCCATAGGCCGCCGGTCTCCTGTTTCCGACGACGACATCCGCCGGCATATGAAAAAAGCGCTGCCGCGTCCCATGACGGTCTGGCGCGACGTCACGCCCGACGAGGCCGCGAGGTTTTTCGAGCATGAAAAAGATCTGCCCGGGTTCGTGTATCTCGCCTCGTTCGAGCGGCGCTATCCGCTCGGTTCTCTCGCCGCGCACGCGATAGGCTACGTCGGGCGCGATCGCGCCCATGGGCTTCCCGGCGGAGAAAAGTTCGATTACGCCGATTTCGAGATGCGCGGCAGGAGCGGACTCGAATATTACTACGACAGCTATCTGCGCGGCGTTCCCGGCGAAAAAACCGTCCGTGTCGACGCGAGGGGGTTCGCCCGCGGCGAAGAGACGCTTGTAGAGCCTAAAAAGGGGCTCGACCTCGTCACGAGCCTCGATGTCTCCATCCAGGCGGCGGTCGAGCGAACCCTCGAAGGATGCAAAGGCGCGTGCGTCGTCCTCGATCCCGAGACCGGCGAAGTGCTTGCCATGGCGAGCGCTCCGGGATACGATCTTTCTTCGTTCGTGCCGGTTCTCGGAAAGGATCTCTACAGAAAACTGTCGGAAGATCCTGCGCTCCCGCTTCTTAACCGCGCCGTCGGCGGAACGTATGCGCCAGGCTCGACGTTCAAGCCGGTCACGGCGCTCGCCGCGATATCTTCCGGCATATCCCCCGATTTCACATTCGAATGCGAAGGCGTTTTTTCTCTTCCCGGCATGAGCATCCGCTGCACGCGCACGTGGGGACACGGCGAGATGTCGCTCGCAGAAGCGATGAGAGAGAGCTGCAACCCGTATTTCTGCCGTCTCGGGATGGACGCCGGGCTCGATAACGTCCGCGAGGCGGCTTTCGCGCTCGGGCTCGGCGGCCCCTCGGGCGTGGATTTCCCCGTCGACGCCGCGGGAGTGGTGCCAGACGGCGACTGGAAGATGAAACGATATTCCACGCAGTGGTTCCCCGGAGATCTCGCGCAGATGTCGATCGGACAGGGCATGCTTCTCGTCACGCCTCTTCAGATGGCCCGGGCCGTCGCCGCGATAGGCACGGGCAGGCTCGTCGTCCCCGTAATGCGCGCAGGCGAACGCGGCGCTTCCGCCGGCACCGGATTTTCCGGCGAGGCCCTCGACGCCGTCCGCGCGGCGATGCGCAAGTCCGTGGAAAACGGAACGGGGCGCAAGGGCGCGGAGGGCGTCGACGCTTACGTCATCGGCAAGACGGGCACGGCCGAAGTGGGCAGCTTGTCGAACAGGCGTAAAAACGCATGGTTCATCGCATATGCCGTCTCGCGCGGCGGAGACAGAAGCGTCGCCCTCGCCATCGTGGTGGAGAACGGCGAATCCGGCGGAAGCACCGCGGCCCCGAAGGCGGGGGCGATATTGAGAAGCGTGTTCGGCACGGCGAAGGAGGCGGAGAATGTTTAGCGTCCTGCGGCGGCTGAATTTCGTATCGTTTCTCTCGACGGTCGCTCTCGCGGCGTGCGGAACCGTCGCCATATATTCCGCGGGGCATGCGAGGGAGCGCATTTTCTACGACATGTGGAAGGACAATCTCGCGACGGTCCTCTTCATGCTCGTGCTGTATTTCGTTCTGGCGTTCGTCGATTACAGGAAGATCCTCAAGTGGTTTTCGATTCCGGCCTATGCGGGCGCGATCGTCCTTCTTGCGCTTGTGCTCGTGTTCGGCAGGGAGATATACGGAGGGAAGCGCTGGCTGTGGTTTTTCCAGCCGAGCGAAATATCGAAGCTCTGCATCATCGCTCTTTTCGCGCACGTGTTCGGCGGGTGGAAAGGCCGGCGCGGTTTCAAGGCGTTTCTCGCCGCCGCGCTTCTTGCAGGGGCGCCGCTCGTTCTGATAGCGTGCGAGCCCGATCTCGGAACGGCGCTCACGCTCGTGCCGGCGCTTGCGGCGATGCTTCTCGCCGCGGGGGTGTGGAGAACCGGAATCGTCGCGATCATGGCGGCGGCGGTTTTCGCCGCCCTTGCGGTGCTCGGAGCGGTGCACGAGGCGGAGAAGCCCAATGCCGATCCCGTGCGGCGCGAAAAAATACTGAACGCGCTGCCCTTGAAAAAACACCAGGTGAAGAGGGTGAAAACTTTCCTGTATCCAGATTCCGATCCTCTCGGCGACGGCTACACTCTGCGGCAGGCCAAAATATCCATAGGGTGCGGAGGCTTTTCCGGCAAGGGCATCGGAAAGGGCGAAGCGAACCGCCTTAAATTTCTGCCGCCTTCCGTTTCGATGAACGATTTCATTTTCTGCGTATGGGCCGAAGAAACGGGGTTCGTGGGATCCGCCGCGCTCATCTCGCTCTATGCGGCGCTGGCGCTTTCGGGAGTGTGGATCGCATTGACCGCGGCCGACCTTCCGGGAAGGCTTCTCGCGCTCGGATTTTCGGTTCTCGTTTTCGCCCATGCGGGCATAAATACGGCAATGTCCGTGGGGATGCTGCCTATAACAGGTTTGCCGCTGCCTCTGATGTCTTCGGGGAGGACGTTCCTCGTGACGGTGCTTCTGGGGCTCGGTCTTGTGCAGAGCGTGTCAATACATAACAAAACAAAGGAGAAACAATGAACTTGTTCGGCTGGCTCAAGCGGTCGGGCCTGAAACGCGAAATAATAGTGAGCGTGGAAAAACTCGCCACTCGCGTGGCCGTTCTGGAGAACGGCAGGCTTGAAGAATACATGGTGGAACATTCCGAAGAGGAGAGGCTCGTCGGTAGCGTGTTCAAGGGAAGGGTGCAGAATCTCGAAAACGACCTGCAGGCCGCTTTCGTAGACATCGGACTGCAGAGGAACGCGTTTCTGCATTACTGGGACATGACTCCCGACATGGACGCCGTTCTCGACGAAGACGATTCGAAGGGGTCCTCCCGCGGGCGCAAGAGCCGGCTGTCGGATGCTGAAATCGCCAAGATGTATCCGCCGGGTTCGGAAATCGTGGTCCAGGTGACGAAAGGCCCGATCTCCACGAAAGGGCCGAGAGTCACGGCCAACATTTCCATCCCCGGGCGGTATCTCGTGATGATGCCCGGCGAGAACGTGCGCGGAGTCTCCAAGAAAATCGGCGACGCGAAAGAGCGCCAGCGCATAAAGAAGATACTCGACAAGCTCCCTCTTCCCGAAAACACCGGCATCGTCGCGAGGACCGCGGGGCAGGGAGCCAAGGCCGTCTCGTTCGCGCGCGATCTGCGCAACCTTCTTTCGGTTTGGAACGAGATGCAGGGCAACATCAAAACAAGGCGCACCCCGTGCTGCATTTTCCACGAGCCCGATCTGTGCGAGCGTGTCGTCAGAGACTGGCTTACTGAGGATGTCGACGCCATCGTCATAGACGACGAGGAAACTTTCAGGAAAATGCGCGATCTCACAAAGGCCATCTCGCCTCGGGCGCGCTCCAAGATCAAGCGCTACGACGGAGAATCGGGCATATTCCGCCACTACGGGGTGGAGCATGCGCTCGCCGAAGCGTTCGCGCGGCGCGTCCCGCTCAGGTCCGGCGGATATCTCGTGATCGACGAGACGGAAGCGCTCGTCGCCGTCGACGTGAATACAGGCCACTACAAGGGCAACGGTTCGCAGGAGGACGCGATACTCGAAGTGAACCTCGAGGCCGTCGAGGAAGTTGCGCGCCAGCTCAGGCTCAGGAACATAGGCGGGCTCGTGGTGCTCGATCTCATCGACATGAAAAGCCGCAAGCACCAGACCCAGGTGTGGAAGGCGCTCAAGACCGCGCTCAAGCGCGACCGCGCCAGGACGAACGTGCTGCAGATTTCCGAGCTCGGGCTTCTCGAAATGTCTCGCCAGCGCCAGGACAGCTCGATTCTTTCAAGGCTCACTTCGAAATGCCCCTACTGCTCCGGCAGAGGGCACGTGAAATCGCCTTTGGCCATTTCCATCGAAATTCAGCGCAGGCTCGCCGCGCTGCTCAGGAGAGCCGCCGTCGAGAAAAAACCGTTCGAGCCTAAAATTGTCATCGCTCCGCAGGTCATGCAGCGCCTGAGGACCGAAGACGCCGCGATTCTGGCTGATTTCCAGAAAGAATGGAACACCCGCCTCACGTTCGTTTCGGAGCTTCACAGGCATCCCGAATCGTTCTCTATACTTGACGCAAACACCTCTCAAGTGCTATACTCTCAGTCATGAAAACGATAACAGCCGTTTCCGCATGCGCCTTGTGCGCCTTCTCGTGCCTATCCGCGGCCGCCGCGCCGTATGTGAAAAAAATCGGCGGCTCGCCTCTCGAGGTGAAAGCCGATGTCGTTTCGTTCAGCCGCGAAACGGGGAATATGGTGGCCACCGGCAACGTCCGGGCCGTGTCGCGGCCGGTATCGCTGTATTCCGGCAGGGTCGTCAAAGACGGCTCCGTGTACAGGTTCGATCCCGGCACCGTCATAACGACGTGCACCAACGATTGCGGACATCTCCACTGGAGCGCCAGGGGCTCGTTCGAGTACCGCGACGGCGAGGAGGTGTCGGCGCGAAACGTCACGCTCAGCATGTACGGTGCGCCGGTGATGTGGTTTCCCTACTGGTTCTATCCCTTGAACACCGACTACGGATGGCGCGTGACGCCGGGATACACGAGCAGATGGGGCGCCTACTTGCTCACCAAGTACGTCTACGGCATCGCAGGCTCGTTCAAGCCCGGCGCGTACGGGCTGGGGGGAAGTTCGAGGTTCGACCTCAGGGCGAAGAACGGCGTGGCGCTCGGCCAGGGCTTCGGGTGGCAGCTCGGCGACACGGCCCGCGGCAGATTCAAGGCGTACTGGGCTTCCGACAACGACGCCGACAGATACGAGCGGAATTGGACGTCGAACAGCAGGTACAATTACGAGAACTGGGGAAGCGAAGTGAAGAAGAACCGCTATTCGCTCATGCTCGAGCATTCGTGGGAGCCCACCGAGCGCGACATAGTGCGGCTCAAGGGCGCCTACATGAGCGATTCGCATTTCCAGGCGGACTTCCTCAGAGATTCGCTTTTCGGTTCGCGCAACAGATTCGCCGGCGTTTCCGAGAACGAAATCGCATGGGAACACGCGGAAAATTCGTATGCGTTCGGAGTTTCCGCTTCCGGCATGCTCAATGATTTCTATACGGGCGTGTCGCGTCTTCCCGAGGTCTATCTCGACGTGATGCCGCAGAGCGTGTTCACGCTCCCGGCGGTGTACGAATCGGCGACCAAAGCAGGATGGTACAACAGAGACTATGCCAAGTACGGCAACGGAAGTACCAAGCTTCCTTTCAGATATTCGCCCGGCATGTGGGCCGACTACCAGGCTTTCAGGCTCGATTCCTACCACCGCGTGACGGCGCCTTTCAAGGTGGCCGACGTCGTGTCCGTCGTTCCGCGTTTCGGGTTCAGGGGCACGTACTGGAGCGATAGCGGCGTCTCTTCGCTCGACGGCAGATCGCGGACGCATTCGACCGAGAAGGACGTGTTCCGTTCCATCGTGGAAGGCGGAGTCACGTTCTCGTCGCGCGCCACCGGCTGGATCGGCGAAGAGGTAAAGCACGTCTTCGAGCCTTATGCCGATTTTCTCGCCCAGGAAGCCTCGTATTCCGGGCTCGGCGGCGTCAGAAGGCCGTATCTTTTCGATTCGGCCGACCGTTCGCGCGAGTATCTCGACCAGCTCGCCGGGAGAAGCCGTTCTCTTCCGTATTCGTGGTACGGCGTGACGCCGGGCCTGAGAAACACTTTTGTGAAATACGGCGACGGCGGCGCCAAGGAGTGGGCGGCCGATATCGACGTATACGCGGCCGTGCAGTTCAATGAAACGTCATGGACCGCGGGCAACAAATACCACAGGCTGCCGCGCAGCCCAAAAGACCCCGTCTCCGGATCGCACGCCGGGCGCATACAGCCGGGCGGCAGAGTGGCGCTCGACCTGCCCTCGCTCAACGCCGAATTTTTCTCGCGCTTGGAGTTCGACTGCGACGACCGGTCGCTCGCATATGCCGACGTCACGTGGCGCCAGACTCTCTGCCCGGCGTTCAACTACTCCGTTTCGTATCTCGCAAGAGACCACAGGATATGGGACTTCTCCTCTTCGCCGTACGAACCGGCGCGGCAGCGCAACGAGGATTTCAACTGGGCCGATTTCGGCTATCTCGAGATCGAGTGCGAACACGAGCTGTGCGATGCCGTCGCGTGGGGGCCGTTCATCCGCTGGGACGTGAAGGAGGACGAACTCGACGAGATAGGATCGTGGATCGACTACAGGACCGACTGTCTCGGCTTTCGCTTCATGGTGGCCTACGAAAACGAATGCAGAAGGATAGACAGGTCCGTGTCAGAGCACGACTGGCGTTTCGGGTTTTTCATATACCTGCGCGCCATCGGACCGTCGTCGGGCGCGGCTTTTTGAAAGGAATGAAATCAAATGTGGAATTATTCAGACAAGATGATGGACCATTTCCGCAATCCGCGGAACGTGGGATCCATCGAACATCCCGACGGCGAAGCGACCGTCGGCTCGCTCGCGTGCGGTGATGCGCTCAAGTTCCAGTTCTCGCTCGGGCCCGACGGACGCATCAAGGAGGCGAAGTTCCAGACTTTCGGATGCGCGAGCGCCATCGCTTCGAGCTCGGCGCTCACGGAGATGGTGATAGGCAAGACGCTCGAAGAGGCGAAGAAGATAACGAACAAGGAGATAGCCGATTATCTCGGCGGGCTCCCGCCGCAGAAGATGCACTGCTCGGTGATGGGCCGCGAGGCGATGGAAGCGGCGATCAAGAACTACGAAACGGGGGAGAACGCCGACAGAAATCTCGAAGATACGCTTCTCTGCACGTGCTACAACGTTTCGGAGAACGAAGTGCGCCGCGTCATCTCCGAAAATTCGCTCACCACGGTGGAGGAGGTGGTCAATTTCACCAAGGCCGGCGGCGGATGCGGACGGTGCAGGCCGAAGATAGAGGCTATTCTGAAGGAGATCAACGGAGCTGCACAGGGATGAAAACGGGTTTCGACAACGAAAAGTATTTGAAAGAGCAGCTGCGCGAGATCAGATCGCGCGCGGACAGATACGGCAAGCTCTATCTCGAGTTCGGCGGCAAGCTCATGAACGACAACCACGCCGCGCGCTGCCTGCCGGGATACGACCCCAACGTGAAAATGAGGCTTTTGCAGAGCCTCGGCGACGAAGCCGAACTCGTCCTCTGCATATACGCCGGCGACATCGAGCAGAAAAAGCGCCGCGCGGACTACGGCACGACTTACGAGGAAGAGACGATAAAACTCGTCAACGCCATGAAGGATACGGGCATATCCGTGAGAGGCGTGGTCATAACGCGTTTCGACGGACATCCTTCGACGAGGCAGTTCGCGAAGGGGCTCGAGGATGCGGGCGTGGGCGTTTTCTACCACTATCCGATACAGGGCTATCCGAACGATCTCGACACGATCGTGAGCGATTCCGGCTACGGCAGGAACGACTACATCCCCACCGAGAAGCCGATCGTCGTCGTCACGGGGCCGGGGCCGGGCTCGGGCAAATTCGCCACGTGCCTTACGATGCTGTATCACGAGGCCATGCGCGGCAACAAAGCCGCCTATGCGAAGTTCGAGACGTTCCCCGTGTGGAATCTGCCGCTCATGCATCCGCTGAACGTGGCGTACGAAGCCGCCACTCTCGAGCTCAAGGACGAAAACCAGATCGACCCCCACCATTTCCTCGCATACGGGGAGATACGCGTCAACTACAACCGCGACATCGAAGCGTATCCAATCCTCCGCGAGATATGGGAGAGGATGATGGGCGAGGAGTGTCCGTACAGAAGCCCCACGGACATGGGCGTGAACCGCATCGCGAGCGGCATCGTCAACGATGTCGTCGTGCGCGCGGCGAGCCGCGAGGAGTGCGTCAGACGCTACGAGCGCGTCAAGGCCGACTTCGACGCGGGCAAGGCCGGCATGGAAATGCTCGCCCACGCGCTCACCGTCATGGCGAAGGCCGATTGACCGGCCGGAAGGAGCGTTTTCAGATGATTGCGGCTTCCTGGCATTTCTGGGACATATTCACATCGCGGATATTCTGGTGCGGATTCGGAGGCTGGATCTTCGCATCTGTTTTCAAGATCGTTTTCACCGCCATGAAGACCGGAGAGATCGATTTCGTCAAACTCGTCTCGACGGGCGGAATGCCTTCGAGCCATTCGGCGACGGTTTCCGCGCTGGCCGTAGGCATAGGGGTCTCGGAGGGATTCGACGCGCCGGCGACCGTTCTCGCAGTGGCGTTTGCCGTGATAACCATGCTCGATGCGGCCACGGTTCGCCGCGCGGCGGGCGAACACGCGAAAGTGCTCAATGCCATAGTGTCGGACATAAAGGAACTTAAATTCAAGCCGGGCAAGCGGTTCAAGGAGCTTCTCGGGCATACCCGCACCGAGGTGTTCTGGGGGATGATCGCCGGTATAGCATGGGCGGCGGCGCTTTGCGCCGTATGGGAAGGGTAGCCGATGAAAATACTCCAGGTTCTTCCGGCGCTCGGGCAGGGCGGAGTTGAAAGAGGGACTCTCGAAATCGCCGCCGCTCTTTCCGCCGCCGGGATAGAGAACGCCGTGGTTTCGTCCGGAGGGGCGATGACCGAGGCTCTTCTCAAGACAGGCGCCAGGCACTACACGATGGATGCGGCCACGAAGAACCCGTTCAAAATCGTCGCGAACGCGTTTCGGATCGCGTCGCTGGTGAAAAGGGAGGGGTTTTCGCTCATCCATGTGCGCAGCAGGGCTCCGGCATGGAGCGTCATGCTCGCGTCGAGAATGTCCGGAGTCCCGTATATCGCCACATATCACGGCCTCTACGGCACGAGCCCGCGTTTTCTGAAGATTCCGTACAACCGCGTCATGCTCAAGGGCGTCAGGACGATAGCGGTTTCAGATTGCGTTAAAAGGCACATCATCGAAAACTACGGCATCGATCCGGACAGGATCGTGCGCATCCACCGCGGAGCCGATACGACTGTTTTCAACGGCTCGGCCCCGCATGCGGACGAGCTCAGGAAGACGCTCGGCTTCCCTGACGGCATGAAGGTTATAACGCTTCCCGGAAGGCTTACGTATCTCAAGGGGCAGAAAGATCTGATAGCGGCGGCAGGAATGATGAAGACGCGTCCGATCGGGCTTCTTTTCGTGGGGAGCGACCAAGGGCGCACGGATTATTCGAAAAGCCTGAGAGAGATGGCCGCGCGTCTCCCTCCGGAAATCAAGACCGTGTTCCTCGAGCGCTCCGACGACATGCCCTCCGTATACGGAATGAGCGATGTCGTCGTGAGCGCCACGGGCGCGAAGCCGGAGTCGTTCGGGCGCGTGATCCCCGAGGCGCAGGCGATGGGGAGGATTGTCGTCGGCACGGCGCACGGCGGCTCGTGCGAAACGATAGACGACGGCAAGACCGGCTTTCTCGTCCCGCCGCGCGATCCGGCGTCTCTCGCGGCCAAACTCGATGAAGTCCTCGCCATGCCCGCGGAAAAAGTCTGCGAAATGCGCCGAGCGGCGGCAAAAAGCGTGCGCGAACGTTTTTCGACGGCAAAAATGTGCGAAGAAACCATTGCTTTGTACAGGCGAATTACGGCGCAAAATATGGTATAATAGTGCAGTCGAAAAAAACGGCAGGAACGAGGCACATGGAAAACAACATACTTGAGAAATACGTCCGCACGATAAAAGATTTCCCGAAAGAGGGCGTCTTTTTCCGCGACGTCACCGGCATTCTCGATTCCGGCGAAGGGTTCCGTCTCGCGATGGTCGAAATG
>Ga0310695_10011684_pt1 | contig 12488 bp, 11 predicted proteins | sample RumenRJG_04DNA_FD_203882 | JGI IMG/M metagenome (GOLD analysis project Ga0310695, IMG submission 203882) | Bovine rumen microbial communities from Lethbridge, Alberta, Canada - RJG_04 (v2) (version 2) | ecosystem: Host-associated > Mammals > Digestive system > Stomach > Rumen | place: Canada... | reverse complement strand
GAGCTCTAAGCTCTAAGCTCTCAGCTCCAAGCTTTTTATCAAAAAGATGTTCAAGCTCCTCCAGCGTCTTGCCCCTGGTCTCGGGGATGAAGAGCGAGACAATAAAGTAGATTACTCCGTTCGCGGCGAAGAAGAAGAACATCGACGCCCATCCCCAGGCGTTGACCCACGGAAGGAACGACGAGGCGAGCCCCCACGCGACGAACTGGTTCATGAAAAGCGCAATCGACATGCCATTGGCGCGGATGCGCGAAGGCATCAGCTCGGAAAGGACTAGCCACACGCAGATGCCGGGACCCAGCGCGTAAAAAACCTGCATCACGAAAAACGCCGCGAGGCAAAGAAGCCCCGTCGTTGCAGAAGCCGCCATTCCGAACCGCTCAATCGCAAGCAGCACTCCGCCTATCGCGACAAGCCCGACTGTCATTCCCGCCGTGCCGATCTTCAAGAGCCGCGTGCGGCCAACGCGGTCGATGATCGCCGCCGCGACCAGCGTTACGACAAGATTCGTCAGCTTTATCGCAAAGTCGCCAACGTTCCCAAGCGTTCCGGCGAAACCGGCTTTCTGGAAGATCATAACCGAATAGCTGGTGACGGAACTCATCCCCGTCGTCTTGTTGAGCGTCAGGACGGCAACCGCCAAGAGGAACGGCACGACGTATTTGCGAGAATTCAAAGTGAGGGCGTGGGTGAGTGGGTGAGTGGGTGAGTTAACTCCTCCACTCCCACACTTTACCCTTTTCTCCCACACCGGGCTTTCGGGCAGCCGGAAACTGCCGATGAAAAGCACCGCGACAGGCGCAAGCGTCCACCAGAAATTCATCTTCCACGCCACCGATTTCGCCGCGTCCGAAACCATCTCCGCCGGCGCATCCGCCGCGCCGTAGAGACGGGCGACGAGATAGCCCGTCGCCGCCGCCGCGACAAGGCCAAGCCCGAGGCAGAACTGGAAGACGCCTGTGCCGCGTCCGCGCATTTCGGCTGGAAGCGTTTCCGTGAGGTACATCGGCATCACTACGCTCATGTAACCGGCGCTCATGCCCTGGAGGACGCGTCCAAGGAGCATCGTGCAGAGCGACCGACCCGAAAGGCACACCACCGGCACGGCGACAAGGAAGAGCGCGGCGGCGGCGACGATCATGCGCTTCCTGCCAAAGCGCTCGGCAAGCATCCCCGCAGTGAGTGATGAGACGATTCCGCCGAAGAGCACGGCTCCGACGATCCAGCTCAGCTCCGTATCGGTGAAAAGTCTGAGTGCCTTGATGTAGGGAGACGCTGCGGCGATGACGCCGAAGTCGATTCCGTACAAAAGCCCGCCCAGCCCCGCGATTGCGAGGAGATAGCGGACGGAAATATGGTCATTGACTTTCATGCTGGCATAGCGCCGCCGCGCTATCGCACGAAGATGGTAAGACCGGACTGGCCAACCTCAAGCTCCGGGCCCGTCTCGAACTCGCCGGTGCCGTCGTTGGCGTAGAACTTCTTCACCGCGCCGGGCGTGATGTCGTAGAGGCCGGCGACGCCCTCCTTGCTCACGCAAGGGACAAAGTTGCGCGCGAGCGTGCCGTCGTCCCAGATCTTCAGCGAATAGAGCTTGAACTTGCCATACTGACCTGAGTTGTTAAGCGGCATACCGTTTTGGTTGGTTGCGAAGATGTAGGCGTTGTGGGTCTTCTCGAAGGCAGTCGCGCTGACTGTTTCCGAAACGCCGTCAAGAGTAAACGTCGTCCTGTTAATCGAGAAGAAGTGCTCGCCTACTGCGGCCGGATAATCCGGCTCGTAAGCCGCAGATGCACCGATGTTGCAAGACCACCGACTCCTCGAATAATTCCAGATAATGTAGAACTTTTCTGCGCTGCTGCTTTGGCGGGAGCCAAAAGTCTGTTCCCAGATCGTCGGCTGAGACTCCATTTTGAAATGGTAATCAGCACGGGTGTTGGTGTCGGGCTTGAAGCCGGTGTCGATATACTGCGTGCCGGAGGAGCGAATCCACTCGACCGCCTTGTAGCCGCCTGGAAGAACGGGGAGAATGGAGAAAGACTCCACCCAGAGTTTGTCGGCGAAATCACCCTTGCCGGTAATTAAGACATAGCCCCGGCCGATTTCGCAATTGTTACCCCATGAAAGATCGTAGTCTGCGCCCTCAACAAGCGTCCGGCTTTCGTCGGCCGTGCGGACAACGGGACGCGGCGTCAAGGGCTCTCCATTCTTGTATGCGACCGGGGGGATGTTGGTGACAGAAAAGGCATCCGTGGCATTGGTGGAAACCATGTACCTGTACCATATCTTGCGTGAATCAACCCCTGCATAGTTGCCGATGCCGGTCGCCTGGATCCACCCGAAGCGATATCCATCCGAGCTGGTCCTTCTTCCATCACTCAATGTATAGTCGGCATCTTTGACAAGGACGGTCGAACTGTCGCCGAATGGGTGCACCACCGGACGAGGAGAAACCCAAAATGAGTCACAGACGACTCTGGGGACACCCTCTATTTCAAGATAGGACCTCACCACGGTGAACGCGCCCGTGCCGCTCTTCACGAGAAACCCCTTTTCGCCGACCGTGTCGTAAAGCCCCGGCTCATCGTCGGCATCCCTGACGCACGGCACGAAGGAGTGCTGGAGAACGCCGCTTTCGTAGATGTCAAAGCCGTAGAGCGTCATGTACACGGGATGGTCCATCGTCCCGTTGTTGTTGCGGGCGAAGACATAGAGGCTCTGTGTCAACGTGAAAGTCTCGGAAGACCCGCCCGTCTTCTCCTTGGTCAACCCGTCCATCGTCCAGGATGGACCGTTGGCTTCAAGCCGATGCGGCCCCTCGACGATGGCCCCGGAAATAATCGTAACATCGCTTCCATTTCCCCAGCGGTAGGACCAGCAGGGACCATCAGTTATGCTGCCGCCGCCCGTCAGAGTGAAAGCAAGCGTGTTGCCAGCGTGGCAGGCGCCAAAAGGACATGGATATTGGTCAAGTGCCGCACCAAACTGGCCGCAACCCCAGTCCAGAAGCTCGAAATCGATGTCCACCCGGGTATTCTGGGTCGGCTTGTAGCCGAGGTCGATGTAGGGCGCGTTGCCCGAAAGCCCGGCCGACTGGATGCCGACGACGCGGGTGTAGCCCGCGGGCAGCGTCCCCGCCGCGCAGACGGACGCGGCGCACGCGAACGCAAACACTGCGAGAAAGCAATTGCCCCACTTGGAAAAACCGAATTTTTTATCGTCTTCCATAGACACTATCTCCTTTGTTGTAATGAGTATAGCAAAAGTTCTCCGCCAATCAAATATCTTTTACGCCAAAATTACATCATCTTTCCGCCAACCAAAGAAATCGCCTTCAATGTTTGCTATAATACGCGCATGGCCTTGAATCGCAAACCACAGGACTGCAAGCCGACCAGCGCGCCGCGGCGGGTCGTAGTCGCCCTCAGGATGGCCGGCATCGCCGGACAGGACAAGCTGAACGGAATCTTCGACTACCTGAGCGCAGGACGGCGCTGGCAGCTCATCATCTACCGCACGAAGCACGAATTCACGGCTGAAGTCGTGAAACATGAGCTTTCACGCGGCACGGACGGCTTCATCGTTGGCATACCAGGAACGGAAGACGCGCTCGGCGTTCTCGCTGCGACGGACATCCCCACTGTCGTGATGAACGTGTCAGGAGGCGGCATCGAGAAAAGGACAAAAAACATCGCCTTGGTAAAGAGCGATTCGCAGGCCGTCGGGCGCGAGGCAGCACACGCCCTTCTCAGACAGGGCGTCTATAGAAGCTACGGCTACGCCGGCTACCGCACGGACGACGACTGGAGCCGCGAGCGCGGCACCGCATTCCGCGACGTGCTCGAGAATGCCGGCTTCATCGGGCGCATGTTCGACATCACGCACTTCCAGGACAAGGTCGAGGACAAGCATACGCTGATAAAGTGGCTCCAGGGACTTCCCAAGCCCTGCGGCATTCTCGCGGCATGCGACGACCGCGCCTTTGAAGTTGTTGACGTGTGCAACGAAATTGGCATCAAAATCCCGGCGGAAATTGGAATCCTCGGCGTAAACAACGACCCGATTCTCTGCGAAAACACCGACCCCAGGCTTTCGAGCATCCAGCCGAACTTCATCGAGGAAGGCCGGCTCGCTGCGGAACTGCTGGAGCGGATGATGTCAGGTGGCAAGATCCTGCCGAACAAGCGGCTCAACAGAGTCGGCATACGCGCCATCGTCCACCGCGAATCCACCGTGGTGCAGTCGGAGTCCGGCCGGCTCGTCCAGAAGGTTCTCGCCTACATAGAGCGGAACGCAGTGAAGGGGATTGGCGTAAATGACGTAGCAAGACGATTCAAGGTGTCGCGTTCGCTTCTTGAACTCCGGTTCAGGCAACTTCAAGGCGAGAGCGTATACGAGGCGATGCTCCGCATCCGGCTCGACGAGGTCAAGCGCCGTCTACGGCAGACAAACGACCCGATCGCCGAAATCACCGCCGCCTGCGGATGGGGAAACCCGACACCGCCAAAAGGTCTGTTCAAGAAGAAATTCGGAATGTCCATGCGCGACTACCGCGCCCAGAACTCTCAAAGATAGCCCTCGCCCGAGACACGATTATCTCGCGTTCTCCGAAAACTATCTACTGCGGGAGAATTCTTCGTAGCCGCGTGCGCGAAGGCGGCAGGCGGGGCATTTGCCGCAGCCACGCCCCGGGATGCCGTTGTAACAGGTGAGGGTGCTGTTCTCGATAACTTCGAGGATACCGAGCTTCGCCGCAAGGGCCCACTCCTCCGCCTTCGTCTTGTGGATGAACGGCGTCACGAACTTGACAGGCCAGTCGAGCGCAAGGCGCGTCGCCTTCTCGTGTGCACGAATAAACGCCGCGCGGCAGTCGGGATAGCCCGAGAAGTCCGCCTCCGAAACGCCAGTCCACACCTCTTTCGCGCCAAGCGACTTCGCCCAGACAGACGCAAGCGTGAGAAAGACGGCGTTTCGCCCTTCCACGACTGTGTTGGGGCACTTCGCGCCCTTTCTCTTCTCGATTGCGACGCCTTTCGAGAGTAGCGCGTTGTCTGTAATCGAGGAATAGAACGAAAGCGGCACGCGCTTCCACAAGGCGATCTTGAATATTCCCTTGGCGAGACGGCGCGCAAACTTCGTCTCGAGCGCATGGCGCTGGCCGTAGGCGTAGGTAATTGCCGCGACGTTCTCTGCGCCGTGCTTCTTCACGGCCATCGCGAGCGCCGTCGCGGAATCCTGCCCGCCAGAAAGAACTACCACTGCCTTCATACGATCCCCCATTCCTTGAGCGGCTCAACGGGGAGCCCCATTATGTTCTCGTAGCTGCCCGAGTACGATTCGACGATCAAGTCGCCAGACTCGTCTATGTCATACGCGCCCGCGCGGTCGGTCGGTCTCACGCGCGCGACATACTCCTCTATCGTCGCCTCGGAAAGTTCGCGAAACTTTACGTCACTGCGGACGACCTTCACTTCGCCGTCGAAAGCGACTCCTGTAAAGACTGTGTGAACTTTGCCCGCGAGCTCGCGCAGAAACTCCTTCGCCTCTTCGAGATCGCGCGGCTTGCCGTAGATACGGTCAGAGAACCACACGATCGTGTCGGCACTCAGCACGCCCTTCCGCGGCGAAAGCGCCGCGCCCTTCGCAAGCGCATTTTCCCTGACCGTCCGCTCGGGGTCTGCGGGATAGGAAACTTCGGGCGCATCGGTCTTGACGACCTCGAAATCGACACCGAGGTCTTTCAGTATCTTCGCCCTTCTGGGGCTACCGCTTGCAAGTGTAATCTTCATGGCATGATGGCATTATTGTGAAAACAACGCAAACAACACGCAACAACCCTGCAAAGTTGTCTCAAGTTGTTCATGTTGTTTCCCCAGACGCTATGAAAACAAGAACAGGCCGATTTGTGGTCAGCGAGACGCGCGCGGCGCTTGCGCGGTTCAGCGTCGCGCAATAGAGGTTCTTGAACTTCACGCCATCAAGCGACCACTCAAGGCCCGTGGAAGTCATGCGCGTTGCGGGATCTACTGCGAACACGCTTACCGGTGTCCCCTTCGAGACGCGAAACGACGCCTTCCCGACAACAGGGACGAAGCGCCCGAACTCCGTCACGATCTCGACGCCGAGGTCGAGCGCACGGAAGACGTTGCCGAGAAGATGGTCTTCGCGCTTTCCCATCGCGCCGACGACGACAAGTTTCTTGAAGCCCTTAGCGCGGCACCAGCCGACTGCCTTCGAGAGGTCGTTCGTCGACTGGTCGGGAACTGTCACGATTTCAGAGCCCTCTGGATGGTGGCCGATGGAATCCATGTCGCCAACAACTGCGAAAGGCGACTTGCCGAAGCGCCGGCAGTAGGCGTCCGACGCGCCGTCGCACGCGACTACGCGCTTTGCGCCCGCGAGAATTTCCCACGCAGCGCCACCCTTCTTAGGGAAGTCGCCGTTTGCAAGTATCACTGCATCAAATGACATAGTGCTTGAGGTTCTCCCCGTCATAGTAGCCGAACGAACGCGACGAGCCGCCCTTAGGGAGCGACACCGACCCGGGATTGAAGATCGTCATCCCGCACTCGAGCGTCTTGAGTTCGGGAACGTGTGTATGTCCATGAACGAGAACGTCTGCGATTCCAATCGGGGGAAGCTTCCATTCGTTCCACAAGTGACCGTGCGTGAGGAAGAACTTCTTGTTCCCCGCGTCAAGCACCTGGTAGTCGGCAGTGATCGGGAACTTGACCATCATCTGATCTACTTCCGCGTCGCAATTGCCGCGCACCGCGACGATTTCGTCCTTGTGCGCGTTGAGCATCTCCGCGACCTTCACAGGATCGTAAAAGTTAGGAACGCCGTTCCTCGGCCCGTGGTACAGCAAATCGCCCAAGAGTGCAATCTTGTCGTAGCCAAGTGCATCGCCAGCCGCCAGCGCCGCATCAAGCGCCGCCGGCACACCATGTATATCGCTAAGAAAAAGTATTCTCATATCGCCACCGAGTCTTTTGAAAATATTTTACCATATTCCAAGCCGCCCTGCCCGATCTCGACGACCATAACTTCTGTCAGCAATTGCCGACGAGGACGCGGGAGAGACGGCGGTGGGCGAGGTCTGCGAGACGGCGGACGGTCGCGACGGGAGTGGGCGAGGCGTCAGACATTCGCCAGCGCGGGAAGAAGCGCGTGACATGAAGCGGGATATCTGGCGAGACGGAAGCGACAAAAGCGGCGATGGCGTCTATATCTGCATCGGCGTCGTTTCGCCCTGGCACGACGAGCGTCGTCACCTCGACATGGCAACCTGCCTCGTGCAACATAGAAATCGTACGACAAACCACCTTGAAATCTCCGCCGACCCAGCCGTAGTAATCCTGCGAGGGACCCTTGAGGTCGATGTTCGCCGCGTCAATAAGAGGCGCAAGCTCCGACACCACCTCTTCGCTCGCACAGCCGTTCGAGACGAGAACATTGAACATGCCGCGCGCGCGAATCTCCTTCGCGCAGTCGCGCACAAACTCCCAACCGACAAGCGGCTCGTTGTAAGTGTAGGCAAGCCCTATGTTGCCCTGATCGTCCTTGAGCCGCGCCGCGAGATCCGCAAGCTCGACAGGCGTCGCCATCCTGCACGGCACTTCGTCCACTCCATGCTGCGAGATTCCGTCGTTCTGGCAAAACGGACAGCGAAGGTTGCATCCATACGAACCAATGGAAAGGATATTGCTTCCTGGATGAAAGAACGCAATCGGCTTCTTCTCAATCGGGTCGAGCGCGAGCGACGAAATCTGACCGTAGTTCGCCGCGACAACTCGGCCATCCTCCGCCCGCCGTGCGCGGCAAAATCCAATCGCGCCGTCTGCGAGGCGACAATGGCGCGGGCACGTTTTGCAAACGGCCTCGCCCGCGTCACTCATGAAACACCTCGGCCTGGAAAGTCTCGAAGGTAGCACCCTCGCGCCAGGCGTCCGCCGAAAGCCCCGCCTTCTGCGAGAGATACGAAAGCGTCGTCGGCAAATCCCAGCCCTGCTCGGGCGCTACTTGCGGGAGAAACACGGCGAAGCATCCGCTCTTCTCAAGCGTCATGCCGTCACGCCCGAGCACGATGTCGCGCCACGACGCAACGCGCTTCGGCGGCGTCAAAGCCGAAACCTCGACGCGTATTCCGCCAAGCTCGCGTTCCGAGACAGGCGAAAAGCGCGGGTCTCCAAGCGCCGAGTCGACGGCGCGCGCCGCCACCGCCTCGACGAGCGGACGCATTGGCATAATCTCGCCTATGCAGCCGCGCAACGCACCAGTCGCCTTGTCGTTCAGGGTGACGAACGCGCCCATCTTGGCACGCGTTGACTTTGGGGCGTCAGATACGTCAATACCTGCTCCGCGCCGTGACCCATTTCTCACCGCCTTCTCCATCGCTGCGCGCGCGACGCGCAAAAGATACGCCCTGTCGTCGGCGGAAAGAACCGCGCTCCCCTCTCCCTGCCACTTGACGCTCCCAGTCGCGGCGACATAGCAGACAAAGCGCGAATAGTCTCCATCACCATCGCTCGACGTCGCGTACTTCTGTCTAACGATGGACGCACCTTTCGGAAACGCACGGAGCGCGAGCTCGATCGGCACATGCCCACAGATCGTCGCGCCAGTGCGCTTTATGAACGCGGCAAAGGAGTCGGCATCGCCCTTCGCAATAAGCTGGAACGCCTCGTCGTCGGAAGCTGCGACCTTGCGGCGAACATCCTCGCCGCCGCTTTTGCCAAAGGGAGTATAGGAAAAGTCGTCGCCGTAGTGCGTGAAGTCAGTCGAGATGACAAGCAAAGTCTCCGCGTCCATCAACCGTGCCAGTGCGCGAGCGCACATCCCCATCTGATCCTGGCCAAAGGAACCCATCACAAGCGGCACGATCGTGAAGCCATTGCCAAGCGCAAGCTGGAGAAGCGGATACTCGATCTGCGCGGAATGTTCGGCGGAATGCACACGGTCATTGCGCGCAACAGGCGCGATGAGCGCGAGACGGTCGAGCCAGTCACGGTCGATCTTTATCTCTCCAAGCGGCGTCGAAACAGCGTCGGACTCTGGAGCGACGAGCCGGTTCTCGATCCACGCGCGGTGACTCGGCGCAAGGACGACAACGCGGCGGAACTTCGCGCCGCGCACCATGCGAACCGCAGTCCATGCCGTCTCGCCGGAATACGCCCAGCCAGCATGCGGCAGAACGAGGACATTCGGACTCTCGCCCGACTTCGCCTCGCCGCATGCAGTCTCCCACTTCTTTTCGAGAGCGCGGATCTCGCGTTCCGTTCCGGGATACCACGTTCCCGCTATCGTGCTTCCAAGTGCCATAATAAAGCTCAGTCCTTGAATACGGTTATTATACCAAGTTTACGGCGATCGGTCATTCAACGCGTCGCACGGAACCGGCTGCGGATTTGGTCCGTGAAGATGACGAGGAAGAGCGCCGCCATCGAGAACTCCATGCCGTTCGTCCATGCGCGGAGACGGTCTGGATCGACTACATGGCCGAGAACGACGACGACAATCGCACCGACAGTAACGCCGACAATCCAGTAGGAGTGGTTGAGCGCCGAAAGCACGGTGCAGTACAGGAGGTTTCGCCGCGGGTCGCGGATCTGGCATGCCGCCTCAAGCGCATAGTTCTCGTCCGTCAGCATCAGTATCAAGTACGCCTTGCGGAAAAACGGCACGTCCTTCCATCGCGAGAGCATCGTAAAGCCGTAGAACGCATAGCGGAAGTTCACGGCGAGCGTCATAAGCGCAAACGCCGCCCACGAGGTGCGCTGCGCGATTTCTCCGACACCTGCGATAGACATCGTTCCCGTCACCCAAAGCGCAGACGAAAGAAAGCCCCAAAGCGGAGAAAGCACGACGTCGCCCTTCGCGGCGAGAAGGACTCCCGCCACAAATCCCATTGTGGTGTAGCCCATTAGGACCGGCAGGGAATCGATGAACGCGCGCCTTATTGTCGCATTGCGTTCCCGCCGCGGAATCACATCCCCATCGGTCATTCCCACTCTATCGTAGCAGGCGGCTTCGAGGAAATGTCGTAGACGACGCGGTTTATGCCGCGGACCTCGTTAATGATGCGGTTCGAGATGACGCCAAGCGTCTCGTAGGGAAGCCGCGTCCAGTCTGCCGTCATCGCGTCGATCGAGTCGACCGACCTAATCACGCACGTGTACTCGTATGTGCGCTGGTCGCCCATGACGCCGACGGACTTCACCGGAAGAAGCACTGCGAACGTCTGCCAGATCGACTTGTAGTTCGGGAGCTTCTTCACTTCCTCCTGAACGCGGATGTCCGCCAGCTGCAGAAGCTTCACCTTCTCCTCGGTCACTTCACCGAGGATGCGAACACCTAGGCCGGGGCCAGGGAACGGCTGGCGGTCGAGAAGCTCGTCGGCCATTCCGAGAACGCGCCCGACGGCACGAACCTCGTCCTTGAAGAGATCGCGCAAGGGCTCCACAAGCTCGAACTTGAGATCTGGCGGAAGACCGCCGACATTGTGGTGAGACTTGATCGTCTGCGACGGACCCTTGACCGCGTGCGACGACTCGATGACGTCGGGATAGATAGTGCCTTGTCCGAGGAAGCGGCAGTGCTTGAACTTGCGCGCCTCGTCGGCAAACACGTCGATGAAGGTCTTGCCAATCGCCTTGCGCTTCGCCTCCGGCTCGTCAAGGCCCTTGAGCGCCGCGTAAAACTTCTGCGCCGCGCGCGCGACGGTGAGGTCAAGCCCGAGGTTCTTGGCGAACATCTCCTCGACCTGCTCCGCCTCGCGATAGCGAAGAAGCCCGTTGTCGACGAAGATGCAGTGAAGCCGCGGACCTATCGCCTTGTGGAGAAGGACGGCCGCGACGGAAGAGTCGACGCCGCCGGAAAGGCCGAGGACAACTTCGTCGTCGCCAACCTGGCGCTTCATCTTCTCGACTGTGTCGTCGATCCAGGTCGTCAACTGCCAGTCGGCGTTCGCGCGGCAGATATTGAAGATGAAGTTGGATATGATCTGCTTGCCATGTTCGGTGTGCACGACTTCGGGATGGAACTGAATTCCGAAGAAGCGGCAGCTTTCGTCGCGCACGGCGGCAAACGGGCAATTCGCCGACCTTGCGCTGACCTTGAAACCGGCTGGAATTGCCGCCACGCGGTCGCCGTGACTCATCCAGACGACAAACTTGTCTGGAAGACCCTTGAAGAGCTCGTTGCCCGGCTCAACCGTCATCTCCGTCTTGCCATATTCGCGCTTCTCGCCCGGCTGGACCTTGCCGCCAAGCTCCTGGCTCATCAGCTGCATACCGTAGCAGACGCCAAGAATCGGGATGCCAAGTTCGAAGATGCCGCGGTCAATTCCAGGAGCCCCTTCCTCAAAGACGCTGTTGGGCCCGCCGGAGAGGATGACGCCCTTCGGCGCATACTCACGCACCTTTTCGGCGGTGATGTTGAAAGGAACGATTTCGGAGTAGACGTGCTGCTCGCGGATTCGCCGCGCAATAAGCTGCGTATACTGCGAACCGTAGTCAAGGATGATTATCTTGTCCATTGAGTCACCAGCTCATGCGCGTCGGAACACCCGCCGCGCACATGGCCGCCTTTATGTCTGAAATTGTGTAGTCGCCAGCGTGGATCATACCGGCGACGATTGCCGCATCCGCCTTCGCCTCGCGAAAGACCGTGACGAGATGCTCCGGCTTGCCAGCGCCGCCAGACGCGACTACCGGAACATCCACCGCCTCGGCGATAAGCCGCGTGATATTAAGCTCAAAGCCCTCGCGCGTGCCGTCGGCGTCTACGGAATTGACGACGATCTCTCCCGCTCCGAGGTCCACGGCGCGTTTCGCCCACTCGACCGCATCCATACCGGTAAACTCGCGAAATCCACGCGTCGTGACCTCGTAGCCGCTCGCAGTCTTGTCGCTCTTCACAGGGTCCATTCCGAGGACGATGCACTGTGCGCCAAACGCCTTTGCGCCCTCGGCAATTATGCCAGGGTTGCGGACGGCAAGGGAGTTCACGGAAATCTTCTCCGCGCCAGCGAGGATGACTCGCTCCATGTCCGCAACCGAGCTTATACCGCCGCCGACTGCAAACGGAATCCTTATCGCCTTTGCGACCGCCTCGACCATTCCGATGTCGATTGGACGGCGCTCGGCGCTCGCCGTTATGTCGTAGAAGACAAGCTCGTCTGCGCCGCCATTGGAATACCTTACGGCCATCTCGACAGGATCGCCGAGATCGACATTGTTCTTGAACTTGACGCCCTTCGTGACACGTCCGTTGCGGACATCGAGGCAGGGAATAACGCGCTTCGTCAGCATGACAGCCACTCCTTCAGCAACTCAAGGCCGATTCTGCCGGACTTCTCCGGGTGGAACTGGCAGGCCCAGAGACGCCCCTTCTTGACCATCGCCGTAAACTTCACCCCAGCGTATTCCGTAAAGCCCGCAGTCTCTGGAACGACTTCCGCATAGTAGGAGTGCACGAAGTAGAACTCT
>Ga0310695_10011682_pt1 | contig 12489 bp, 12 predicted proteins | sample RumenRJG_04DNA_FD_203882 | JGI IMG/M metagenome (GOLD analysis project Ga0310695, IMG submission 203882) | Bovine rumen microbial communities from Lethbridge, Alberta, Canada - RJG_04 (v2) (version 2) | ecosystem: Host-associated > Mammals > Digestive system > Stomach > Rumen | place: Canada... | reverse complement strand
GAAGCCGCGTTTTTACGACGGCTTATTTGTCGTGTTTATCACCAATTATTTCTACCTACAGTATTTCTTCAAAAATTTTTCGTCAAGTTTTGATTTGAGGCTTGACTTTTTATTTGTAGGCTGAAAATTTATTAAATGTTAAAATATTACCAAATTATATAATACCACACTAATCGTGTCAATGCAACACTCGGAATATATGTTTTTTCCAAAAAACAATACACAGAACACAAAATTTTATTTAAAACCTTTTGAAACATAGTGACAATAATATACAATTTGCAGATAGAAGGTCAGTATAAGCTGGTTAACTCGTCCTCAATACTTACGACAGTAATTGATGTTATCGCGGACGCATTTGTAGTCTTTGTTTTGCACGGCGGAATGCTGCAAATCGGCTTGGCTACCTCGCTCGGATATATCGTTCCCTTCTTTGTATGCGCGTCTTTTTACGCAGGCAAAAAGAGCGCGTCTGTTTTCCGCCTGAAGTTCAAGGGCTTTAGCCCAAAGCTGTGCGCTGAAATGATCCGTTTCGGCGCTCCGATGGGCGTTACAAAGGGCAGCAAAGCCCTGGGCGGTCTTATCATCAACAATCTGCTCACTTTCTTCAATATGCCCTATCTTGTGGCGGCTCACGGCGTATTCGCCCAGATTACCGTATTTGTACGCGCGGCATGGTACGCACCTGCCGATACGCTTATGGCGTTTGCCGGCGTTTTTGTCGGAGAAGAGGACAAAAAATCAATCAAGCTGTCACAAAGAATCTCTCTGATTCACGCGCTGGTTATGTCAAGTGTTGTTACGGTTGTACTGTTTGTATTTTGCGATCCGCTGGCGGCGTTCTTCCTGAAATCTGATAACCCCGAGGCGTTGGAGCTTGCCAAGCAGTGTATAAAGGTTTCTTGTCTGTCATTGCCGTTCCACACGATTGTATACAATTTCAACAATTACCTGATGGGAATAAAACGGCTGCGTTTTGCCAATATATACAGCTTTTTGATTGAATGCGGCAACCTGATTCCTATTACCTTTTTAATGCTGCGCGTTATAGGCTATGAGGGAAAGATTGCGATTGCGTTTGCCATGGAGCACGGCGCGGACAAAAAACGCGCCCGGAAATACGGACTCATCACCGAGGAATTGTCCGTTTTTTTAGCGGAGCACGGCTTTAACGACGGAAAAGAGCATAATATTAATATGAGATTGGTTGCAAAGGGCGATGACCTGATTATCCGTATGCGCGATGACTGCAAGCCGATGAATTTAAAGGATTACTACAAGCTTTTACAGGGCAGTCAGGATAAAAAAGAGGAAGAAATAAACCTTGCGATTATCCTCAAAATGGCGAAGGACGTTAAATACACCGCTACCTTTGGCGCAAATAACCTGATTGTCAGGGTTTAATAGTTTTAAGGCAACACCGCACAATTCAAGGCGCACGGCTTGCTTGAATATTATTCCGTCAGCTTGCCCAAAAAATCTCGGCAAGGCGTCAGCCTTACCTTGATTTATTTGTACACCCTGACGAAAAATCTTGCTGCGCAATCCGCACACCTGAATTATGCGGTATTGCCTTAATGCAAATAAAAGCAGACGTCACGCGGCGTCTGCTTTTTAATTTAAGATTTATTATTTTTTGAGCACCTTTTTGTTCCATGTGGTTTTTCCGCATTTCGGGCACTTCATATAGCGCGTTCTGCCCATATGCGGCGCCCAAAGCACACTGCCGAAGGTGGGAACATAGCGGTGTCCGCATTCGGCGCATTCGTAATAGCCTGCCGTCTGCTCGATTTTAAGCGCAAAAAACAATCCCACTAAGCACGGGACTACTCCCGCAATAATCAAACAAATTCTCGCCCAGTCAGGCATATCAAAAAAGCTTGCGGCAAAGGTAAAGCCAAGTAAAATAATCACTGATAAAACGCCGATTAAAATTTCAAGCGCGAGCAGATTTTTGTCTGCCTGCTCCTTTTGCTTTGCCATTTCGATTAACAGTTTCTCGGATTTTTCCCTGTAGTCCTCCATTACTACAACCTCCCCGTTAAACAAATCGTTGATTGTGATGTTCAGCAGCCCGCACAGCTCAGGCATAATCGCAACGTCGGGCAGGGATTTTCCTGTTTCCCATTTTGAAACTGCTCTGTCGGTAATGCCGAGCTTTTCCGCAAGCTGCATTTGCGTCATATTATTTGCCTTTCTGCGCTGCGCGATAAAGCGTCCGATTTTTACCTGATCCATATTTCTGCCTCCTTTCACTTTAAATTATAGTCGGGTAAGGGTTAAAAATCTACAAACCGTTGGTTGATATGGAGTATTTCTGCCGAAAATTGAGCTTTCGTTTAACTAAAGTATACTGTTGCCCTAATAATTAGTCAATACTTTTGAATTAATTGATTTTTGGCGGCTTTTGATGTATTATAATTGTAAAATAAGGATATGAGGTACAGTTATGATTTACATAGGCAACCACGTTTCGGTATCAAAGGGATATCTCGCCATGGGCACGCATGAGGTAGAGCTCGGCGGAAACACCTTCGCGTTCTTTCCGAGAAATCCGCGCGGCGGAAAATCAAAGTCCGTTTCCGCTGAGGATATCGCTGCTCTGCGCGATTATATTCACGAAAACAATTTCGGAAAGCTCGTTGTTCACGGCGCGTATACAATGAACATCTGCGCCGCGAAGGAAGAAATTAGAGCTAACTCACGAGAAATGTTGCGCGATGATTTAATTAAGCTTCAAAACCTGCCCGGCAATTACTACAACTTTCATCCCGGTTGTCACGTAGGTCAGGGAACGGAAACTGGCATTAAGCTTATTGCGGAAAACCTTGTAAGCGTGATTGATGAGGTTGAGCGCGAAAGCGGAGCGCTTAAAAATTTAATTTTGCTCGAAACAATGGCAGGCAAGGGCAGTGAAATCGGCGGAAGGTTCGAGGAGATAAAGAGCATTTTGGATTTGGCTGTTTCGCTCGGCGGAGAAAACTTCAAGGACAAGCTCGGAGTTTGCCTTGACACCTGCCACGTTTGGGACGGCGGCTACGATATAAAAGCCGACCTTGACGGTGTTTTGGCTGAGTTTGACAAGGTTATCGGGCTTGACAGGCTGTACGCGCTCCACCTTAACGACAGCAAAAATGTCTGCGGTTCGCACAAGGACCGTCATGAAAAGCTCGGTGAAGGCTCGCTCGGAGAAGAAGCGTTAAAGACGGTTGTTCAGCATCCATTACTCCAAGGCCGTCCGTTTATTCTTGAAACGCCGAACGACGACGACGGCTACGCAAAGGAGATTGCAACTGTAAAAAGCTGGATAAAATAATAGAACTGTCATTCCGTAAGCGTGGAATGACAGTTCTTTTATTATGCTTTTATTATGCTCATTAAACAGGCTCAAAGAAGGTGTCGGGGTGGTTGGGGTCAAACTGCTCGTTTGCCCACATCAGGGTAACGAGGTTTTCCGTTTCGGACAAATTGATGATGTTGTGCGTCCAGCCCGGAATCATATGAACCGCCTCGATTTTTTCTCCCGAAACCTCAAAAGCGACCTTTTCGTTTGTGTGGATATTGCGCTCCTCAATCAGCGCTCTGCCCGATACAACAATGAAAAACTCCCACTTTGAGTTGTGCCAGTGCTGTCCCTTAGTGATACCCGGCTTGCTGATGTTTACTGAAAACTGACCGCAGTTTACGGTTTTTAGCATCTCGGTAAACGAACCGCGGTCGTCGCAGTTCATTTTAAGCGCGAATTTGAACTTTTCGGCAGGGAGATACGACAGATAAAGGCTGTAGAGCTTTTTGGCAAAGCTGCCTTTCGGAATATCGGGCATAACAAGCGTTTCGGGCTGAGATTTAAAACTATTAAGCAGATTGACAATCTCACCTAGAGTTACTTTATATGTCAGCGGAACATAGCAGTATCTGCCGTTATTATTCTCTACAGGAATTAAACCATCATAGTTGCAGTGCTTTTCCTTACCCTCGAGCAAATCAAACATACCCTCAACCAAGTCGTCGATATAGAGCAGCTCAACCTCGGCGTTTCGGTCGTTCACGGTATAAGGCAGGTCGTTTGCGACAGCGTTGCAGAAGGTGGAAACGGCTGAATTGTAGTTCGGGCGGCTGTGCCCCATCAAGTTCGGGAAGCGGTAAACCGCAACCTTTGCACCTGTTTCCTCGCCGTACTTAAATAGCAATTCCTCGCCTGCAAGCTTGCTTTTGCCGTAGTCGCTTTGACCGTATCTGCCGATTAAAGTCGCCTGAATTGAGCTTGAAAGCATAACCGTGGCTTTGTTATTATTCTTTTTAAGAAGATTAAGCAAGGTTTCGCCAAAGCCGAAATTGCCCTGCATAAACTCGTCGTTTGTTTTCGGGCGGTTAATTCCTGCAAGGTTAAAGACAAAATCAGCCTTTTGACAGAATTCATTTAATTCTTCTAAGGAATTATCTATGTCATATTCATATATTTCTTTTATAGAAATTTCAGGACGTGTGCGGTTCTTTCCGTCGCGGATATTTTTAAGGTTTGCGCACAAGGCTTGACCTACCATTCCCTTCGCGCCTGTAACAAGTATATTCATATTGAACCTCTTTTTTCAAGTATATTAATTGCCTGTCGAGGCGCTTGGCTTTCTCCAGACCATCTTGTTGACAACGCCTGTGTAGGACTGGATAATTTTAATTACCTTGTCTGACACATTCTCGTCAACATAATCGGGAACGGGAATTCCGAGGTCGCCGTTTTTATTCATCTCGACCGCGGTATCAACCGCCTGAAGCAGGCTTTTTTCGTCGATACCTGCAAGGATAAAGTCAGCCTTGTCGAGTGCCTCGGGACGTTCGGTAGAGGTTCTTATACAAATTGCAGGAAACGGCTTGCCGATTGAGGTGAAAAAGCTGCTTTCCTCGGGCAGTGTTCCGCTGTCCGACACAACCGCAAAGGCGTTCATCTGCAAACAGTTGTAGTCGTGAAAGCCGAGCGGCTCGTGCTGAATAACACGGCTGTCGAGCTTAAAGCCGCTCTGCTCCAACCGCTTTTTTGAGCGCGGATGGCAGGAGTAGAGAATAGGCATATCGTACTTTTCCGCCATTTTATTGATTGCGGTAAAGAGTGAAGTAAAGTTTTGCTCCGTGTCAATATTCTCCTCGCGGTGAGCCGAGAGCAGGATATATTTTCCTTTTTCAAGTCCGAGCTTTTGGTGAATATTTGAAGCTTCAATCTGCTCGAGATTGTTGTGAAGAACCTCTGCCATAGGCGAGCCGGTAACGTAGGTTCTCTCCTTGGGAAGTCCCGTATCGGCAAGGTAGCGCCTTGCGTGCTCGGAATACGCCATATTGACGTCGGAGATAATATCCACAATTCTGCGGTTGGTCTCCTCGGGCAGGCACTCGTCCTTGCAGCGGTTGCCTGCTTCCATATGGAAAATCGGAATGTGCAGACGCTTTGCGCCGATTACGCTCAGGCAGGAGTTTGTATCGCCCAAAACCAGAACTGCGTCGGGTTTGATTTCAGCCATAAGCTGATATGACTTAGCGATTATATTTCCCATTGTCTCGCCCAAATCAGCGCCGACAGCGTTGAGATATACATCGGGATCGTCGAGCTGTAAATCCTTAAAGAACACGCCGTTTAGGTTGTAATCGTAGTTCTGTCCGGTGTGGGCAAGGATTGTGTCGAAGTACCTTCTCGCCTTGTTAATCACCGCCGCAAGACGGATAATCTCAGGGCGTGTGCCGACGATAATCAAAAGCTTTAGCTTACCGTTATTTTTGAAATTTGCACCAAAATTTTCCATAGCTATTCCTTATCTATTTAATTCATCGTTTACGTAGTCTGTGGTTAAAATTTTCTTAACCGTGCCCTCAACGTCGAGCAGATTGGTGTTGTGGCTGGTATAGGACTCGTCTGCCTCAGTGTCGACAACGCCCTTTACCACAAATTTATCGTAGTTCAAATCTCTGCTGTCGGCGGCAACACGGTAATAATTTCCCATATCCTCGGAGCGGAGCTTTTCTTCCCTTGTCATGAGGGTTTCGTAGAGCTTTTCGCCGTGACGTGTACCGATAATTTTTGTTCCGGTATCTCCGAAAAGCTGCTGAACCGCCTTTGCGAGAACGCCGATTGTTGAAGCGTCAGCCTTTTGTATGAACAAATCACCGGGATTTGCGTTTTCAAACGCGAACTTTACAAGGTCAACCGCCTCGTCAAGGTTCATCAAAAATCTCGTCATTTCGGGATTGGTAATCGTAATAGGATTTCCCGACTTAATCTGGTCGATAAACAGAGGGATAACCGAGCCGCGGCTGCACATTACGTTGCCGTAGCGAGTACACGAGATTACCGTGCCGCCTCTTTCCGCGGCAACTCTGGCATTAGCCGTTACAACGTGCTCCATAAGCGCCTTTGAAATTCCCATAGCGTTAATCGGATACGCCGCCTTGTCGGTGGAAAGGCAGACAACGCGCTTCACTCCGCAGTCGATAGCCGCGTGGAGCATATTGTCGGTTCCCTCGACATTAGTGCGGACAGCCTCCATCGGGAAGAACTCGCAGGAAGGTACCTGCTTTAGAGCGGCGGCGTGAAAAACATAATCAACGCCCCACATCGCGTCCTTAATTGACTGTGGATTGCGCACATCACCGATATGAAATTTTACTTTATTAGCGTAATCGGGAAAACGCGCCTGCAAGTCGTGGCGCATATCGTCCTGCTTTTTTTCATCGCGCGAAAAAATACGGATTTCACCGATATCGGTTGTTAAAAAATGCTTAAGCACGGTGTTGCCGAATGAACCCGTACCGCCTGTAATCATTAATGTGGCACCGCTGAATGATGACATAGTGCTAACCCTCTTTACAGATATTTTTTAATGTAATGTCCATCTTTAAATTATACTTTTATGATAATTGTTTGTCAATAGATAACGGCTATTAATACACGCTTGAAGCGCGGTGGAAAATGATTTTTCGCCGTATACTTTTGCAAAAGCATAAAATCAATATTACCTGCAAAAAAAGGTTGAAGATTTTTTACCGGCGTGTTATACTTAAACCGGCAAGAAAATACAACAAAAACAGAGAGGAGCTATAAAAATGATTGGCATTATCTGTGCGCTTAAGATTGAGGTTGACGGTCTTAAGGCGCTTATGGAAAACCCCGAAATCACCAAAAAAGCAGGTCTTGAATTTACAAGCGGTAAGATTTTTGACAAGGACGTTGTGCTTTTGGAGTGCGGAGTCGGCAAGGTTAACGCCGCTGTGGGCACTCAGATTATGATTGATATGTACAAGCCCGACGTTATAATTAACTCCGGTATCGCCGGAAGTCTGTCAAAGAACCTGATTATCGGTGACATCGTAATCTCTACCGACACTGTCGAGCACGACTTTAACTGTATGGCGCTTAACGAGCCGAGAGGTCAGATTTGGTTTACCGACGAAAAGAGAATTAGTATGCCTGCCGACAAAGAAGTTTGCGACAAGCTTGTTGAGTGCTGTCAGGGACTGGGCTCACACGTGCTTACCGGACGTATCGCTACCGGCGATATCTTTGTAAGCTACCGCTCAAAGCGCGAGTTTATCGCTATGGAATTTGACGCCCTGTGCTGCGAGATGGAAGGCGGAGCTGTCGGCCACGTTTGCTATATGAACAAGGTTCCGTTCGCAATTCTTCGCTCAATCAGCGACGACTTCAAGTACAACAAAGCTGAAAACTACGAGGACTTCAAGGAGCTTGCCGCTGACAGAGCGATTAAAGCTATCAAAAAATTTATTCAAATGGATTAACGCAAAAATAAACCCGCAGGTTTTTCGCCTGCGGGTTTTTTCTATTTATTCATAGTTTTTAGCTTTTCGCGAAGTGCGTTATACGCGATGTTACAGTCGTCAATGCTCTCAACGGTCTGCTCCATTGGGCATACGCCGTCCCCCCTGCGGTTTATAATTATTCCGGTAAGCTCCTTGTACGAAAAAGGAGTGTTGTTTTTTTCAAGGAACTCCGCCGCGGATTTGGACATCACCACGCCGTAAACCGAGGCGATTTTCGCCTTGACAAAGAGCATTGCAGCCGCCTTGCCGACGATTTCATCCGCAGCCGAATATCCATCAAGGTCAAGCCCCTGAGAGATGAAGCGCATCATCGGAGAAATCCCCCTGCCGTCGTCGGTGAAAAACTCTCCGTTTTTGCACAGACAAATGCTGTGACCTTCTAAATTCCTCTTTGCAATTTCAATATCGGTCATTTACTTTTCCTTAACCAAAATTGCCCTGAGTCCGATTACGATGAGCGGAACGGCAATAAGCTGAATTGCAAGTCCGAGCCGGCCTGCGAGGATTTGGCTCCAAATCATTTCCGCCGTAAAGGGCGCAACACTTTGGAAAATAAACGCCAATCCGAGGAAAGCCGCCCTGCCTGCAAGCTGAGCCGCAAGCACTGCCGGGAATGCCCAAAGACCGTTTTTGTAAATTTTGTTAGAGAACAAGCCCGAAACAACCGCGAACACCGCAAGCTCTGCCATCATAAACGGAAGTCTTGCGAGCGCAGGCATGGGATTGCCCATAAGCGAGGTGAGCGCGAAGCTTGCAAGCGGAGAAAGTACGCCTACAAACATTGCCCAGCGCCATCCGAGGAGACATCCGCCGATGAGCACAGGCAGGTACATCGGAAGCAGCTGAACACCGCCGGGCTGGCCTAAAGCGAGGTGTACAAGCTGAGGCAGAACAACCGCAAGCGCGATTAAGCCGATTGAAACTAAGGTTTTACAGGTTATTTTTGTTTTTGAAGCCGCGTTGTTTTTTGTCAAAACATTTTCAAGCATTACAAAGCTCCTTTCGATTACAGTGTAAACGGTTTTAGGTCTTTAACCGCTGTTTTTTGGTCGATTCTCTGCTCGCCGTTGTCGAGGTCAATGAGAATATATTTGTCGTTGCCCATTCCCATTTCCTTCATACAGCTGAGTTGGCGGTGGCCGTGGCGGGTCTCAATACGCTCAACAAGCGCGTGGTTTTCATCCTCGCGCATAGCGTAGATTAAGTCCACACATGCCTGGTCAATTGCCAAAATATCGTTTGACGCCAAAATTCCTACGTTCGGCGTTACAACCGGCTCGGCGTCAAGTCCCTCGCAGTCGCAGGAAACCGACATATTTCTCATAACATTTACATAGGTGATGTTCTTGCCAAAGAAGTCAATCGTCGCCTTTGTCGATTCGGTAATGCGCTCCATAAGCTCCTCTGTCGCGATTGACCACATATCCTCGCCCTCACGGGTGTGTATCCACTTTTTGCCGATTCGTCCGTCAGCGCAGCCGATTCCGATGTTCTTGTTTGAGCCGCCGAAGCCGCCCATTGTGTGTCCCTTGAAGTGGGTTAGCACGAGCATGGAATCGTAATCGACCATCGTCTTGCCGTGGCACATCTCCTTCATCCACTTGCCGCCCTCAATCGGCAAAAGAACCGTACCCTCGGAGTCCATAATATCCACCGGACAAAAAGTCCAGCCGTTGACCTTGAGAGTTTCAAGGTGCTGTTCGGTGGTGTAGCGGTCGCCCTCGTAGTAGGTGTTAGTCTCTACGATTGAAGCGTTTTTAAGCTCGGGCTCGCCCTGCATAAGCTCCTTAACCCAGCCGTGAGGAATGATGTTGGGGCCGTGCTGTTCGCCTGTGTGAAGCTTAACGGCGATTTTTCCGTTCATGTTCGCGTTAACCTTCTCGTAGACCTTCTTTAGTCCTTCGGCAGAGAGGTCGCGTGTAAAATAAACGATGGACTCGTTGCCCGTCCGCTCGTCATACGGAACGTACCTTTCGCCGCCCTTGCCTGCGGTTATTTTTTCGTTTGACATAAAATTTCACCTCTTGTTTTTTATTATACATTATTATTTTAACATATCATTTTTCTGTTTACAATAATCATTTTAAGGCAATACCGCATAATTCAGGTGTGCGGATTGCGCAGCAAGATTTTTCGTCAGGTTGTACAAATAAATCAAGGTAAGGCTGACGCCTTGCCGAGATTTTTTGGGCAAGCTGACGGAATATTATTCAAGCAAGCCGTGCGCATTGAATTGTGCGGTGTTGCCTTAAGCAAAATATAATAATATATCAAAAAAATTAACATCCGCAGACTGCGCCTGCGGATGTTACTCGTTATATCTTCCTCTGTTTTCCTTTTTCTTAAATTTCCTTAAGCCTTTTATTTCTCCGAACATTCTGTTAGGATACTTTACAAATCCTCTGATAGGGCGGTACATAATCCAAAACGGATATAAAACCGCGTGACGGTAAACAAGAGGATGCTCGCGGCGTAAGCTTTTCCTCGACGGAAAAATACGTCTCAGGGCGTATTTTCGCTTTGCCGCTGTGCTGTCATCGTTGCTCAGCTTTTGCATTAAAAGGTTTTCCTTTGTTCCGTGTGTGTTTGAACCTGCAAAAAACATAAGCTCATCAAGCTCTTGCTCCGAAAGCTCCTTAAACCCGAATACTTTACTCGCAAGCACGCTCATGCCCTGCTCGAACTCCGACAAATTCAACCGCTTTAATTCAGCTTGGATATAATCATTTTCCGACAACCCGTTGAATTTTTTCCTGAACATATAAATATCGAGCAGTGATCGCAAGCCTGTTCCGCACTGAACATAATGCTTGCGCAGATGACAAATCAAATAAATATACAAATCCTCGTTTGTCATATGATATCCGCAGGTACTGTCGTCGTCTTTGACAAGCTTACTTTTTATATCCTTAAAATAGTTATACCATTCGTAATCGTCAAAGCTGTCAAACAAAAACCTGTGCATTTCAAAATCAAGCTGAGGAGGTTTTTCATACACATCATGGTTAGTCTTGCCGTAGAGCTTACACTTAAAGCCCCGACTCTCCATAATATCTTTTACTTCCTCATATTTTTCGCAGTCAAAAAGAATGTCGTTGTCAGACATCTCCCTCATCGCGGTTTTGGGGTAATAATCCTTTAGCACAATCCCCTTCAACGGCAGATACCAAATACCGCTGTCCTCGAGCTTACTCAGAACTTTTCCGCGTTCTGTATTGAGCAGAGAAAGCCTGCGAACCGCCTTGAACTTTTCCTCTCTGAATTCACCTGAAATTATGCCTGCGTTTTCGAGCGCGATAGCCGCAGCCGCTGACAGAGAATGATTGCGCGCAAGTTTAAGAACCTTGTCGAGGTTCATTTTACCGCATATATTTTTTTCGGGAGTTTCGCCGTTTACCGCGCAAGATACAAGATAAACTAAATCTTTCGCGGTTTTTAATAAATCGTTGCCTTTCATGCTCCGCTTCCTCTGCCTGAAAATACTGCTTTGAATTTATTTTAATTATATATTTAAATTTTTTTATTGTCAATTCCATTTAAATTGCAGTAAAATATGCAATTTTTCCTGATTTGGAAGTATAAGTGGAAGGGTATTTTATTGAAGCTCTTTCACACAGGCGTTTTATTATTATAATCAGGAGGTAAAAATGGAAATTAAAAACATCTGCGTAAGCTATGACATAGACCGCAACTGCCCTCCGAAAAGGGCGTCGGTAACCCATGTCAACGACGTAAACACAAGGATAATTGAGCTCACACTCAGACAGGGTGATGATAAGCTCAACCTTGATTCAGGATGTACGGCAAGCGCCTCGATTGTTGAGCGCGTTACAAAAAAGCTGATTGCAAGCGGAATAGAGTGCGAAATCAGCGAATCGGGCACCGTTCTTATACCCGTAGACAATCTGCATTTCCGCGACAAAATGGACATCAACATTGAGGTTTCGGTAAGCGACAGCTCCGACGGACAGGTTTTAACTCTGCCCTACCCCATCTGGATTAGAGTAAATCCTTCCGTGCTCGATGAAGCGGAAGTCACTGACAAATCTCTCGGCACAATCCCTGAGCTTATAGAAGAAGCAAAGGAGCTTGTCGAAAGCTACCAATATGAACTTACCGAGGAAGATGTTAGTCGAATTGCCGCCGAGGTTGACGTGACCGGCAAAGAAAATACATCTAACAAGAAAACAATAATAAATAATCAGTCTCATACAGGTGACAGCGACACAAATTATCCGACAGTCGGCGCGGTAAGAGATTTTGTAAATCTTGTAAAGGACGATTTGGAGGATTATGTTGATGAAGAAATCGGCAACATTGAAACCCTGTTATCTCAGGTTTAAGGAGGCGGCGTTTTGAGCATTTCAAGTGAAATTACACGAATCAAGACAAATATTGCAAACGCCTATACCGCCTGCGGCAATAAAGGCGGTACGCTTCCGCAAACGCAGAACAGTGCTAATCTTGCGGCGACCATCTCAGGCATCAGCGGCTCGGAAAATATCACGTGGCACCAGTGTCCGGAGGCGGTGCGCAATTATCTCGCGTATGTCGCGGCGCACCCGTATGATCCGGATGATTACAGCACAACCTGCGTTGACTCTTACGCGCCGCAATATCAGAACATTCCCGACGATGTGAGCGCCGCCAATTCAAAGCCTATCGGAA
>Ga0310695_10011678_pt1 | contig 12492 bp, 11 predicted proteins | sample RumenRJG_04DNA_FD_203882 | JGI IMG/M metagenome (GOLD analysis project Ga0310695, IMG submission 203882) | Bovine rumen microbial communities from Lethbridge, Alberta, Canada - RJG_04 (v2) (version 2) | ecosystem: Host-associated > Mammals > Digestive system > Stomach > Rumen | place: Canada... | reverse complement strand
CTGGCAGGACACCGGCTTCATATTCCTTGAGCTCCTCATAACATTCCTGCACATAATATGAGACATTCTTCAATGAATGATCGCAGAGCCAGACCGCGACTTTCCTGCACATCACATCATCACGCAACCGCTCTGCAGGGATTTGCTTTTCTCCCATTTCTTCCACCTCAGATTTTTGCATACTCCATCTTTGCGCGCTGGTCATACATGCGCTCATAGTATGTCTGGTAATCGCCGGAAATGATGCCCATCCACCAGTCGCGATGCTCAAGATACCACTTGATGGTCAGCTTGATGCCATCCTCGAACTTCGTCGTCGGCTCCCATCCCATCTCCTCATGGATTTTCGTCGGATCGATGGCATAGCGGCGGTCATGCCCCTTGCGGTCAGCAACGTGCGCGATCAGACTCTCCGGCTTGCCGAGCTCCTTGAGGATGGTCTTTACCACATCGATATTGCGGCGCTCGTTGTGCCCGCCGATATTATACACCTCGCCGACACGTCCCTTGCGGATGATCAGATCGATTGCAGCGCAGTGATCCTTCACGTAGAGCCAGTCGCGCACATTCTCGCCTGTCCCGTAGACCGGCAGTTCCTTATCAGAGAGCGCATTGATGATCATGAGCGGAATGAGCTTCTCCGGGAAATGGAACGGGCCGTAGTTGTTCGAGCAACGGGAAATCGTCACCGGCACCTTGTAGGTGCGGTGATACGCCTGCACGAGCAGATCCGCCGACGCTTTGGAAGCGGAGTACGGGCTCGACGTATGGAGCGGCGTCTCCTCCGTAAAGAAGAGGTCTGGACGGTCGAGCGGCAAATCGCCGTAAACCTCGTCCGTTGACACCTGATGGAAACGATCGATACTGTACTTGCGGCAGGCATCGAGCAGGACGCTCGTGCCGATGATATTCGTCTGAAGGAACACTTCTGGATTCTCGATGGATCGATCGACATGACTTTCCGCGGCGAAATTGACGACAATATCCGGCTTCTCCGTCTCGAAGATGCGGTAGATGGCCCTGCGGTCAGCAATATCGGCGCGGATGAACTTGAACTTATCCTTTTTGAGCGCCGCTTCAAGTGTCTCGAGATTCCCTGCATACGTGAGCTTATCGACGCAGATGATCCGATCCTCCGGATGCTTCTTGAGCTCATAGTAGACGAAATTACTGCCAATGAATCCGGCACCGCCGGTCACGATAATATTCATATAGATACCATCCTTCTCTGTTATTTTTCATTTACGAGCTGCAGCAGATACTTGCCATACTCGTTTTTCTTGAGCGGCTCCGCCAGACGCTCTAGCTGTGCGCGGTCGATACGCCCCATGCGATAGGCGATCTCCTCGATGCAGGCGATCTTGAGGCCCTGACGCGCCTGGATGGTGCCGACAAAGCTCGCCGCCGCCAGCAGCGACTCATGTGTTCCCGTATCGAGCCACGCATAGCCGCGCCGCATCTTCTCGACACGAAGTTTTTTCGCCTCGAGATAGCGCTTGTTGACATCGGTGATTTCAAGCTCGCCGCGCGCGGAGGGGCGGATGGACTTCGCAATGTCCACGATATCGCTGTCATAGAAATAGAGTCCTGTCACCGCGTAGTTCGACTTCGGTACAGACGGCTTCTCCTCAAGGCTCAATGCCCGTCCCGAGGCGTCAAACTCCACAACGCCGTAACGCTCCGGATCGCTCACATAATAGGCAAAAACCGTTGCACCATCATCATGGGATGCCGCACGCTGCATCGCCTGCGCCAAATCTGAGCCGTAAAAAATATTATCGCCGAGCACCAGCGCGCAACCTTCGCCGCCGATAAAGTCCTCGCCAATCAAGAATGCCTGCGCCAAACCATCGGGGCGCGGCTGCACAGCATACTGGATAGAAATCCCAAGCTGGCTTCCATCACCGAGCAACGCGGAGAAAAGCGATTGATCTTTCGGTGTCGTGATGATGAGGATTTCCTGGATTCCCGCCAGCATGAGCGTCGAAAGCGGATAATAAATCATCGGCTTGTCATACACCGGCATCAGTTGCTTGGAAACCACCTTGGTGAGCGGATAGAGCCGCGTGCCAGAGCCGCCGGCTAAAATAATTCCTTTGCGTATCAAAAAAAACACCCCCAAACAATGTATGTATCACTATAATAATACGCTGTCCACTTGTCTCTTTCCTTCTTCGCGGAGAAGCGTCAGAGATCATTCATCGCAATATGCCCCTACATCTATTCAACTGCACTGCATCCCGCTTGACAACATCGGGAAGGCAAGCAATCAGGCCTCTTTTTTGTCAAACGGCACGTGGTTCAGCAAAAGATCAGGATTATTATCCGTAATCCAGCCGAGCGCCCATTCATTGTTTACGAGCAGCACGGGATTCTGGTGCCGGTCGTAGACGAACATGCCGCGATCCGCGCCTTTGAGGCTCGCGGGCGTTACCTCGCGGCCATCCTCGAAGGCCAGCCAGCGCGCAACCTCATAGGGCTGCATCTGCATGATGATATCGACATTATATTCGTTTTTCAGACGGTATTCAAGCACCTCGAACTGCAGCGTGCCGACCGTACCGACGATATACGACTCCATGCCCGCGCCGGCCTGCTGGAAGAGCTGGATGGCGCCCTCCTGCGTGAGCTGCTCCATTCCCTTGACGAACTGCTTGCGCTTCATCGTATCCTTCGCCTGCACGCGCGCGAACTTTTCGGGCGGGAACACGGGGAAATCCGCATACTTGAACTTATGGTGCTCATCGCAGATCGTATCCCCGATGCCGAAGATACCCGGATCGAAAAGTCCGACGATATCGCCCGGATACGCCGTATCGATGATCTGCCGATCCTGCGCGAGGAACTGCTGCGGCTGCGCGAGCTTGATGAGTTTGTCCGAACGCTCATGCCAGACACTCATGTTCCGCTCGAATTTCCCGGAGCAGATGCGGATGAACGCGAGGCGGTCACGGTGCGCCGGGTTCATGTTCGCCTGAATCTTGAATACGAAGCCGGAAAATTTCTCGTCATCCGGCGCGATGAGCCCGTCGCTCGACGGGCGCGGCTGCGGCGTCGGCGCCATGCGGATATACCCTTCGAGGAAGTCCTGCACGCCGAAATTCGTCATAGCCGAGCCGAAGAACATCGGCGTGAGCTCGCCTGCATTGACCTTCTCCATATCGAACGGCTCACCGGCCTCGTCGAGCAAATCGATATCATCCTTGAGCGCCTGGAAATTTTCCTCTCCGATGCGCGCGACGACCGCCGGGTCATCCGGTTCATAGACATCAGCAATACGCGCCTGCTGACCGTGGCTCGTATCGGCCGCGAAGAGCAACACCTTCTTGTTGCGGCGGTCATAGACGCCGAGATACTGGCCATCCTGGCCAATCGGCCAATTCATCGGATAGGAACGGATGCCGAGCACATTCTCAATTTCATCCATGATATCGATAGGCGCCTTGCCATAATGGTCGAGCTTGTTCACGAACGTGAAAATCGGAATGCCGCGCTCACTGCAGACTTTGAAGAGCTTCTTCGTCTGCGCCTCGACGCCCTTCGCGACGTCGATGACCATGACCGCGCTGTCAACGGCCATGAGCGTACGATACGTATCCTCACTGAAATCCTGATGGCCCGGCGTATCTAGGATATTGATCCGACAGCCGTCATAATCAAACTGGAGCACCGAACTCGTGACCGAGATACCGCGCTGCTTCTCGATCTCCATCCAGTCAGACACCGCATGACGCTGCGTCTTGCGCGACTTGATGGAACCCGCGAGATGAATTGCGCCGCCATAGAGCAGGAGTTTCTCCGTGAGCGTCGTCTTACCGGCATCCGGATGAGAAATAATCGCGAAGGTGCGTCGCTTCTCGATTTCCCGGCGAAGTTCTTCTTGTAATTCTGACAAAATTCATTCCTCCAAAATACAATCCAGGGAAGTGCGTCCCTCCCACGCCTATTTTTGCGCTTTTCCTCCACTTCCGATATAATGGACACGGGCGTTCATCGTAGCAGCCAGAAGGAGGAATCACCATGTCCGATATTTTCCAGGAATTCGTCAAGCGCCGCAGCATCCGCCGCTATACGGAAGAGCCCATCGCGGATGATCTGCTCCGCCGCATTCTCGCCGTCGGTCTCATGTCGGCCTCGGGAAAATCAAAATTCCCCTGGCAATTCATCGTCGTGCGCGACCGCGCCATGCTCGAAAAGCTCAGCGGCTGCCGCGTAGGCGTCGCCAAAATGCTGGCGAAAGCCGCCTGCGCCGTCATCGTCATCGGTGACAAGACCATCACGGACACAGTCATCGAAGACTGCACGATCGCCGCGATCAACATGCACCTCGAGGCGAGCTCGCTCGGGCTCGGCAGCTGCTATATCCAAGGACGCGGCCGCGAGGCGGAGGATGGACGCACCACCGAAGACTTCGTGCGCTCCCTGCTCGGTTTTCCTGAGAAATACCAGCTGCAGGCCATCCTCTCCCTTGGACATCCGCTCAAAGAAGCGCGTCCGCACGATGTCGAAAAGCTCGACTGGAGCAAGGTGCACAACGAAAAATTCCAATGATGTCCTGTCGGATCTGAGGAACGCTCCTTCCTCTCCTGCCGGCCTCCGCACGGAGGTCGGCTTTTTCTAGTTAGATGAAATATTCTATCGTGTCAGCCGCTGTCCGTTTCGTCTGCTCATTGAAGAGCAACACAGCCTCCCGATCCTCGATGGTGCCAAGCGCGTAATTCGAGCAATTTTCACACTCAAAATAGGAAAACGGCACGACGCGATTATACGCAAACGGATGGGCGAGCGTGAGCTCGATCCCCGTCCCGGAAAATTCCTGACTGTCTGCGGGAACGTACCACGGATCGAAAAGCTCGATACCATGCTCCGTCACGCCGGTAAAAAGCGTGTAATGCTCCACCTCGTAAAACAGCCGCACCACAGCCACGCCGCCACGGTGCAATGCATCCAAGACACGGCTTTCCGGCCGCACGGAGACAGCCTTCCCTGCAAGGTAAACACTCGAGAGCGGCAGCGACGTGGCCTGGCCGTAGCCGTCGAGCCAGTTCGCGAGAAACATCATCGCCATGCGCGAGGTTCCCGCCTTGCAGGGCGCACCGCCCTTGCCGTAGCAGTCGAGCGAGTAGAGCATGACGTTGCGGATGAGCTCGGGCGGGATCTCCTCCCGCTCAAAGAGATAGCTTATGGCATTGAGCATCGTCGTCGGCCCGCAGTCATACTCAGAGAGCTGATAATGCAGCGGGTTCTTCATAACCGGATCTCCAATCCCACCGGGCAGTGGTCGCTGCCAAAAATCTCATTGTGGATGGTTGCATCGACAATGGCACCGCGCAGTCTCTCTGACGCCACGAAATAATCGATGCGCCAGCCTGCATTCGTGAGACGTGCCTTGCGCAGATACGACCACCAGGTATAGATGCCCGCGCGCTCCGGATAGAGCGTGCGGAAAGTATCGAGGAAGCCCGCCTTCAGGAGCTCCGTAAACTTCGCGCGTTCCTCGTCCGTAAAACCGGCGTTATGATGATTCGTCTTGGGATTCTTGAGGTCGATCTCCTCGTGCGCGACATTGAGGTCGCCGCAGACGATGACCGGCTTCTTCGCGTCAAGCATCAGCAGATAGGCGCGGAACGCATCCTCCCAGGTCATGCGATAGGCGAGCCGCTCCAGCTGCCGTTTGGAGTTCGGCGTGTAGACCGTCACAAAATAAAAAGACGGGAACTCCAAGGTGATCACACGTCCCTCACGATCATGTTCCTCGCTGCGGATGCCGCAGGTGACGGCAAGCGGCTCGAGACGCGAGAAGACCGCTGTGCCGGAATACCCCTTTTTCTCCGCACTGTTCCAATACTGCCGATAGCCCGGCAGGTCGAGGATTGCCTGATCCGGCTGCATCTTCGTCTCCTGCAGCGCGAAGATATCCGCATCGAGCACGCGGAAAGACTCCATGAATCCTTTTTTCAGGCAGGCGCGCAGGCCGTTGACATTCCAGGAGATCAGTTTCATCTTGCTTCCTCCCCGTCCTCTTTCTCTACCTGGTGCTGCGCCGCAGGAACTGTCGGCGTTGCCGCGGACGGCGCCTGCGGCGTATTCTGCAGCAGCTCGCTCTTGACATCATAAGTGAGCACCGTAATCTCCCGCAGGAGCGCGCGCAGACATTCCGGCCATGTGCTGCGCGCGCCGAAGATCAGCTGACGCTCCTCTCCCGTACGGCGCATGAAACGGAGTTCGAGACGCTCTCCATCTCTCTCGCTAAAGCGTCCGCCCGGCTGCTCCGGCAATGCGGAGAGCGCGGAGAGCGAAGCGTCGACGCGCTTCAGCAGCAGCGGCACGTTGCGCACGGAGTCAAACGCATGACGCTCCGTACCGAATCCCTGCTTGTGGCGCGTAAGGATCAGGATATGCTTGCCGCGGTTCACGACCAGTTTCTCGACCAGCGTGCCGCCGGACTGACGCGGCGCGTAAACGTTCCCCGGCACGGGAGCAAGCGCCCCCTCATAAAGGAGCTGGAGTACCTCGACCTGATTCACCTTCGGCAGGGCAAGTCCCGGCAGCTCGTTCATCACATCGACGAACGCCGCCCAATTTTCCGGATAGGCATTGCCCTTGATGACGCGGCGCACGCCGCCATCGGAAAGCGAAAGCTGCCAAGGGCTCACCGCATCCTCAGGTGATTCCGCGCGATACGACTTTTTCCATTGGGAAAGATGTACACGCTCCAGACGACGCAGGAAGCGGCGTCCATTTTCCAGAGGCCGCCAGGAGGGACCGCCAGCGGGCGCCTCACCATGCCAGCAGGCAAAAAAGACCTGACGGCCACGCACCACGACGGCAGCGGCAAGCGTCTGCTCCTCCATCTCGAAATTCAACCGTTCCAGCAATCTGCTTCCTCCTCATGTCCGCATACGGGAAACTCATATCTCTCAGGGTTCCCATAGATAATTTTCATCATACTACACTTACCGGCTTTAGGCAAGACATGCCGCGGGATTCTATTGCCCGCAACGTCCATTCCTGATATACTTGAGGAAGCAACCAGGCGGGCGTCGTCACGAAAATCTGGCACGTCGCCGCAATCACTACAAGAAAAGAGGTTCCTTTTTCTATGATATTGACGCGAAAATCCGTAGAGCTTCTGGCTCCTGCCGGCACTTGGGACGCACTCGTCGCCGACGTGGAGTCAAGTGCTGATGCCGTCTACCTCGGCGGCAAGCATTTCAACATGCGCATGCACGAGGGCGATTTCAATTTTGATGACGCCGCGCTCAAGAAGGCCATCGACTACGCGCACGCGCATGACGTGCGTCTCTACATCACGCTCAACAACCTCATCAGCGACGAGGAATTACCCGCGTTGAAAGAATATCTCCAGTATTTGGAAGAAATCCAGCCAGACGCTTTGCTCGTACAGGACTTCGCCGTGCTCGAGCTCGTACATGAGATGGGCATCACCATCCCGCTGCACACCTCCGTCATGATGAACACGCACAACGAGCACGCCATTGAGAAGCTCAAGGAGTACGGCATCACGCGCATCGTCGTCGGCCGCGAGATGACGCTTTCCGAGCTCGCGCTCTTCCGCGCGCGCACAGGCATCGAGGTCGAATATTTCATGCACGGCGACATGTGCATCTCCGAGAGCGGCCAGTGCATCCACTCCGGCGTCGTCTTCGGGCAGAGCGGCAACCGCGGCCGCTGCCTCAAGCCCTGCCGCTGGGCCTATGAACTCATCGACGAAGAGAGCGGCAAGCGTCTCGACGAAAACGGCCCTGGCCCCTACAAGCTCGCGCTCAAGGATATGTGCATGTACCGCGCGATTCCGGAACTCATCCAGGCGGGCGTCTTCTCCTTCAAGATCGAGGGCCGCATGCGCCCCGCCCCTTTCCTGCGCCGCATCGTCTCGACCTACCGCGCGGCCATCGACGCCTACATCGCCGACCCCACGGGCTATGCGACGGATGAGGAGGGCTGGAAGCAGCTCTATGAGAACCGCGCACGCGACTTCACGACGACCTTTGCCTTCGGCCAGCCGACGGCAAAGGACATCGGATTCGACGGCACGCGCGAGCCGCGCTTCTTCTCTGAGGCAGTGAAGGAAGCTGGTTTTCAGGACGATATCCTCAAGCAGGAACGCCCCATCCAGAAGGAAAACGCATCGCATCGCACCCTCGCCGTGCGCGTCGGCACGCCGGCAGCGGCAAAAGCCGCCGTCGATGCGGGAGCCGACGTCGTCTACGTCGGCGGCGAGGCCTTCCGCCCGCAGCGTCCGTGGCGCCTCACGGACTACGCGGAGGTCCTTGACTACGCGCAGGAGCGAAACGTACGTGTCGTGCTCAACACGCCGCGCACGACCATGCGCCGTGAATGCGGTGAGCTCGAGCAGCTCTTCTCCTCGATCCGCGATTGGAAGCAGCAGCCCGCAGGCATCATGGTCAGCAACCTCGGCGCGCTCAAGCTCGCGCAGTCGCTTACGAACCTCCCCGTGCAGGCCGACCTCTCCTTCAACCTCTTCAACCATCTCGCGACCGTCTTCATGAAGGATAACGGCATCACGCAGGCCTGTGCCTCCCTCGAGCTTTCCTTCGAGCAGCTGCGCGAGATCGTCGAAAATGCCGTGCTGCCCATCGAGGTCGTCATCCACGGCGGCTACGAATCCATGATCTGCGACCATAATTTCCCGGCGATGAGCCTGCCGGATTACAACGAGCTCAACGAGCCTGAGCTGATGGACCGCCACTACGCCCTGCGTGACAAGGCGGGCGAGATCCACCGCATCCGCATCGACCAATTCGGACGCAACCATATCTATTTCGCCAAGGATCTCTGCCTCTATCCGTACCTTGCGAAATTCAACGGCATCGCCTCCTACCGCATCGAAGCACAGGATGAGACGCCCGCCGCTACCGCAATGCTGACAAAGATTTACCGCAAGGCGCTCGACCGCCTCGCAGCGGGCGATGCATCCTTCGACGAACATGATTTCAAGACACTGCAGGAAAGTGCGCCGCGCGGCCTCGGCATCGGCACCTACCGGTTCCGCGAATCCCGCAATTCCATCTGACGCCATCAGGAAAGGAGCAACTGCATGAACGCGAAAGCATACATCGGCCCCACCGCCATCCTCGAAAAGAAAAAGAAATACATCATGCCCTGCCTTGCCCATTTCTACAAGGATCCCCAAGAGTTCGTCAAGGGCTCCATGCAATACCTCTGGGACAGCAACGGCAAAAAATACCTCGACTGCTACGCCGGCGTCTCCGTCATGAACTGCGGCCATGCGAACCCGGACATCGTCGGCCCTGCGACGGAGCAGGCAAAGACACTGCAGCACGTCTGCAACATCTACCTCACGGAGAATTTCGTCAACCTCGCGGAACGCCTTGCCGCCGTCACGCCGGGCACGCTTCAAAAGAGTTTCTTCTGCTCCACAGGCTCTGAGGCAACAGAGGGCGCGCTGCTGCTCGCGGAGGTCGCGCGCGGCAACAGCGAGATCATCGCGCTGCGTCAGGGCCTCCACGGCCGCACGAAGCTCGGCATGAGCGTCACGGGACTTACGATGTGGCGCACGGCGCCAACGCCTGTCGGCGGCATCCACTTCGCGCCGAATCCCTATTGCTACCGCTGCCCACTCGGCAAGAAGCCGGACACCTGCGACCTCGCCTGCGCGAATGCCGTCGAGGATCTCATCAAGACGGCGACCTCCGGCCATCCGGGTGCCTACATCGCCGAGACGATCCAGGGCAACGCCGGCATCGTCGTACCGCCGAAGGGATATTTCCAGCGCGTCAAGGAGATCCTCGACCAGTACGGCACGCTGCTCATCATCGACGAGGTACAGACGGGCTTCGCGCGCACGGGCAAGATGTTCGGCATCGAGCACTACGGCGTCACGCCTGACATCATGTGCATGGCCAAGGCGCTCGGCAACGGCTTCCCCATCTCCGCCTTCATTGCCAAGCCGGAGATTGCAGATACCTACACGCGTCCCGGCGCCTCGACGCTCGGCGGCAATCCCGTCTCCTCGACGGCAGGGCTCGCCGTGCTCGACTACATCGAGACGCACGACCTCGCAGCGCGCGCAGAGTCCCTCGGCAAGACGTTGCGCGCAGGACTGCGCCGCCTGCAGGAGACGCACCCTGTGATCGGCGACGTGCGCGGTCTGGGCCTCATGGACGGTGCAGAGTTCATTCACGCCGACGGCAGTCCCGCGCCGGAGCTTCTCGACGATGTGCTCGAGGAGATGAAAGACCGCGGCTACATCATCGGCAAGAATGGCGTTGGCCGCAATGTCATGGCCTTCCAGCCGCCCCTCGTCATCACAGAGGAAAATCTCACCCAGGTGCTCGACGAGCTTGACTGCGTGCTCACGGCAAAGAAGCTCTGACAACGCGCAGAATCCATTTCCCACCCATCATCAGATCATGCCATGATGCAGACATGTACAACTGTATTTCAAAGGAGTGTTCTTCCATGAAACGATATACTTTCCTGTTCTTTGTTTTTGCTCTTGCTTTCTCCCTCCTCCTTCTGCCGCAGGAAACACAGGCAGCGGAACAGCCTGCGCGGCCAACACTCTCCGTCGAAGGCACCGGTGAGGCAAATACCGCCCCCGACCAGGCGACTGTTGCCATCGGCATCACCACGCATGCGGCAGATGCGGCAAAGGCACAGAATGACAACGCCTGGACAGCCGCGCAGATCCAGAAGGCCATCGCCGCGCTCGGCATCGACGCCAAAGATATCCAGACTCAGAACTATTCCTTCCGCCCGACCTATCGCACGGAGGAAAACCGCCGCGGCGAGATTAACGGCTACACCGTCGACAACACGGTGCTCGTCTGCGTCCGCGACATCAAGCTCACGGGCAAGGTCGTTGACGCTGCGCTCTCGCATGGGGCGAATGAAATCTCTTCCCTGAGCTTCACGGCCTCCGATGCACGTGCCTTGCGCAAGGTGGCGCTCAAAAACGCCATTGCGGACGCGCGCGACAAAGCGGACATCATCGCCCAGGGGCTCGGCAAGCGCATCGTCGGCATCCAGACCGTCAGCGAAAACACCGGCTACCCGGAAACACGCCGCTACGTCGGCAACATGATGCTGGCCGCTAAGGATGCCGCAACGCCGATCCAGCCAGGCAGCCTCACCCTCACCGCGAACGTCCACATCGACTTCCTGCTCAGCGACTGAAAGGGGCCTTCTCCATGCAAGCATCCGCAGCGGAGGCAAGACACGAGGAACCTCAGAAAAAGCGCAAGCCCCGCCTCGCCGCCATCGAATATATCCGCGGCATCTCCATGATGGGTGTCATCGGCATCCACGTCGGGTCGCAGTATCTCAGCAACCCCGCCGCCAACCCCCATCTCATTGCGCTTTTCGAGATTTTCACACGCTTCAGCGTGCCGATCTTCTTCTTCATTTCCGCATTCGGCTTGTTCTACAATCTCGATATCCACGCTCCTTTTGCTGCCCGCCAGTTCTACCTGCGGCGCATCAAGACCGTGCTCATCCCCTATCTCGTCTGGTCGCTGTTCTACATCATCCATGACGGACTGCTCTACGGTATTGGGCTGCCCTCACCGCTCTACTTCGGTGGGCTGCTCTTCTTCGGCTGTGCGAAATACCAGCTCTATTTCCTCGTCATCCTGCTCTGGTTCTACCTGCTCATGCCGCTCTGGATTCCCCTCGTGCGCCGCATGAGCCTGCGCGGACTCGCCGCACTGCTCGTATTCCAGGTGCTCTTTGACTACTGGTCGAGCTTCTCTGTCCCCTTCAACACCTATGTCTACGGACTGCCAGATGATTCCCTGCTGAAGCCATTCCTCATGTATCGCCTCAACTACTGGGTGCTCCATTACATCTTCATCTTCCTGCTCGGCGGCTATCTCGCCGTGCACATCGAGGCATTCAAGTGCTTCATGCAGCAGAAACGCACGGCCATCACGCTTCTTTTCTACGTAAGCATGGCCAGCCTGCTCGGCTACTATTATTCCCTGCTCGCAGCGGGCCAGACGCCCCTTGACGGCATCAACACAGCGCATCAGCTCTCTCCTGCTGGCATCTTCTACACGCTGATGGCCTCGTTGTTCTTCTTCACCATCTTCACCTATCAACGCTATCCCGCCGCGCTCAATCCCATCCTCCATTTGCTGGGCAAGCACTCCTACTTCGCCTACCTCGTGCATCCGCTCTTCATCACCTACCTCGCACGCACGCTGGAGCATCGCGGCATCATCATGACGGGCGGCATCGCGCTCGCGTTCTACGCTGCTGTCCTGCTCCTCTCGCTGCTGGCAGCCATACTCTGCCGCCGTCTTGGAAATGCACTTCCCATCCTCAACGAAGCAACCATCGGCATCTATCCCAAAACAAAGCGCTGACTTGTTCGTGTAGCGAACGAAGGTAAGCGCCTAACAACCCACCGGATTCCTCCCGGCCCGCATCTGTGAGATAATCAGACAAAGCATTTGTAGTTGGCAAAGTTTCAAAACTTCAACA
>Ga0310695_10011677_pt1 | contig 12492 bp, 7 predicted proteins | sample RumenRJG_04DNA_FD_203882 | JGI IMG/M metagenome (GOLD analysis project Ga0310695, IMG submission 203882) | Bovine rumen microbial communities from Lethbridge, Alberta, Canada - RJG_04 (v2) (version 2) | ecosystem: Host-associated > Mammals > Digestive system > Stomach > Rumen | place: Canada... | reverse complement strand
CAGTTTGAAGATGTAGGTAAACAGGTTCACCTGCTTGTCGATAGGCTCCACAGGATAGTAGAGGCCAGCGTTGTTGTCGCGGTTCAGGTCCAACTCACGATAGATGTCACGACGCCAAACGACATCCTCCGGCATATCAATAGCCGTAGGGAACATCAGCTTAGCACGCATGGACATACCCTGACTCTGGGTCTGCTGCTTTTTCTGTTGCTGCTGGGCCTTGGGCTGCTGACGACGAGCCTTGGGCTGAGCACTTACTGGCGAAATGAGAAATGAGAAATGAGAAATGAGAAATGCACACAGCACTACTCGTCTCATCACATCCTTTCTCACTATGTTTTCAAAACTTAGCTTCTTCATATCTTGCTTCATTTATTCATTTTTCATTTACATTTCTCATTCCTCATTTCTCATTTCACAATGACTTCCATCGAGGCATTCAGCTTACGGGGAATACCATCGGGACCTATCGCATTGACGCGAGAGATATAGAAACGCTTGTTGCGTTGCAACTTGCGGAAGGTGTCCTTCTGTCGGGCCGAGAAGCTGGCTCCGTCGCTAACCATAGGCACCGCATTACCCATATTGTCGAAGAATACGGTCTCGAAGCTCTGCACACGGAAGGCGATATCCAGGATACCGTCGTCAATGGCAGCACCGATTCCATCGACAGCCATCAGCTGGGCTTTCGACAATCCGCCACCCTTATAGCGAACAGGGCTACCCGATTCATCCTTCATAGCAATATAAGGAGTGGGGTCAGGCAAACGGCGCACACGGAAGGTGAACTGTCCCATCTGCTGGGCTCGGCCCGTATTCGTAGAGGTAACGGTAATCGTCACATTCTGGCCTACTGCCGTAGGACGAGCGATATAGCGTCCTGGTCCTGTAGGCTGCAGGGTACCTCCCGTCATAGTGGCTTGTACCTTGTTGACAGGAACACCTGGCACGCTGACACTCAGCGGATTGCTATAGCCGGCATAGAGCACGTTCATCAGGTCGGCACTAACCGTAGCTGAAGGGTCAACTACCGTATATTTCTGTTCGAAGTTACGCTTCAGCAACTCCCCGTTGCCATTCTCCACCTGAATGAAACCACTCAGCGTGAAGTCGCCTGTACGTCCAGTCACCGTCTCGTATAATCCACCAGGAAGGTTCATCTCCTTGCCCCCAATGAATATCTGAGGCTTCTGAGTGGTATCGACAGCAGCCATCACAATACGGGCAGAGAACTTGTCGCCTCGCACAATAGTCTGGGAGTTAGGAATGACAAAGGCGTTGAGGGCATTCACACGGATATCCTTCACGTCGATATTGGACACCAGCGTATGCAGCACCTGACCTTCCGCATAGCGTACGTCGCTCTGCAACTTGCTGAGCAAGGTGACAGCAGCAGCGGCAGGCATAGACTCGAACATATACTCCTGCCAGTTCTTGCCCATGCTTTGGGCATCCTTGGGAATCTCCGTAGAAAGGTTCGAGGCTATCGTCTTCTTCTGGCGGTAGTTCGTAACCATCGTGAGCATCTTGTTACGATAGTCCGTGATAGCCTGGAAGAGCTCCTGGCCCCTGCCACGACTGGGCGATAGCATCACCTGACTGGCAGCCTCCAAGTCCTCCTTGTTGCGGATGTTCTCCACATCTCCGTCCTCACCGTCAGCCTCCTGCACAATAGCCAGCTTCAACTCGTCAGCCAGATTGTACAGCGCATCACTCATCTGCTTGACTTGCTGCGACTTGTCGAACCACTGTTTCACCTTCTGAGGGTTCTTCTTCATCTGCACAGCAAAGTCGTCATATACGGCCTGGTTCTCCTGACTGGCGTTCTGCGTGGTGCGCTTCAGGCTCTCCTCAACAATGGAGAATCCGTTGAGCACCTCCGTAGAGACGTTCAATGCCAGCATTGCCATGAGGACGACATACATCAGGTTAATCATCTTCTGGCGCGGAGAAACGGGTCTTTTCTTAATTGCCATCTTTCCTTTAAGTCCCCTAAGTTAGGGGATTAGGGGTCTGAACAAGCGTTTATCAAACCCTATTTGTCTATTATTACTGAGGCCTGCGCTTGTTCAGACCCCTGTCGTCCCCTAACTTAGGGGACCTGCGGCATTCTCACCTGCATAGCCTCAATCATACGAGCATAGATCTTATTCAGCTCTACAATCTGCTCTGCCATGTGGCGTGTCTGCTCGTTAATTTCGTCAATGGTACTGATTTGTGCCGAAGCACTCTTCAACTGCATCTCATAGACGCGGCTGATACCTGTCAGCGTGCGGTTCAGGTTCTCCATCTCCTCCGAGTCACGGGTCAGGCGCTTGCTCTGCTCCGATACCTGGGTGAGCATCTCGGTAAGATGGTTCAACTCTTCAATATAGTTAGAGGTAGCATCTTTCAAATCTTCTGCCATTTGTTGCTCTATAGGCTGCTGGGGCGCAATGACCGCTCCTCCACCGCCAATGTTGACAGGGCCACCCTCCCAACGGGAAGCCTCCTCACCGTTGCCAACAACATTGCCGACAGTAGCACCACCTCCTCCATTGATAATGACAGTACCACCACCTACAACGCCGCTACCGGCGACTCCACCTGTAACGCCGCTACCGGCAGCAATAGCAGAAGCAGCAAGCTCCTCGCCTGGATGGAGGTCTAAATCCATTCCTTCTGTCGTCTTATCGAATGGACGGTCGAAGGCAGCCAGGAAGAACACGAATACCTCCGTTCCCATTCCCAAGAACAGGAAGAAGTTGGCTCCCGGCAAGTGGGTCAGCTTAAACAGCGTACCCAAGATAACGATAGAAGCACCCCATGAGTAAGCATAGTTCAGAAAGGTCTGACCAGGCACACTATCCATCCACTTCTGTAAGCGGTAGATAAAATTCAATTTACTGTATGTTGTCATTTTTTCTTTCCTTTCTTTATTTTAATTTTGTCACTGGTAGTATTAGCCAAGCTGCGTACACAACGGAATCCGATATAGGAACGAGGCTGGTTCTGATACTCATAAGAGCGCCAGGCGGAACGGATATAACTTTCAGGGTCTTTCCACGAGCCACCACGCACACTCTTTTTCTTCAGTCTGTAAGGATCTTCCTTGGCTGCATTGTACTTCAATTGTGGGTTGATGTCGTTCATAGCCTCTACACCTGCTTCAGTATAGATGGTTGAACACCACTCGGCAGCATTGCCAGCCATATCGTAGAGTCCATTGGAGTTGGATGCATAGATACCCACCTTACTGGTTATCAGGTTGCCGTCCTTGGTATAGTTACCGTTATCGGGCTTGAAGTTGGCAAAGAAGCATCCATTGCCAGACATCACGTCCTGATTCTCCCAAGGGAACTCGTTCTGGTCCTTGCCACGTGCAGCGAACTCCCACTCTGCCTCAGTCGGCAGGCGATAGCGCTGAACGAAACGGGCAGCAGGACCAAGCCCTCGCAACAGATATTCCGTACGCCAAGCACAGAAAGCATTAGCCTGTTCCCAGGTAACACCTACCACAGGATAGTCGTTATAGGCTGCGTTATTGAAATAATAGCGCATATAGGTCTCGTTGTCCGCATTGGGGAAATCGTTGACCCAGCAAGTGGTGTCTGGATAGATATTCACGATATAGGTGTTGAGGAAATCCCAAGGACCTGTGTACTGTCGGTTAATGGTCTCACGGACTATCTGACCTTCATCGTTGATATAGGCAGTATCCTTCGAAATCCAGATCTGCTCATTGGGATTAGGACGAATGTCAGTATTCAACACACGCTCCTCATGAGTCTCACGATATTTACGCTTGGCTGCCTCGGTATAGTCGAAAACCTCATAGCGATAGTTCATCTGTCGCCAGTCAAGCATCTTCTCGCCTGTAACAGGATTGGTCACATACAGGCTCTCGAAAGCTCGCTGCTCGTCCTCATTAGGCTTGCGAGGCAATGCTTTCTTCCAGTTCAGGTGAGGCTTTACGGGATCGCCATTCTTGTCTTCCTCTATCTTATAGCTTTCATCACCTCCGTAAGCGGGGTCTGCCAAGCGTTCACGAAGAATGGAATCGCGAACATAGTTAACAAACTGGCGATACATAGAGTTGGTCACCTCGTGCTCATCCATCCAGAATCCCTCCACAGAGATATCCTTCACTGGTGTCTGCTTGCCCCACAGCGAGTCTTGCTTATCAATACCCATCTTCAGATGACCACGTTTGATAAGGGTCATACCATAAGGAGTAGGCTCACTGAAAGCTCGCCCACTTACACCTGTTACTTCACCACCTGCCGACGAAGTCATCTTGCTGCCAAAGCAGGATGTCAGCAATAACGTTGCCAAGAAACAGAGCACTATGTTTACTACTTTGTTCATATACCTTATTATATTATTATAATATTCTCACACTTTGATGACGGTTACGTCCCTTCTTACGAAGGTCCAGGTCCGTCTGATATCCGACAAACAGTTCATGACTGCCATTTCCTATTTTCAGCGTCGAGGTGTAAATCTCGTAGCTGTAGCCCAAGACAATGCCGTGAAAAAAACCACCGATAAGTGCTGTTACCGAATTGGTTGGGCTATAAGCCAAACCAGCATAGAGCATTTTCTTGTCGTGCGTATATTTTACACGGGTTGTCACATTCGCCCTGTAAGTTGTCCCGTCAGTATGGGCCAACACGGAGGGATGTATTGTAAAGAACGGATTTCTTAGTTTAATATTGTATCCACCGGTTAAATAATACATTCTGCTAATGTCCAGAATAGAGCGTTCGCCCAACTCGACAGAAGGAGCTGTGGCATGTAAGACGGACAAGCCTGCATACCAGTTCCGATGGGTATAATAAAGACCTGCAGAAAGGTCAAGAGCAGTCCCCGATACATCCGAACGACTGAAGGCGGGGTCGTCCGGATCCTCCACATCCACTTCACTTCCCTTAAATTTCTCGCTTTGCATGCCTACCTGCAGACCCACGCTGATTGTTCCACCCAGAAGCCGGTGCTTATAGGCATACTGAAGTGCCAGTCGCTGATGGGTGAACAGTCCTAACTGGTCGCTCATCAGTTGTATGCCCACACCATGATAGGTATTCATCAGCAGCAAAGGCATATCGGCTCCCACATACATCGTGCGTGGTGCATGCTCAAAACCTGTCAGCGTCATTGCATAGGTTCCTGCCACATTCAACTTTGACTCCTTGCCTGCTGCTGCCGGATTAAACGAAGGCTCCAACGCCCAATAATGAGAGAACGACGGCTCTTGCTGTGCAGATACGGTAAGCACTGACAGCAAAAGCAAGAATAATATGACCTGTTTACGTCGTGTCACGATATTAATAACGTAAAACAGAGCTATTTATTATCAACTAACGGATAATAAAAATAGGAATCGCGAAAAGATGCAGACTCATTATCCTAGTATGCTTGTTGCGCGATTGGCGGTCGCTTCTCGATTCTCTGGAAAAGGTATAGGCTCGGAGAGCCTGAGCCTGTTCGGGATAAGAAATCTGTCTAAAAATAGGGCATTCGAGTCAAATCACAATATGAGTCGAGTCAAACGATGAATTGACTCGACTCAATTACACAGGAGGCTTTTTCCAAAGTTTTCCAAAATAAGTCCAATAATCACAGCCCCGTGATTATTCAGTTCTTTTTCAAAAAAATCAAGGTTGCAGGTTTCCCTATGACAAGGGTCAAGGTCTCACCAATATCTGCTCTCAAATAGGTAGGGTCACATACTGTATAACGACGACCATCACGAGCCACGTAGCTATCACCCCTGACAGGTTCGTTAAAAGCTACAGCAGTAGCCAGATGACCTGGATAATAGACTAATGCTACATCAAGCCCTACAACTTCACGTACTAAATGCGAAAACAAGATAGCTCTGTCCTCACAGTCACACCAAGAATAAAACAGCGTTTCTTCGCCAAAGAACACCCTGTCAGTACCCCATACTAAATCATCTAATGCATACAGGATATATTCTGAATTTGTCTTGGTCATTTCATTGTCTATATCATCACCTTGGGTCCACCATAATAACTGTCTAACAGCTTCAACTTCTGACATTCCCTTCAATTTCTCGCGCATTGCAGGGTATAGTTGGTCACGGATACCTTTTTCTAATGGTGTCTCAGCGTAAACTGCCCATCTGCTCATGTTGTCTTTTCCATAATATGCACCAGGATAGGTGTTAAAAAAATCTATATTGTTTTTGTTTGATGTAATGGTGAAAGCAAAGTCTGGATTCATCCTCGAACGTATCGTGCGTTGAGGAGTCCTATTGGATTTAAATACTTGGTCGGCTGTCAGTTCTAGCGACATGCAGCCTTCGTTTTTCCAACGTGCAGGACAGACATAAATAGTAGTTGTTAATTTTCTTCCGTCCAACTGGTAGAATCGTACATCACTATCACTATCAAAAGTGTAGTCTTTGCCGAAAATGTAGTGGTGACTTGCTACCAGCGCCATGAGGCGTTGCTTGTCGTGAACCATACGTGTTTTATAACCTGACTGCGAGAGCAAGAAGGACAGAGCTAACGATGCCTCATTAGTGTTCTTGCCATAGAAGCTATCTACCAACTTCTGCAGCATCAAATAGTAAGCCCAGTCAGAGAGATGGAACTGTTTTCTTGCTTGCAAGCAGTCGTATAACATATCGTTAAACTGTGGTTGTTCAAACACACTCATAGCATCTGCTACATCATCAGGTGTCACTCCGTTGAGATGTATGCCACAATTCTTACCTATACGAATTTTGCATCCCAAGCCAAACAGGTCTATTGTCATATAGTCGTTAGGACGCTGCACTTGTTGAGGCGTCTCCTGGATTTCAAGTACGGGCTCAGGTTGCTCAAATGTAGGAAAAGGCGCAATTTCCTTACCAACAGCCAACACTTCTCCATTCCCTTTAATAGGTTTTGGTTGTGATTGACGTGGCATCTTTTTGCCCTTCTTTTTGAACAAACGTTTCAGACTATCCCAGATAGATGCTGTCTCGTTTTCGTTGGTGTTAACAAAAACGGGTAGTACAATTTCTTCTTCTGGCATTTGCTCAGCAGGCTCTCCTTTGAATTCTGCCCAAGCTTGGCGCACCATATCCTGATACTCTTTAAGTGCCTGTTTGCGGAATTCCTCATACTCTCTCCACGCCTGAATGCTAAAGTCGTCAAATTCCTTCTGCCAGTCCTGCCAGCTCTCATCTTGGGCGTATGTCGTAAGAGAACTGATGGCTAACAGAAGCGTTAGAAGCCAGTATCTTCTCATATCGTGTTTCATTTTTTAGTGCTCATAATGCCATCCAACTGATTACCCAATTTGATGCCATTTCTCTCTAATTCATCCCGAACAGCACTCTTCGCAATCTCCTGAATATCACACTCCTTGATAGCAAGTCTTACTAAGACCTCTTTTCTTTTGTCTGTCAGCTCACGATAAACCTGAATCACAGGCAACAAACGGCCCAACTTTTGTGAGTACAGTTGCTTACCTTTCGACATGGTCGTTGTTATTGAAGCTGCTTGTTCGTTGGCCAACTGTTTGTTTGCCCTTAGATTATCTATAAGTGCAGTAGCCTGTGAACTGATCATTCCCGCCAATTCTTCGCGAGCAATAACCATTGCTTGCATTCTTGCTGCGTCATAGCTCTCGCCAATACTCTTTCCTTCACCTGTCACATAACTATTTCCGTTGTCATACACTCCATATGCAATCTGGTACGCTATATCTAATTGATTCTCCAAGGGCAATGTTCCTGCGTTGACCTTCCATCCCTCTTTTTTATAAGCCTTCGCCTCTTTACGGGCCGCTTTGGATGCTTTCTGAATCACATTGGATGTACCAATTTTGTTTTGTGCCAAGCTATTCATTGAGAAAGCGCACATCAATAACATTGTTAAGAATTTGATAGACTTCATAATTATAATTTTAAGTTAATGATTATTTATGAAAAGTGCCCAGGACCATACAATCCGAATTTCGGATCTTTCTCTGGTTGCCATGTTCTAACCTTAATAAGCGGTTTTTCTGGATCATTTATATCAACAATCAGCATAAGGTATCCGAAATCTCCATACGAAGAGGAATAATAGTCTTGGGCAATTTGAATCGCATAAGTTTCACCACCAGTTCCCAATTTGAACACATCATTGTTGGCAAATCGAATATTAACAAATTCATTGAGTTCAAAACAGCGCTTCAAGTTTCGCAGATACTGATCCTTCGTCTGCCTGTTCATCTTGATAATCTTGTTGCCATCAGCCTTAATATATGATTGGTTCTCGATATTTGCTGCTTGGCTGGCTCGTTTAACAATAGTACCTGTTATAATCACCGCCTCGTCGTCAAAAATAGATTTGATATAATCAAGGCGTTTCAGGGCATAGGCTGTCTTATAGTTCTCCAAGAAACTCATGATAGCAAACCGTGATTTCTCATCCCATACTCCTTTGTTTAGGATATCATCCTCAGCTGTTTTTCCTAGTCCGAAAGCCAATCCACAAATTTTGTTCTGATTATCAAACGATAGAACAACATCTTCTACGAAAGCTTTCCTGACATTCGAGTCAAAAGCAAACGACATTTTTAGACCGCGCTCTGTCACCTGCCCATTCTTATTATAAAAACAGATGTTCGAAGAATCCAGAACTTTGGCCTTACCATACCTGATTAGTTTTGTAAACATATCCCAGCCTTCTTCCGTAAAGTAGTCACGAACTGAAAGGTAGTCCTTTTGGTTGATCGCTTCCACTATCTTTTTTGTTATAGTGATATTAGCCTCTGCATCCTTTTCCATTGTCTTAGGTTTAGACAGCATGGCCGCATTTGTAGTTGTAAACGACATTTCTCCTGGCTGTGGCAACACAGACAACTCCTTTGAAGATCCTGAAGGTGAATCCAATTCAACACGAATGGATGCTTTCGGCATGGGTGTTCCCTTGAGTTCATTGAGCACAACCTCAATCTCTTTGTCTATCTTGGATTCACCAGCATACTCATATTCGTATTTTAATTGTATGCTTGTATCTATTGTTTCTGGATCAAGTTCGACAATGCCACACCCATCTTTGGCACTATAGATATTACTCCAAGAACGACCATCCCAATAGGTATAGTCGATACTACTTACAGGCTTTCCCTTATAGCTGATACTCAATTTTACGTCATTATCCTTATTGCCGTCAAAGATAACCTTGAGATTGCGGAATATATCGTCCATCTGCACTTTTATCCAGTTTGTCAGAACATGTTTTGAACCTGACAAGTCTGTATATAATACGTCATTAGGATATTGCAATGTTTTTAAAAGTGACAAGGCCCAATAGTAATTTCTTAATGCATCATCTATTTTCCCTTTTTGTTCTGCCCTTACGGCATTATCCACCATATCTTTGACTTTTAGCTTCCGCGATTCAAAGATCTTGTTAATTTCAGTCTTTCTTATCCATCTTACAACATGAGTTTCCGGCTCATTCTGCAGGACAATCATTTTCGTATTGGTAAGGGTTGCCTGAGAATAGGTTTTCACCGAATGGGTAAACTGTGATTCTTCATCCAATTCACCATTTTTGTTAGTACTCTGAAGAGTCCTGTATGACTCAGAGTTCACAACAGTAATAATCTGGCTTGACAAATTATCTAAAGCCTGCTTATCGGCTTCCCTGGTTGACGCCCCCCAACCGTCTCCCCATAGATATTCCTCATTGTTTCTGATGCTTTCCCAGCTTTGTGGGAAAGCATCAAGGAACAACATTAGGAGCACACATGTGACAACAATCTTTCTCATCTCACAACTATTTTCTTACCATTGTTAACATAAACTCCTTTAATGGTGGGCTTTCCTTGTAACTTACGACCATCCAGAGAGTACCAAGTGCCGTCAAGGTCTGCCTTGTCGCTAAGCATCATGCTGATGCCCGTAGTTCCATTGTTTCCACCGCCCATATCGGCAATAGAAAGGAACATCGGCATATTAGCCATAACTTTTGAGGTAACGTATGCTTCGAAGGGACGCACATCACGCAGATTGTAGACAAATACACTTCCTTCCGGTTGACCTCCGTACGCTACATTTTTATTGATTGGCCAAACTTCATTGCTTTTGGCTACATTGAAGAAGGATGGAACGAAATAAACATTTCCTTTATTAACCACGTTTTCCATGGTAACAGGAATATTTGCTTTCTCTGCCGAGAAGGTTATTTTACCATTTAAATTATAGCGGTCAGCATAATCTTTGCTATTGGGCATACTAATAATATAAGGTGTATTAGCCTCTATTGTCGCTGCGTCTTCAAAGCCTGTCGCGGTCAAAACACGTAGCCAGAAGGGGCGAGCAGACGTAGGACTACCTTCTGCCTCAAACTGCTTAAATGGTATTACCTCTCCCTTGCTTTCATGCATAATTTTCTGAACTGTAAACGGTAGGGCGATTGTCTCCCAACCCATACATTTACCTACCTCAGTCTGCTGTGAATAGCTATGGATATAGCTGATTTTTTCTGCGGTGAAGGCAACTGGGCAATAGAAATTACCGTTGCCTTCCTCCAAATCTGATAAAACTATTACGGCAGCTGTGCCGTTAGCTACTACATTTTGAACACCTGAAGGGGCAAACAACTTATTTGTCACATATACAAGCATATTGGGATTCAATTTGTCACCAAACGAGTTGGCAGGCATCTTTTCTGATGAGTTCCATACCACTGCAGCCAGTTGCTGACAGTTAGCCAATATTCTGTCACCCACGCTATTGACATCCTTCGGTGAGGTAAATGATACCAGTTGCATACCTGCAAAGGCTTCTGTTGGCAACTGATGGTCTGCAATAGTAGCATTCTCTAAATTCAAGAACTGCAACGTGCTCAGCTTTTCTTTGATGAACGCCAGGTCTGCCGTATTCAACGGACCGTTAACTTCCAGCTCGGTCATATCCTGAGTGCCACACCACTCAAAAGCTTTCTCCAGCGTTCCTGCTTCTGTCAATTCAGCCTGTTCTCCACTATAGAAATAGGTAACATTGAAAGATGCAACGTCAGACGGATTCTTCACATCGCTGAACGCCATCGCCTTGATGGTACACAGGCCAGAAACGGCTGTACGACCATCGTACAATGCAGATGTCTTGGTAGGTGTTGAACCATCTGTCGTATAACGAATCTCTGCACCCTCAATCGGTGTTATCGTAATGTAGCGTCCGTCATACTTCTCAAAGACTGGTGTCGGACAAGAGACGGCTCCATGACTATACTCTGCTATATCTGAATCCTCATATCCAGACTTGACACCTATCGCTTTCACTACGCGATTGTCTGTCAGTTCTATAGGCGAAGTGTAGAGTGTTCCGGTCGTAGCAGAAGGAACAGCATCAGCACCTAAAGTATAGTATATGGAAGCACCTTCAGTTGCTGTTCTAATGGTCAGTTTATTGCCATTCAGTTCAAAAGTAGGTTTCTCTACCTTAAACCAATCCACTACATAAGTAGCTACAGAAGAATCATCAAATCCATCCTTCATAGCAATAGCCTTAATCGTGCAATTTGTGGTTGGTGCTATCGGACTGGCTGCATCATACAATTTGCTGCTCGCAGTTGGATCTTTACCATCCATAGTGTAATAGATGGAAGCACCTGTCGTTGATGTTTCCAAAATCAGAGTATTACCTTTACGAGTAAACTTTGGTGTTACACATATTTTGGGCAGAAGTTCGTCAGACTCAGTAATGTCCGTAAAGGTTGTACTCCAACCCGTCATTATCTTATATTTCTCTAATGTTCCTGTAGGAACAACTAATTTAGTTTCATATTTCAGATATCTAAAAGCATAATCACTAATAGGCATGGGATCCATGATATAAGAATACACCGAGTCTATCTTAATACCACCAAATGCATAATTATCTATACTCTCCACATATTGGGGTATCTTCAATGAACGAAGATATTCGCCTTGCACTGCATCGTAGAAAGCATAATCCCCTATCGTACGAAGTTGAGCAGGAAGAGTAAGACCAGAAAGTACGCAGTTTCGAAAAGCAGTCCCACCTATCGTCTCAACGGTAGAAGGAAGCATGCAATTTACCAGCTTTGAACAATTATAAAAAGCATAACTACCTATCGTTTTCAAACCTTCGGGCAAAGAAACCTTTACTAACTGATCAAACTTACAGAAAGCATAGCCACCAATCGAAGTAACACCTGAAGGAACCGTATAGCTGCCAAAACTGCTGCGCTTGCCATAAGGGGCATACCACAATGTCGTCTTGTCCTTACTATACAATACGCCCTGTTCATCAACACAGAATGACTCATTGCCCTCAGCCACCTCGAAACCTTCCAAATTCGTACTCTCTGAAAGACCAGAGACGGAAGTAACGTTCTTGGTTAGTTTCAATATTTTTACACCACTCTTCACATTTTTTACAAAAGTCACCGTATTCGGCAACAGAAGATCGACTATAGCATCATCATTCGTCGCAAAATGCTCCACTCCGTCAATTGGATAATAAGTAGCACGGAA
>Ga0310695_10011672_pt1 | contig 12496 bp, 6 predicted proteins | sample RumenRJG_04DNA_FD_203882 | JGI IMG/M metagenome (GOLD analysis project Ga0310695, IMG submission 203882) | Bovine rumen microbial communities from Lethbridge, Alberta, Canada - RJG_04 (v2) (version 2) | ecosystem: Host-associated > Mammals > Digestive system > Stomach > Rumen | place: Canada... | reverse complement strand
GACATCATGAAGTACTACAAGTACGCCGACATCCCGATGTGCGAGTTCTGGCAGCCCGCCGTGTCCTTCAACTTCACGCCCGTGAAGCCGATCATCTCCGCCGCGCATCTCTACGGCAAGCGCGGCGTCGGCGCGGAGGCGTTCACCTCCTTCGGCGTCTCGTGGCACGAGCGCCTTCGCGACTACAAGCACAACGCGAACATGAACCTCGCGGAGGGCATCACGCATTTCGTGTTCCACACGTTCACGCACAACCCGCAGGAACCGTGGCTGCCGCCCGGGACGTCATTCGGCGGACGCGGCATCGGCGCGCCGTTCGTGCGCGGGCAGACGTGGTGGCGGCACATGTCGGCGTTCACGGACTACTTCGCGCGCTGCCAGACGATGCTCGAGGCCGGCGTTCCTGTGATTGACGTCCTGTGGTATCTCGGCGACGAGTGCGACGGGCGTCCCGACCACTACGCGCCGTTTCCCGCCGGGCACAAGTACGACTACTGCAACCCCGATGCGTTTCTCACGCGCATTTCCGTGAAGGACGGCAAGTGGTGTACGCCCGAGGGAATTGAGTATGGCATCCTCTGGATTCCCGAATCGCGGCGCATGTTGCCGGAGACGATGGAACATCTGATCAAGGGGATCGAGAAGGGCGGCGTTGTCGCGATGGCGGGTTTGCCGGTGGAACCGGCCACGCGCGAAGGCGGCGCTGAAGGGGCGCGGCGGTTTGCGGCGGCGCGCGAGAGGTTGTCGAAGATGGGAGTAAGGGAAGGCGATTGCCCGTCGAGACAGCAAGCGTACAACAAGGCTGGGAGACTTTACGTCGGAAAGGCAATCGGCGAGGTGTTGAAGGCGGAGGGCATTGCGCCCGATGTTGTCGGCGAAGGAATCGTCTGGAACCACAGGCGCAGAGGGGACGACGACTGGTATTTCGTCGCCCCGGCGAAAGACGGCAAGGGGTTCGAGGGCGAAGTTGCGTTCAGGAGCGCGGGAGGCCGGGCCTGCGAGATTTGGCATCCCGAAAACGGGTTGATTGACGGCGGTCGCGGATATCCCCCGAGCGAAGCGAGCACCAAAGGTGGTTCAATGCGGGGTGCGACCGCCCTACCGGGGCGCATCCATCTTTCGCTCGCCCCCGCGCAGTCGTGTTTCGTGGTGTTTAGAGGGGCCGCGACAAGCGCGGCCCTCCCGTGCGGCGCGGCCGGAGTCCGCGCCCTACCAGGTGTGGCCCCGTGGCGCATTTTCTTCCCCGAGGGCTGGGATGTGCCCACGAACACGACCGTGCAGACACTTGCGCCGTGGAGGGAAATGTTCCGCGAATCGCCTTCCGCGCGGGCGTTTTCGGGCACGGCGACGTACACGGCGGAGTTCGACCTTGAGGACGTGCGCGGGCGCGTTGTGCTGGATCTGGGGCGGGTGGAGTCGATTGCGCGCGTGGAGCTGAACGGGAAGACGTTCCACGACCTGTGGGCGCCGCCGTACAGCCTTGACGTGACGCACGCGGCGAGGAAGGGGAGAAACGCCCTGAAGGTCGAAGTGACGGACACGTGGTACAACCGGCTTGTGTATGAAGGCTGGCTGCCGGAGGCGAAGCGGCGCACGTGGACGTTCAGAAGACCGTCGGAAAGGCTGCCGCTGCACGACTCCGGCCTCCTCGGCCCAGTTCAGATCAAACATTAGAAACCAGGTCCGAGACCTGCTTTTCAGAGTCTGAGACTGTCGCCAGGGCCTTCTCTTGAGGCCGCCAGACGTCAGTCGGTGGTGCGGACGTCGTCGGCGGCGTAGCCGAGGATGGCCTTCCTCGCGGAGTCGGTGCCCGAGCACTTGACGACGTTGGGCAGGTCCTTCGGGACGTTCGCCAGCTCCTTCTCGGTTCCGAACACGATGATCACGCCTCCGTTTCTGGCGAAGTCGCATATCAGCTTGGAGAACCTCTTCTTGCCGGGGTGCGCGATGACGAGGGCGTCGCAATGCTCGAGCTCACCCTGCTTTATGGTTTCGTTGGCGACTGCGCGGAGGTCTATCGTCGGTTCGCGGAACAGCTCCTTGACGAGCATCGCGCCGTCCTTGTGGAGGGTTGAGGCGTGGAAGCAGACGGAGAGGTTGCCGCGTGTGCGCTGCGGGTAGTCGGCCTCGATGGTGCGACCGTTCGTGATGTACTTCAGCCCGCCGCGGATGATGTCCTGCGTGTGCGTGTAGCTTTCGGGGTGCGGGGAGGTCCCGGCGACGCGTCCCCTGCCGAACTCCGCGGCGACGACCGCGGGGGTGTTCGCCATCACGGGCATGGCGTTGGTGTTGAAGGAGTAGACGCCGTCGCAGTCGTAGAGCGCGATCTCGTGCATCTTCTTCACGCCCGGCACGGGGTCGGACGGCAGGAGCACCGGGCCGCCGTGGTAGCGCACGGTGCGGTTCTCGCCGGGCCTCATCCCGAAGAGCCCCGCCTTGTCGGTGAACTGGATGTTGAGCTCGGCGCCGCCGCGGTACGGGCACGTCTGGCTGATGTACGGGAGCAGCCCGAGATGCCACTTGTTCGTGGTGTTGTCGGAGAGGGCGAGGTAGAGCCCCGCGCACGTCCCGAAGTATCCGCCGCCTTTGCGCACGAACTCGATGATGTTGTTGCGGCCCTTCTTCTGGAGCAGTTTGCTCTGCGTGGTGCTCATTCCGCCCGGGGCGATGTAGATGTCGGCCTTCTCGAGCGCGCCGTTGCGCACGTCGGCGGCGCTGACGGGCGTGCATTCGCATTCAGGCGAAAGCGAAAGCATCTTTATCCAGCGGATGGCGGCGCATCCGCCCACGCCTTCGTCGTAGTACACCGCGGCGCGCACGGGCTTGGCCACCTTCGGGGGCGGCCCCTTGCGGGGAGCGGGCGGCGGGACGTCCCTGATCGCGCGAAGCGCGTCGAGTGCGTTGTGGGCGGCGTGGAGCTGGTCGCGTCCGCCGGCGACATAGAGGCTCGCGACGGGGGTCCTGGTGGGGAGCTTGAAGAGTTTTCCCGCCTCGCCCCAGGTCACGATCCTGCCGCCGCGCTGCATGAACCTGGTGAAGGCCTGCATCACGTCGTTTTTCGAGTCAAGCGAGGCGACCACCTTGATGTCCGGCGAATCGGGCACGACCATCACGTCGACATGGCGGAGGTCGGTGCGCAGCACCTCCTCGTTGGAGTAGGGGACGACGTCGAAGTACCTGTCGCGGACGAGCGCGCGCGCGAGGTTCGCGCCGACGACGCCCGGGCCGGGCTTGCACCACCAGCCGACGGCGAGCTGTCCGCGTCTGCGCTGCGGCGCGGAGAACACGATGTCGCGGCCAGTCGTGAACTTGAACGCCCCGCTGACGGAGCTCCAGGTGCTGGGATAGTACTCGGGGTGCCCGGCGAAGAGCCACACGCGCCCCCGGCCGAACGTCCCCGCCACCGCGCTTGCGCCGCCGGCCATGAGCGGGCGGCCGGGCTCGTCGGGGTTCTTGGTGTCGGAGTGGAGGTTGCTGTCGAATCGGGCCATCACCCTGAAGTCGGCGCCGGGGACCGGCTCGGACGGATCCATCACCGGCCCGCCGTTGAAGCGCTCCTCGCGCCTGCCGGCCTTTATGCCGCAGAGCGCCTCGGCCTCCTTTGAGTACACGACCTGCAGCATCGCCTCGCCGCCGTAGTCGCCGTTGCGGTGCTTGAAGGGGGCGATGCCGAGGATCCTGCGCCGGCGGCCCGTCGGGTCGTCCGTCAGCGGCCCCTCGCCGCGCATAAGCAGGAACGCGCCCGCGCACGAGCCGATGTAGGAGCCGCCGCGCTCTATGAAGTTGCGGATCTCGAACTGGCCCTTTTCGCCGAGGCGGTCGGCCTCGGTCCGGCTCTTGCCGCCCGGCATGACGAGCAGGTCGGTGAACTTCAGCGCGCCGTTTCGTATTTCCGTGCCGTCCACGTACCGCACGCTGAGCTCCTGGGCCTGGTCGGTGATCTGCATCCACCTGAACATCCCCACGCCGCGCGCGCCCGGGCCGACGTAGACCGCGACGCGGACAGGTGCGCCGTTCGATATGGCCTCCCACGCCTCGGGGGACCCGCCGGCTAGTTCCTGCGGCATGGGGGTCGTGCAGCCTGTTATCACCATCGCCGCCAGCAGAGACACGGCGGCCGCCATCATTTTGTTCAGCTTGTTCATCAGAGTGTCCTTTCTCGATTGTTGATATTATACCAGATTTTCCCGTGAAATGTAAGGGGGGCGCAACCGCGTGAAAAAACTTTTCCATTTTCATCCTCCTTTTCTTCGCCTATTATGGTATAATTAAAGGTTGCAGCTACAAGCAAGCAAAATCGAACCAAGCAAAACGGAGGCGGGAGAAAGCCATGAAGATAAATCTGATTGCAAACATCGACAAGGTGCTGATAGGTTTCTGCTACACGGCGGAGACCGAGATCACCATTGGCCGCGAGGTCGGGAACACAATCGCGCCGCTGGCGGTCGAGGGACTGTCCCGCCGCCACGCCAAGATATACGTGAAGGACGGCAAGTGGATTCTCGAGGACCTTGGGAGCATGAACGGTACCTTCCGCCAGGGCCAGAAGATAGAGGGGCCTGTGGAGCTGAACAAGCATGATATGCTGCAGTTCGGCAAGTTCGAGGTCTCCGTCGACGACGTCGACGCCGCCGAAGTGCCGGCCGCGCCCGCCGCGGCGCCCGCGCCTGCCCCCGCGCCAGCCCCTACCCCTACACCTGCCCCTTCACCTTCACCTATCCCTTCACCTTCACCTACACCTTCACCCGCGCCAGCTCCCGCTGCCGCGCCTGCAGAGCAGCCGGCCGCCGTCGCCGCGCCCGCCGCCTCGCCGACGGTCAAGGTCGGGCGTCCGACGCTTCCCGGCGCAAAGCCCGCCATTCTCAAGCCCGGCGTGAAGCTTCCCCCCAAGCCCGTGATCGGTGCGGGCGTCAAGCTGCCGCCGCGTCCCACGATTGGCGCCGGTGTCAAGCTCCCCCCGAAGCCGACGATCGGCGCGGGCGTGAAGCTTCCCCCCAAACCAGTGATCGGCGCGGGCGTCAAGCTGCCGCCCAAGAAGCCGATTGCGCCCATCAAGCCGGTTTCCGGCCCTGTCGCCGACCTCACTCCTGTGGAGTAGGGCACAGGCGGCGCGGCCAACTGATGGCAACTCAAAATGACGGAATGGCCCGTGAGGCCGTCCGCAAGTCAAGAAAGGAAAGATTCAAGATGAAAACCTCGATTTTCGCGGTGGCATTTGCGGCCGCGCTGGCTGGCTGCACGTCGGTCAAGACGGACAGCAACGTCCTCTACAACACAAAGGACCCCGTGATCGGCAACTGGGGGCTTAGGCTCCCGTACGATTCCATGAGCGCGGGGCATGCGATATTCACGCGCGACGCTAAGGGCAAGCCGCAGGCGCTGGTCCTGTGGCGCTGGGCGTCGCCGACGCCGGCCAGCGACGTGACGATCGACGGCGACAAGTTCTCGTTCACGAAGGGCGGGCTGAAGGTCTCCGGCGTCGTGAGCGGAATGAAGCTGACGGCGACGGTCACGGACAAGTCCGGCAAGTCCGTCGGAGAGGTCGTCGGCTGGCGCAACCCGCCGATCCCCGTCGGCGTCTCCACGAAGGACGCCAAGTTCGGCGAGCCGATCGACCTTCTCGCGAACGGGCTCGACGGCTGGAAGATCATGGACCCCAAGGCGAAGAACGGCTGGAAGTTCAAGGACGGCGTCCTCTCCAACGCGCTTGGCCTCAGACCCGACGGGAAGTGGGCCGGCGGCGGCTCCAACCTCATCTCGAAGCGCGCCGACTTCTACGACTTCAACCTCGAGTACGACGTGCGCGTTCCCGCGAGGTCCAACTCCGGCGTGTATCTGCGCGGTCGCTACGAGATCCAGGTGATTGACAGCTACGGGAAGAAGGTCGACAAGCACAACATGGCCGCGCTGTACGGGCGCGTCACGCCGCGCGTCGCGGTGGAGAAAAAGCCCGGCGAGTGGCAGCACGTCAGCGTAACCCTGTACAAGCACCACCTGACGGTCGTGCTGAACGGCACCACGATAATCGAGGACGCGCCGGTCGAGGGCGTGACGGGCGGCGCGATCGACGCTGAGGAGTTCGTCCCGGGCCCGCTGTACCTCCAGGGCGACCATTCGGACGCCGACTTCAGGAACATGATCCTCCGCAAGGCGGTCAACTGACCGGCCCGCGGCGAGCAAGGTAGACGAAATGAGCGAGATTACAGAGCAGCAGAGACGGCATTCCGCCGCGCACCTGATGGCGCGCGCGGTCATGAACGTGTTCGACGACGTGCAGGTGGACATAGGCCCGGCGACAGACGACGGGTTCTACTACGACTTCGACCTGCCCCACAGGATATCGCCGGAGGACTTCCCGAAGATCGAGGCGGAGATAGCGCGGCTGATCGCGCTTGACGAGCCGTTCGTCAGGAAGGTCGTCTCCCGCGCCGAGTGCGAGGCGATGCTCGCCGGGCAGAAGTACAAGCTCGAGCGTCTGGCCGACATACCGGAGGGCGAGGACATCTCGACTTACGCCGTCGGCGACTACGTGGAGATGTGCCGCGGCCCGCACGTCGAGCATTCCTCCCAGATCGGCGTCGTGAAGCTGACCCGCGTCGCGGGCAGCTACTACCGCGGCGACGAGCACAACAAGATGCTCCAGCGCGTCTACGGCATCGTCGCGAAGGACCAGGCCGAGATGGACGCCATAGTCGAGCGCGCCGAGGAGGCGAAGCGCCGCGACCACCGCCGCCTGGGCGTCGAGCTGGACCTCTTCCACCTCGACCCGGAGGACCCGGGCCAGATATTCTGGCATCCTCGCGGCTGGTCGATCTACGTGACGCTCCAGGACTACATGCGCAGGAAGCTCGTCAAGGACGGCTACATGGAGGTCAACACCCCCGCTCTCATGCCGCGCAGCCTCTGGGAGCGCAGCGGGCACTGGGACCACTACAAGGCCAACATGTTCATCACCGAGAGCGAGAAGCGCATCTTCGCCGTCAAGCCGATGAACTGCCCGGGCGCGCTCGAGATATTCAAGAGCCGCACGAGGAGCTACAAGGACCTGCCGCTGCGCCTCGCGGAGTTCGGACACTGCGCCAGGAACGAGCCCAGCGGCACCCTGCACGGCATCATGCGCGTGCGCGGGTTCGTGCAGGACGACGCGCACATCCTCTGCACCGAGGACCAGATCGAGGAGGAGGTCGCGAAGTTCTGCCGCCTGCTGAAGGACGTGTACTCCGACTTCGGGTTCGACAAGAACCTCCTGGTGAAGCTTTCTACCATGCCCGAGGACCATGTCGGCGAGGCGGCGACCTGGGAACACGCCGAGGCCGCGCTCGCGGCGGCGTGCAAGGCGTCCGGCCTCGACTACGAGATCCAGCCGGGCGAGGGCGCGTTCTACGGGCCGAAGCTCGAGTTCACGCTCATCGACGCGCTGGGGCGTCCGTGGCAGTGCGGCACAATCCAGCTCGACTACCAGCTTCCGAGCGCGGAGCGCCTGGACGCGGAGTACATCGGGCCCGACGGCAGGAAGCACCATCCCGTCATGCTCCACCGCGCCGTCCTCGGCTCGCTTGAGCGCTTCATAGGCATCCTCATCGAGAACTACGCCGGCGCGTTCCCCGTGTGGCTCGCGCCGGAGCAGGCGAGGGTCCTGCCGGTGAGCGGCAAGGCCAACGAATACGCGTACAAGGTCCGCGACGCCCTCGCGGCGGCCGGCCTTCGCGTGGAGGTCGACGACACCGCCGAGAAGCTCGGCGCGAAGATACGCGCCGCCGCGGTCCAGAAGGTCCCGTACCAGGTGGTCGTCGGGCCGCGCGACGAGGCGGCGGGAACGGTGTCCGTGCGTTCCAGGACGGACGGCGACCTCGGGGCAATGGAGCTTGCTGCCTTCGTGGACAGGCTCGTCAAGGAGACAGCAAACTGATGCGTTTACAGATTCTTGCCGCGGTCGCGGCGCTTTCCGTGGTGGCCTACGGCGACTTCGGCGGGATATACCTGGGTTCGGTGCCGTCCGTCAACGCCGACGGCACCAGGTTCGTCTTCGAGTGGAACGACTCGATATGGCTCGCGTCCACGCAGGGCGGCGTCGCGCAGAGGCTCACCCCGGAGGAGTCGCGGGAATGCTGGCCGCTTCTGTCGGCGGACGGCTCCCGCGTCGTGTTCCTCTCGTCGAAGGACGGTGGCTTCAAGCTGTTCGAGATGAACCTCGCCACGGGCGTGGCGCGGCAGATCGTCCGCCACAGCGAGGCGACGAGGGTGTGCGCGTGGGCGCCTGACGGCGTCTCCGTCGTCGGCGCGGCGCTGCGCGACTTCGGCGGCGGCTACGACGACTTCCGGCTGGCGGTGTTCGCGCCCGACGGCACGGAGAAGTTCCCGATGCCAGGCGTGAAGACGGACGACGCGGCGATTTCGCCCGACGGGCGGTACGTGGCGTTCTCGCGCCACGGCGAGAACAGCATATACCGCAAGCGGCGCGGCAAGTGCTCGCGCGACGCGGAGATCTGGCTCTACGACCTCTCCACGCGCGAGTTCGTGAAGTGCGCGACGACCTCCGACAACGCCTTCTTCCCGAGGTGGCGTCCGGACGGCAGGGCGTTCTACTATCTCGGACGCGCCCCCGGCGCGCGCGTCGCTGGCGTGCGCGAGTACACGATCGACGGCTCGGCGGACCGCGAGGTCGTCTCGTTCGGCGACGACGCCGCGTTCCAGCCCACGGTCTCCGCCGACGGGCGCACGATGATCGTGAGGGCGGGCTTCGACTTCTGGCGCTTCGACCCGACTTCCGCCAGCCCGAGGCCGGAGAAAATCGTCCTCTCGCCCGGCGGCGTGCAGTCGCGCAAGGACGGCGTGAAGCGACGCTTCTACACCTCCTCGTGGAACAACGACTACAGCGGCGACATGACGTTCTGCTCCGCGGGGCTCGAGGTCGCGTTCACGACGGGCGGCGGGCTTTACGCGATGGACACCTCCGTCAAGACGCCGCGCCTGCTGTTCGACAAGCCGCTCGCGCGCGTGACCGAGTGCATGTTCACGCCGGACGGTTCGCGCCTCTACTACGTCGTCAACTACGGCGACAGGTCGGAGGTCGGGTACATGACGCGCGCGGAGGCGTCCCTGCCATGGTGGGAGAACGCATCGTTCAACCACACGGTCATCGCGTCGGACGACGTCATCAGGAGCAGCATGTCCGTCTCGCCCGACGGCTCCCGCGTCGCCTGGGCCGACCCCGTGGGGCGCATGACGTTCGCCGACAGGGACGGCGCCGTGCTGGGCGCCGGGCCGGATGTAGCCGACATCGGCGCCTACGCCTGGAGCCCCGACGCGCGCCACGTCGCCGCGGCCCTAAGGGACGAATACGGCAACTACGACATCTGGATCGTCTCCACGGACGGCGCGCACGCGCCGTTCAACGTGTCGCGCAACTGGAAGTGGGACGGCTCGCCCGCGTGGAGCCCAGACGGCAAGATCCTGGCCTGGTCCGGCTCCAGGCCCGACTCCGGCGGCGACGAGATATTCTACGTCTACCTCGACCCGGCGGACGAGGCGGCGGACAGTGCCGAGGCCGTCGACAAGGCTCGCACCGCGATCGCCAAGGTGGCCTCCTCCAAGGACGGTAAGGACAAGAAGGAGAAGGATTCCGACAAGAAGAGGGCGAAGGGCCCCGACGGGGAGAAGCAGGTCACGATCGTGTTCGACGGGCTCTACGACCGCATAAGGCGCGCAGGTGTGCGCGGTCTGTCTCCGTTCTTCTCCCACGACTCGCGCACCCTTGCGTTCCGCAGCGGCAGCCACACCGACACCATCCACATCCCGGACCGCATGAGCCCGAAGCGGCTCTGCGACAAGAACGGACGCAACCCGTACTGGTTCAGCACCGACGACCGCCTCGCCTGGGTCGTGGACGACAAGCCGGCGCATCTCGGCACGGTCTTCGACTTCAGCGTCTACCGCGAGGACTCGCTCCCCGATTGGCGCGAACTTGCGTTTCGCACCGCGTGGGCCAAGATCCGCGACAGGTTCTACGACCACGGCTACCATGGCGCGGACTGGCCCGCCGTAAGGGACAGGTATCTCCCCGCCGCGCGCAACGCGTCGTCGCTTTCCGTGTTCTCCCGCGTGATGAACTTGATGATCGGCGAGCTCAACGCCTCGCATCTCGGCTACTACACCTCCTCGTCCCGAGACAGGGAGTGGGCCGAGACTCGTCCCCTCCACAACTGGACCGCCGTCACCGGACATCTTGGCGTAAGATTCGAACCCGGGACGCTTCGCGTGGCGAGCGTGTTCGAAGACGCAGGCGCCAGGGGCTTGCTCAAGCCCGGCGACGTCGTGAAGACCGTCAACGGCGTGGCCGTCTCCCGCGAGGCGGACCTCGCGCCGCTTCTGCTGGCCCCGGAGGGCGCGACCGTCCGCCTCACCCTCGAAGGCGCCGAGCGGCCTGTGTACGTGAAGCTCTCGACGTACGCGAAGATACGCGAATGCATTCAGGATGAAGAGGTGAAGGCCGCGCGTGCGCACGTGGCGAAGATGACCGGCGGCAGGGTCGGGTATCTCGCCGTGAGGCGGATGAACACGGAATCATATCAGAAGTTCGAGGACGAGGTGTTCGCGGAGGCGTGGGACAAGGACGCGCTCGTCGTGGACGTGCGCGGCAACCTCGGCGGATTCACCGCCGACAGGCTCCTGTCCATCCTTTGCGGCAGCGACCACTCGAAGTCCGTCACGCCAAACGGCCTGGCGGGGTATCTGTTCGGGTACTGGACGCGCCCGGTGTTCTCGAAGCCGATCGTCGTGGTGATAGACGAAGAGGTGCAGTCCAACGGAGAGATATTCTCGCACGCCATAAAGACTCTTCGCAGGGGTCTGCTCGTCGGCCGCCAGACTGCGGGCGAGGTCATTGCGACGACCGACATACCCCTGCTCGACTACGGCACGTTCCGCGAGCCTTTCTGGGGCTGGTTCCTCCCCGACGGCACTGACATGGAGAGCGGCGGCGCGGTCCCCGACATTCCGGTGGACCTCACGCCCGCCGACGAAGCGGCTGGGCGCGACCCGCAGCTCGACGCCGCGATCAAGGCCATAGGCAGGGAGCTATCCACTCCCGCGCCCAAGTTCGTCCCCAAGTATCCCCGCTGAAGCCGTAGCGAGGCAGCGGATGTGCCGCCTACCCGCCTTGGTCGCTAGCCATTTTCTTTGGGGTGTCGAGGAAGACGCATTCGGCCGACACGAGGCGGTCGACCGCCTCGAAGAGCTGCGAGAACGCGGGTTTTGTGTCGGCAAGCAGCGTCTGGACGATCTCGCATTGCGGCTTGTCAAGAAGGGCTGATGTCGGCGTGGGGTCCTTTGTGCCCGTCGCCTGCCTGAGCCGCATTGCCATCGCCTTGTACCGCATGAGCGTCTTGTATTTCGGCGACAGCTCCGGGAGGCATTCCGCGAGCCAGCCGCGGATGCCGGCGTTGCGCCCCACGACGTTCCCTGCCTCGTCGAGCCTCAGGCGGCTGTCGACGTGGCAGGCGAGGTCGTCGAGAAGACCTCCGAGGCGGATCATCGCCTCGCGCGAGTCCTTGCGGGCGTTCCAGGCGGCCAGAAGGGCGTCCGGGGTTGGCATGGGCGCCGTCGTCGTGCGCTGGACGATCTTGCGCCGTTCCTCGGCGAGCTGCCTCCGGCGCTTGGTCTCGCGCGCGTAGTAGAAGGGGCGCCGGAGGGCCCGCAGATCCCTGACGAGTTCGCGTTTCATCCGGTCTCGCTCCTCCGGGTCGGCGAATCTCCTCATCCGTTCGCGCATCGCGACGCCGACGTCCACCATTGCGCATACGCAAAGAAGCAGCGGGTTGAAGGTGGAGTCGAAGCGCTTTTCGGCATTGCGCCACTTGAACCAGTCCTTCCCGTCCCACCGGCCGTCCGTCCGTTCGCGATTCCACATGCCGCCTGTCCGTTCGCGGTTCCATATGCCGCCTGTCCGTTCGCGAATCCGCGGACGGTATGTGTGCATGTCGAGGTACTTCCCGGCGTATGTCCTTGCCTCGCTGTATGTCCAGCCGCAGTGGTAGGCGTACCAGTAGGCCGAATGGGTATAGGTCTTTTTTGCCATGACAGATATATTATACCATAAAATGAGAATTGTATGCGGAAAAATCTTAAGGAAGAAAATCTTCTTCTTTGACTCTTATTTCTATGGTTTAATTGGAAGGGTGGTTGTTTCAACGAGGGTTTAGGGTAGGTGTGGCGCAGGCGCATCTTCCCATGGGGCGCGAATCCCCGCAAGGGGTGGATACGCGCCCGCCGTCTCAGAAGCGCCGCGTGGGAATACACCTGTCACGAAGCGATCAGGCTGGGTGAGCGCAAGATGCACCTGCGGCGAAGCCGTCAGGTTCCCCGACGAGCCAAGCGAGGAGCCTTGCGAAGCAAGGTCGCAAGAGGGTGCGCGCGAACTGCGAAGCGTATCCACCGACCGAAGGTCGCTGCCGAAGGCGGTCGCTAGAGTGGTGCCGCAAGGCCCCGTGCGCGGCGA
>Ga0310695_10011671_pt1 | contig 12497 bp, 8 predicted proteins | sample RumenRJG_04DNA_FD_203882 | JGI IMG/M metagenome (GOLD analysis project Ga0310695, IMG submission 203882) | Bovine rumen microbial communities from Lethbridge, Alberta, Canada - RJG_04 (v2) (version 2) | ecosystem: Host-associated > Mammals > Digestive system > Stomach > Rumen | place: Canada... | reverse complement strand
CAGCCCGGTGAAACTAAGAGGGCAGTGATTGCACTGGACAGCGAGGCCTTTGAGTATTACGACGAGATGATTGACGAGCTGGCTGTCAAGCCCGGCCGTTACCAGATCCTCTATGGCACCTCGTCGCAGGACAAGGACCTGCAGAAACTTGATTTCACAGTGAAATAAACGAATGATGGGGATGGTTTCGAGCCATCCCCATCATTCATTTTAATATGCCTGTTCATGGACCCCTTTGACCGCAACTTTTGGTCGTTGCCGTCAATAGGCCTGCTCATGCACGCCCTTGACGGCACGGCCAGAGGGGTCGTTCATGTTCTTAAAGGCGGCATCCCATTCCAGGGCGATGGCGGTAGAGCAAGCTACGCTGGCCTCGCTGGGAACACTCTTGGCAGCGCTGTCGCTGGGGAAATGCTCCGCGAAGATGCTGCGATAGTAGTACTCCTCCTTGTTCTTCGGCGGATTGATGGGGAAGCGCTCGGCGGCATGTGCCATCTGCTCGTCGCTGACAGCCTCAGCGGTAATCTGCTTCAGGGTGTCAATCCAACTGTAGCCTACGCCATCGCTGAACTGCTCCTTCTGGCGCCAAGCCACTTCTTCGGGCAGCATGTCAGCAAAGGCCTCGCGAACGATTTTCTTCTCCATCGTCTTTCCCGGGCACATCTTGGCCTCGGGATTGGTACGCATGGCGACATCGAGGAACTCCTTGTCGAGGAAGGGCACGCGACCCTCTACGCCCCAGGCCGACAGACTCTTGTTGGCACGCAGACAGTCGTACATATACAGCTTCGAGAGCTTGCGCACGGTCTCGTCATGGAAGTCCTTGGCCGTGGGTGCCTTGTGGAAGTAGAGATAGCCACCGAAAATCTCGTCGGCACCCTCGCCAGAGAGCACCATCTTGATACCCATCGACTTGATGACGCGGGCCAGCAAATACATCGGCGTAGAGGCACGGACGGTGGTGACGTCGTAGGTCTCGATGAAATAGATAACATCACGGATGGCGTCCAGACCCTCCTGAATGGTATAGTTGATTTCGTGGTGCACGGTGCCGATATGGTCGGCCACGAGCTTAGCCTTCGCCAAGTCGGGCGCACCCTTCAGTCCCACGGCAAACGAGTGCAGACGGGGCCAGTAGGCCTTCGTCTTCGAGTCGTCCTCGATACGCATCTCACTGTATTTCTCGGCAATGGCGGAGATGACGCTGGAGTCCAGACCACCGCTGAGCAGCACACCGTAAGGCACGTCGCTCATCAACTGTCGCTTCACGGCAGCCGTCAGTCCGTCACGAATAGCCTCAACGCTGGCAGGATTGTCCTTCACCGCGTCATAGTCAAACCAGTCGCGCTTGTAGTAGCGTTTTAGTTTAGAATGTAGAGTGTAGGGTGTAGAGTTTGCTACCGCCGTAGATTCTGCGCTCCCCTCAAGGGCGGTAGCAAACTCTACATTCTCCGTTCTACACTCTCCACTCCAAAAATAGTGTCCCGGCAGGAACGGCTCATAGCGCTCGCACTGTCCTTCCAGGGCCTTCAGCTCGGAGGCCACATACACCGTGCCGTCGCTGTCGTACCCTATATATAAAGGTATCACGCCGATGGGGTCGCGGGCAATGAGGAACTCGTTCTTCTCCTCGTCGTACAAGACAAACGCAAAAATACCGCTGAGTTGTTCCAGCATCTTACAAATCTGTTCATGGGTGTAACCACTCCCCTCGCCCTTTGGAGAGGGGCTGGGGGTGAGGCTTTTATACAGCGCCAGTATCACCTCGCAGTCCGAGCCCGTCTGGAACTCATACTGTCCGGCATAGCGGCGGCGAATCTCCTGATGGTTGTAAATCTCACCATTCACCGCCAGCACCTGCTTCCTGTCGGGCGAGAACAGCGGCTGTCCCCCACTCTCAGGGTCCACGATGCTCAGTCGCTCGTGGGCCAGCACGGCGCTGCCGCCACAGTATATTCCACTCCAGTCTGGTCCGCGGTGGCGGATCTTCTGACTCATCTTCAATGCCTTATCGCGCAGCTCGTGCGTCTGCTCCTTGACGTTTAATATTGCTACTATTCCACACATGATTCTATTAGACTATTTGACAATTTACTATTTGTTCTTCTCACGGATATGCTCCTCATACTCCGCCAGTTCACGCTCGCCGATGTGCGCCAGTCCGTAGTGCTCATCGTGTTGCGAGAAGTCGAGGCCCACCTTTTCACTATACTCCGACACACGCATGGGAATCAGGCTGTCTATGAGTTTATATCCCAGCCAACTCATGGCGAACGTATAGACGAAGACGATGACGATAGCCAGCAGATGATAGAGGAAGATGACAAAACCATCCCACGTGCCGGCGATGAGTCCCTCCTGAATGAAGATACCCGTCAGCACCGTGCCGAAGATACCACCCGTGCCATGCGTCGGGAACACGTCGAGGGCATCGTCGATGCTGGTATGCGAGCGCCAATAGACGGCGACGTTACAAATCAGCGTGATGACGAAGGCAATAAAAATGCTCTGGCCCACGGTGACATAGCCTGCCGATGGCGTGATGGCCACCAGACCGACCACGCATCCTACCGCAGCACCCATGGCCGACGGCTTACGACCGCGCAGACAGTCGAAGAAGATCCACGTCATCATGGCCGTTGCCGAGGCGGTGTTGGTGTTCAGAAACGCCTTGATGGCCTGACCATCGGCATGTAGCGATGAGCCTGCATTGAAACCAAACCAACCCAGCCACAACATAGCAGCACCTAACAATACAAAGGGGATGTTAGCTGGTTCACTCTTACGGGTCTCAGCCTTGCGTCGTCCCAGATAGATAGCACCTGCCAGCGCGGCCACACCGCTGGATGCATGTACCACGATACCACCGGCGAAATCGATGACGCCCCACTTCATAAACAATCCCTCGGGGTGCCACGTCATGTGGGCCAGCGGACAGTAGATGATGAAGAAAAAGAACATCATGAAGAACATATACGCCGAGAAGCGTACACGCTCTGCAAATGATCCTGTAATCAATGACGGGGTGATGATGGCAAACTTCATCTGGAACAGCGCAAACAGTGCCAAAGGAATGGTCGCACCACCTAATATGTTACCAGCAGGTGTGGTATAAACCTCTGCACCAACATTCTGAAACATTAGGAACGTCAGCGGGTTGCCAATCACGCCGCCAATGTCGTCACCGAAGCACAGCGAGAAGCCAACCACAACCCAAAGTACTGAAATCAGTCCCATGGCGATGAACGACTGCAGCATCGTCGAGATGACATTCTTCGCGCCCACCATGCCGCCATAGAAGAACGATAGTCCAGGTGTCATCATCAGCACAAAAATAGTGGCCGTAATCAGCCAAGCCACATCGGCGGCCGATATCACCGACCAGTCACACTCAAACGTAGGCTCCCCTACCGCCAATCCCGCCACGGCTATCAGCGTCATCGCCGTCATCAGGATTATCCATCTTTTCTTAATCTTCATACCTTTTCTTTACCTTTTTATTATTTGCGATGCAAAGGTATAACAAAAAAGAAAGGAAGCCATCAACTTCCTTTCTTTTTGATTTAAAATTCTGTTCTATTGTGACATTTTGCAACGTTTTGAGCTGTCCTGCATATCACTTTGTTTACACAATGTCCTCAAACAGCATCAAATTGTTGCAAATAGTCATTACAGGTACGACAGATAGAGGTAGTTGGTCTGGGCAGGATACTCGGCGGCAAGGGTGTCAATCTGGTTGACGGTGGGCACGAGACCGAGCATCTTGCGCCATTTGCGAATGGTGAGACCAGCCTGCTCCATCTTCATGCGGTGCTCGAGACCGACGGCACGGGCAATCTGGAAATCGCTGAAGCCATAGACCTTGGCGGCGCGCAACAGCAGGGCAACCTCGGGCGACTGCAGGTACTCCTTGAACTCGCCGGGTTCCATGAATTCTGAAACCTCCGACAGGTGGGCGTACTCGTGCAACTGCTCGTCGATGTTGACGATGTGCTTCAGCTTCTCAAGGAACCAGCGGTCAATCTTGGTCAGCTGATGAATCTGCTCCACGCTGTAACCCATCTGCAGGGCCTTCGATACCACGAAGACACGCATGTCGGTAGGCTCGTGCAGCGAGGTGGCAATGTCGGCAATCTTGATTTCGTGGTTCTCCACAAAACCGTGCATGCCCTGCCCTATCATGCGGAGACCCTTCTGCAGCGCTTCCTCGAAGGTGCGACCGATAGCCATCACCTCACCCACCGACTTCATCGATGAGCCGAGCTGACGCTTCACACCGTGGAATTTGGTGAGGTCCCAACGCGGAATCTTAACGACCACATAGTCGAGAGCGGGCTCGAAGAAGGCGCTGGTGGTCTTCGTGACGCTGTTCTTCAGGTCGAAGAGACCGTAGCCGAGACCCAGCTTGGCAGCGACGAACGCCAAGGGATAACCCGTGGCCTTACTGGCGAGGGCCGACGAACGGGACAGACGGGCATTGACCTCAATGACGCGGTAGTCCTCAGAGTTGGGGTCGAGGGCGTACTGCACATTGCACTCGCCGACGATGCCGATGTGGCGGATGATCTTGATGGCCAGCGCGCGCAGTTTGTGGTACTCGCTGTTGGTCAGTGTCTGGCTCGGAGCCACCACGATGCTCTCGCCGGTATGAATGCCCAGCGGGTCGAAGTTCTCCATGTTGCAGACGGTGATGCAGTTGTCATACCGGTCGCGCACCACCTCGTATTCTATCTCCTTCCAGCCCTTCAGACTCTTCTCCACCAGCACCTGGGGCGAGAACGAGAATGCTTCCTCGGCCTGCGCCAGCAGTTGTTCCTCGTTGTCACAGAACCCAGAGCCCAGACCGCCGAGGGCGTAGGCCGCGCGCAATATCACGGGGAAGCCCAGCTCGTGGGCAGCCTTCTGCACCTCCTCCACAGTCGAGCACGCCTCGCTCTTGATGGTCTTCACATCTATCTCGTCGAGCTTCTTCACGAAGAGGTCGCGGTCTTCAGTATCGATAATGGCCTGTACGGGAGTACCCAGTACCTTGACACCATATTTCTCCAAGATGCCCTTTTCGTAGAGTTCCACACCACAGTTCAGGGCCGTCTGACCACCGAACGACAACAGGATACCGTCAGGACGCTCTTTCTCGATGACGCGCTCCACAAACTCAGGCGTCACGGGTTGGAAATAAACGGTGTCAGCAACGGCTTGTGAAGCCGTACTGACCTCTTTATCTTTTTGCGAGGTCTGCACCGTTGCAATATTGGGGTTAATCAGCACCGAATGAATACCCTCCTCCTTCAGCGCCTTCAACGCCTGTGCACCGCTATAGTCGAACTCACCAGCCTGTCCAATCTTCAGGGCTCCGGAGCCTAACAATAATACCTTCTTTATATCTTTCTTCTCCATCATCCTAACATCTTTACGAATTCATCAAACAAAAACTCTGTGTCCACAGGCCCTGAGCAAGCCTCGGGGTGGAACTGGGCCGACATCCAAGGGTTCGTCTTGTGGCGGATACCCTCGTTAGAGCCGTCGTTCATATTCACGAAGAGCGGTTCCCAGTCGGCAGGTAGCGTCTTGTCGTCAACGGCATAACCGTGGTTCTGCGACGTGATGAAACAGCGGGTAGTGCCTACCTGCTGAACGGGTTGGTTGTGTGAACGGTGACCGTACTTCAGCTTGTAGGTATTCGCACCAGCGGCACGTGCCAACAGTTGATTACCGAGACAGATACCCATGCAAGGTTTCACCTCCGGGTTATTGAGGAACGTGCGGATGTGTGCCACCGTCTTCTCGCAACGCTCAGGGTCGCCAGGACCATTCGCCAAGAAGAGTCCGTCAAACTCCAACTCGTTGAAGTCGTAGTCCCAAGGCACACGCACCACCTCGATACCGCGACGGATAAGACAGCGGATGATGTTTGCCTTGACACCGCAATCGACGAGGACGACCTTTTTCGTTGAACGTTGAACGTTGAACGTTGAACGTTCTGGCTTGTAGGTGATGACCTCCTTGCAGCTGACCTGCTCCACCCAGTTCACGGAGCCGTAGTCCTCTTTTTCTGTTGGCTGAGGTTTTGCCTCAGCCCCCTCAACGACCACCTGCCCCATCATCACGCCGTGCTCTCGCAGCACCTTCGTCAGGCGGCGTGTGTCGATGCCCGTAATGCCTGGCACTTGCTCGCGCTTCAGCCAACTGGCCAACGACTCTTTGGCATTCCAGTGCGAATATGTCTCACTATAGTCGGCCACCACGAGCGCCTTGGCGTGGATGCGCTCGCTCTCCATGAACAGCGGCAGACCGTCGGCACCGTTGCCAGTATCAGGCACACCGTAGTTGCCTATCAGCGGGAATGTCGTCACCAGTATCTGACCCGCATAGCTGGGGTCTGTCAAACTCTCCGGATAGCCCGACATGGCAGTGTTGAATACCACCTCGCCACTGGTGTTTCCGTCGAATCCAAACGACCAGCCACAGAACGTCGTACCATCTTCGAGTATTAATCTTGCTTGTCTCATATATCTTATTGTTCTCTCTTTAATTTCTGCTCAACATAATTTATAAACGCCTGATTCACCAATTTGTTGCCTCCAGGTGTGGGATAATGGCCCGTAAAGTACCAGTCGCCAGGATGATTGGGGCATGCCTCGTGCAGCCCCTCGATGCTCTGGAATACCAGTTCGATGGGTGCCTGCATGTCGGCAGGGCGCAGCATCTCGACGATTTTCTGATTGATCTCGTCGACGGTAAAAGGCTCATAGACGGCGCGCACACAGTTCTGCATCTCTTCCTTCGGTTTCACCAACTCTTGCTTGCAGGCCAAATAGGTGTCGTTAACCAGTTGCCACAGGCCGCGCTCCTCAATCAATGCCATCGTGGCGCGGAAGGCACAGAACTCCTCCAGACGAGCCATATCAATGCCGTAGTAGTCGGGATAGCGTATCTGCGGCGACGAGCTGACCATCACTATTTTCTTCGGATGCAGGCGGTCGAGGATTTTGAAGATGCTCTCCTTCAGCGTAGTGCCGCGCACGATCGAGTCGTCGATGATGACGAGGTTGTCTTTGTAGGGCCGCAGCGAGCCGTAAGTGATGTCATAGACGTGGGCGGCCAAATCGTTGCGCTCGTTGCCTCCGCTGATGAACGTACGGAGCTTGATGTCCTTCCACACCACTTTCTCTATCCTCACATCGTGGTCCAGCTTGCGGATTCCGTCGGTCATGCCGTGGAAAGCCACCTCGGCGGTGTTGGGGATATAAGAGAAGACCGTATCGGCCACGTCGCCGCCGATGGCTTGCATGATGGCAGGCGTCAGTTGCTCGCCCAGGCGCTTGCGTTCCTGATAGATGTCACGATCGGAACCGCGACTGAAATAAATCCTTTCGAAGGAACAGGCGCTCAGTTCTTGGGCTGGCATAATCTGCTCCAAGTGACTCTCACCGTTTTTACGGACGATAAGTGCCTGGCCTGGGTTCAACTCACGAACGTCCTCGGCTTGCAGGTCGAAGGTGGTCTGTAGCACAGGGCGCTCGCTGGCCAGCGCGATAATCTCGTCGTCCTGATACCAGAAGGCGGGACGAATGCCCCACGGGTCGCGCACACTGAACATCTCGCCAGAGCCCGTCAAACCACACATCACGTAGCCACCGTCGTAGTGGCACATCGTCTTTTTCAGCACGTTGGCCATCTCCACGTTATTATCAATATAGTCGGTGATGGCGGTACCCTCAAGTCCCTGTTCCTTGGCCTCAACGAACAGGCGTTCCACCTCGCGGTCCAGACGATGGCCCATCAGTTCCAGCGTGATGTACGAGTCGCCATAGATACGCGGCGACTGGCCCTGCTCCGTCAAGAAACTGAACACCTCGTCGATGTTCGTCATATTGAAGTTGCCGCACAGACAGAGGTTCTTCGCCCGCCAGTTGTTACGACGCAGGAAGGGATGTACGAACGTCAGACCGCTCTTGCCCGTCGTCGAATAGCGCAGGTGGCCCATCAGCAGCTCACCCTTCATCTCCTCCGTCACACGACTAAATATTTCGGTGATGGCGTCCTTGCCCTCAGCCTTCTCACGGAACATATACTCCGTGCCTGCCTCATTCTTCAGACTGACCGAGGCGATACCGGCACCCTCTTGTCCGCGGTTGTGCTGCTTCTCCATCATCAGATACAGCTTGTTGAAACCGTAGGCCCACGTACCGTATTTCTTCTCGTAGTAGTCCTGCGGCTTCAACAGGCGAATCATCGCCACACCACACTCATGCTTCAGTTGTTCCATATTAGATGCAGGCCTTTATAAACGACATAAACAATGGATGCGGATGCAGCACCGTAGAAGAGTATTCCGGATGGAACTGGGCACCGATGTACCAGCGCTTTTCCGGTATCTCGACAATCTCGACGAGGTCGGCGGCAGGATTGATGCCTACACACTTCATGCCAGCCTGCTCGTATTCCTTTTTATAGGCGTTGTTGAACTCGTAACGATGGCGGTGGCGCTCACGAATGGTAGTGTGCCTTGCGGTTTTCCCGCAAGGGTCCTGGTAGGCCTCATACGCCCTACTGCCTTCTCGCAGCTCACAATCGTAGGCGCCCAATCGCATGGTGCCGCCCATATCCTTGATGTTCTTCTGCTCCTCCATGATGTCGATGACGTTATGGGGCGTATCAGGGTTCATCTCGGCACTGTTGGCATCCTTATAGCCCAGCACATTGCGAGCAAACTCAATAACCATCATCTGCATACCCAGACAGATGCCGAAGGTGGGAATGTCCTGCGTGCGGCAGTACTCGGCCGCAACGATCTTTCCCTCAATGCCGCGCTGTCCGAAGCCAGGACAGATGACGATGCCTGCCATACCCTCCAGCTGTGCGGCGACGTTGTCCGTCGTCAGTTGTTCGCTATTCACGAAATGAATCTTCGCCTTCACATCGTTGTAGATGCCTGCCAGGTTCAGACTCTCGCGGATACTCTTGTAGGCATCCTGCAGGTCGTACTTACCCACCAATCCGATGTGTACCTCGCGCTTGGCGTTGCGCTGCTTGTCCAGGAATTCGTGCCAGGGTTTCATAGCGGGTGTCTCACCAACAGGAATACCAATCTTACGCATGATGGCGGCGTCAAGCCCTTGCTTCTGCATGCTGACAGGCACCTCGTAGATGCTGGGCATATCCTCGCTCTGCACGACGCATTCCAAGTCGACATTACAGAAAGATGCCACCTTCAGGCGTATAGCGTCGCTGAGGTGGCGTTCGGTTCTGAGGACGAGGATGTCGGGCTGAATACCCATGCCCTGCAGTTCCTTCACGCTGTGCTGCGTAGGTTTCGTCTTCAGCTCTTCTGCCGCTTTCAGATAAGGGACGTACGTCAGATGCACACACACGGCGTCGCGCCCCAGCTGCCAGCGCAACTGACGGATGGCCTCCATAAACGGTGCACTCTCAATGTCGCCAATCGTACCGCCCACCTCGGTGATGACGAAGTCATAATCAGAGGTGAGGGGTGAGAGGTGAGAGGTGAGAGAATCGTCTTCGCGCAACATCCTGCGCTTAATCTCATCGGTGATGTGCGGCACTACCTGGATCGTCTTACCCAGGTAGTCGCCGTGGCGCTCACGGTCGATGACGGTCTTGTAGATGCGCCCTGTCGTTATAGAGTTGTTTCGTGTTGTGTGTATACCTGTAAAGCGCTCGTAGTGTCCCAAGTCCAAATCGGTCTCGAAACCATCCTCCGTCACGTAGCACTCACCATGTTCATAAGGATTCAGCGTACCGGGGTCGATGTTGATGTAGGGGTCGAACTTCTGGATGGTTACCTTGTAACCGCGAGCCTGTAAGAGTTTTCCGATGGAGGCGGAGATAATACCCTTTCCTAACGAGGAAACGACACCGCCTGTGACAAAAATATACTTCGTATCCATAAAAACAAATGTATTTTATGGACTGCAAAATTACGCATTATTATTGATAATCGTTCAGGTGCGACAGACATATCGAATGTTAAAAACACACCCAACTGACAATATGTAAAGTTTCGAGGGCTGAAACCTTGCCGTCTGCTTACGCTTTGCAAGGAATCAGTCCTCGATACTATCAATCTGTCAATTCTAACTTACGGCTGTAGTGTGAAGCCAAAAACCAGATAGGCCTTCTGTGAACAGGGGTTAGCAGCCACCTGCGCAAAGATGGGAACCGAGAACGTATCTGTTATCTTGATGTCTTTTGTTGCCTTCAGAGCCAGATTGGTAACGGCAAAACCGTTGGTGCCGTACTGAGGCGAGGTATAAGGGACGGCACCAGCCGTAGCAGTCCACTCTATGGCAGAAAGTTTAAATGGGACAACTACTTCCATGTAACTGCTATAGGCTCGTTCGCCGTCCTCCTTATAATCGTTGCCTGCGAAATTCGTAAACCAGTTGAACGACGCAAAGCCAAAGTCATAGCCGATGTTGCCTTCGAAAACGTGGTTGGTGGCGTGGGCATCATACTTGAAGTAGCGACCATCAGGGTCAGCGCCAGCTGGCATCGAATCGAACCAATAGTCAGTAACACCAATGTTCAGACCACCAATGGTATAAGCCAGCGTGAGGTCAAACTCCTTGGTGTCGGCGGGATTGGTAAGTCCCGTACTGCCCCATGCCGTCAGCGACAGTCCCTTGTAGCCCACACCCAGCGTCGGCTGTAGCGACACGCTACCCAAATCCTGGCCACGCCAGATATAACTACTTACAACGTCAGCAGCAATCGTTGTCTCTACTCCACTCTCCTCCTGTGCAAAGGTGGTCATACTCATGGCCATACCCAATGCAAATAAAACAATCTTCTTCATAATTCTTAACTCTTAAATCTCAATTTAGTTATAACAAGCCTCTCCATGTTCATAGATGTCAAGACCTTCTTCTTCAATACGCTTATCAACACGCAAACCGTGAATCTTCTTGATGCCATAGAATAGGATGAATCCACATACAGCTGCCCAGAGGTCAATCATCAGGATGCCGAAGCACTCAGCACCGAAGAAGCCCCAACCGCCACCGTAGAAGGCACCTGTCTCAGTAGCCAGCAGACCGGTCATGAGGGTACCCAGGATACCGCAGACACCGTGTACAGAACTTGCACCTACAGGATCGTCGATGTGCAGCTTGTGATCAATAAACTCAATGGCGAATACCAATACCGTGCCACAAACCAGACCAATAATCACGGCACCAACGGGAGATACGAGGTCACAACCAGCGGTGATACCTACGAGACCTGCCAGCACACCGTTCAGGGTCAGAGAGAGTGAAGGTTTGCCATACTTCAGCCAAGTGATGAACATCGTAGCCACACCACCTGCAGCAGCAGCGAGGTTGGTGGTCAGGAACACGTGAGAGATAGCGATGCGGTTTACCTCACCAGCAGCTGCGAGCTGAGAACCTGGGTTAAAGCCAAACCATCCCAGCCAGAGGATAAAGACACCCAGGGCAGCCATTGTCAGGTTGTGACCAGGGATAGCACGACTCTTACCGTCCTTGCTATACTTACCGATACGGGGACCCAGTGCCAGCGCACCAATCAAAGCGAGTACACCACCTACAGAGTGAACGATAGCAGAACCAGCGAAGTCGTGGAACACAGCGCCAAAGGTGGTCATCATAAAGCTGTCGGCAGCATCGTTGCACAACCAGCCACCGCCCCAGGTCCAGTGACCCTCGACGGGGTAAATAATCAGCGAGATGACGGCACTATAAATAAGGTACATCGAGAACTTGGTGCGCTCAGCCATAGCACCACTCACGATAGTGGCAGCGGTAGCACAGAACACTGTCTCAAAAATCAAGAATCCCTCTACAGGCAGATCGCTCTTGTAGAAACCCAGGTCGCCCCAGTTGGGCATGCCAATGAAACCACCAAGGGTATCAGCACCAAACATAAAGCCGAAGCCGAGGAAGAAGAACAACAATGAGCCGAACATGAAGTCGACAAAGTTCTTCATCAGGATATTTGCCGTGTTCTTACTACGTGTAAAACCTGCCTCACACAGCGCAAAACCGGGCTGCATCCAGAAAACCAACATGGCTGCCAATAGCATCCATACAGTATCGAGTGATAATCCTATTTCGTTCATAATCTTTCTTTTTTAGTTACCCTTAATCATTTCTTATCTCTTAATACGGTGTCACCGTGTTCACCTGTACGGATGCTCCAGGTGTCAATCATGTCACTCACGAAGATGCGGCCGTCACCAACCTCACCCGTATGCGCCGTTTCCAGAATCACCTTCACCGTCGGATCTACGAACTGGTCGCGACAGACAATCGTGATGGCTACGCGTTCAATCACATCCGTTGAATATTGCACGCCACGGTATATCCTTTCCTGTCGGCTCTGTCCAATACCATGGACGTTGTGGTACTCAAACCAGTCGATGTCCGACGAGAGCAAAGCTTCCTTCACATCCTCGAACTTCGTCTTGCGGATAATTGCTTCAATCTTTTTCATACCTTTTTACCTTTTTAATTAAT
>Ga0310695_10011668_pt1 | contig 12499 bp, 10 predicted proteins | sample RumenRJG_04DNA_FD_203882 | JGI IMG/M metagenome (GOLD analysis project Ga0310695, IMG submission 203882) | Bovine rumen microbial communities from Lethbridge, Alberta, Canada - RJG_04 (v2) (version 2) | ecosystem: Host-associated > Mammals > Digestive system > Stomach > Rumen | place: Canada... | reverse complement strand
AGCGATGGTATCATAACCGATGGACTGCAGCGCCTTTACCGTCGCATACTTAGAGTTTTCAATTCTCATTTTATAACCTGTAATCTCTCCGCTCTCAGAGACCTCCAGGCTGTTGCAAAAAAGTGTGGGCCAGCCCAGTTTTTCCATAAGCGGTCTGGCAAACTGGGTAAAGGTATCACTGATAATGATCACCTGCGTCATGGACCGCAGCTGATCCAGGAACTCTCTGGCTCCCGGCAGGGGTTCGATGGAAGCGATGGTCTCCTGGATCTCCTTGAGTCCCAGGCCATGTTCCTTCAGAATTCCCAGCCTCCACTGCATCAATTTATCATAATCGGGCTCATCTCTTGTGGTTCTCCTCAGCTCAGGAATGCCGCTGGCCTCGGAAAATGCAATCCATATCTCAGGGACAAGCACGCCTTCTAAGTCCAAACAAACAATATTCATAAAATCCTCCACTTCTTGTCTATTCTATCTGTAAATCAAAGTTCCACCAGTTTTCCCTGCCGGCGGGCCAGGTCGATCAGCTCCTGCATTCTGGCATTGATCTCCCGGATCACCACACCAGCATAAATCACTTCATCACACTGGCTGATCAGTTCCATGGCTCTCGATACCGCCCTCTCAGACAAGGGTGCAAAAGCCTCCTCATCCACCACCTCCGAAGCCAGCAGCCGGGCCAGCTCATAGTCAATATCATTACGATAAAGGATACCGGCGGCAAAGGCTCTGTTCTCCTTCTGAAGCCGTCTGAAGACCCGAATCCCCGTACCGCCCGAAGACAGAACAAAAGTTTTGACCGGGCCGTTGGGTCTGGCCAGCTCAATGCTTCCAAAGACCGGATCGAAAAAACCATTATCCAGCCCGTAGAGATCCCGGATCGTCTCTTCCTCAAAAATCTCCTCCGGCGTACCATAGTAAGCCACATGATCTCCTTTGACACAGATGATCTTATCTGATATTTTCTCAGCCAGATCGATCTCATGGAGGGACATAATAACGGTAATCCCTTTTTTCTTGGCCATGCGGGTCAGAATGGTCAGAAGCTCCAGCTTATAGCGTATATCCAGGAAGGAGGTGGGCTCATCGAGAATGATGATCTCCGGTTCCTGGCAGATGGCTCTGGCCAGCAGAATCCTCTGTTTCTGTCCGTCACTGATGGCATTGAAATCCCGGGGCCCCAGCTCCAGGGCATGGACAGCCATCAGGGCCTCATCCACTTTCCGCTCGTCCTCCCGGGAGAGGACTCCAAGGCGGCCTGTGTAGGGGTAACGGCCGGAAGCCACGATATCATGGCAGGTGAGAAGCTCCGTCTTGATCCTTTCTGTCAGCACCACAGCCATCCTGGTGGAAAGGTCCTTGTAGCTCATGGTGTGCAGGTTGGCCTGATCGAAAATCACCTTTCCTCCTATGATCTGAAGCTGCCTGGTGATACTTTTCAGAATCGTCGATTTGCCGGCGCCATTGGGGCCGATCAGGGTGACGATCTCTCCCTTTTTTATGTCAATGCAGATATCAGATATCAGCGGTTTCCCGTTATATCCGACAGCCAGATTATCCATAGTCAGATAAGACTTTGTGCTCATCCCATTATCCTCCTGTCCTTTGAGACTGCCGCCTAAAGGCGGCCTGTCTGTTCTGTCTGACGTCTGGTCTTTCAAGTATTGTGACGAAAGCAGCCTTGCTAACGTCCTCCCCTTCTGCGAATCATCATGAATATGACAATGGGTGCACCGAAAATGGACGTCACTGTACTGATATTCAGCTCCAGGGGCGCGAAGGCCAGCCGGGCAATCAGATCACAGAACATACAAAACACTGCTCCTCCCACAAAAGTTCCAGGAATGACAACCAAAGGTCTGGAAGTCCCAAAAGCATTTTTAATCAGGAAAGGTACGGCGATGCCCACAAAGGAAATAGGTCCGGCAAAGGCTGTCACCGTGGCCGAGAGGATGCTGGAAAGAACGATCAGGGCAATCCGAAAGAGACGGATATTCACTCCGATACTCTGGGCATAATGTTCCCCCAGCTGGTAGGCTCCAATAGGCTTGGAGAGCATCATGATCAGAACAAAAGCCACAAGAACGGTGACCCCTCCAATCAGAACATTGCTCCAGTTCATACCTGAAAAACTACCCTGAGACCAATTATGGAGATTGGCAATATCAGAATCATCCGCAAAGGTGATGACAAAATCTGTCACCGCTGAACAGATATAGCCGATCATAATTCCGGCAACCAGAAGGGCTGCCATATTGGGAATCCTCCGCGAGACCGCCAGAATGAATCCCACTGACATAAGGGACCCGACAAAAGCTGCCAGGATCATCGTATAAGAAGTCACTTTCATCATCCGGCCCAGCATAAAAATGGTCACAATGGCCACCACCATCTTGGCTCCTGAAGAGATACCCAGCACAAAGGGTCCGGCAATGGGATTCTCAAAGAATGTCTGAAGGAGAAAGCCTGACAGGGACAGGGCCCCGCCCAGCAGGGCTGCCATAAGAATTCTGGGCAGCCGGATCTTCCATATGATATTAACTTCCTTGACTGATCCGGTTTTCGTAAAGAGGATCTGGAGGATCCTGGAAACCGGAATATGGACATTACCACTGTTAATATTGACGACAGTGATGACGAAAAAGGCCAGGAACAATCCTGAAAAAACCATGATATATCGGCTTCTTCTCCTGAAATTCGCCGCGTGATAGCTGGTCTGCAGCTGGTCGTCCATCTTTTTTTCTTCTGCCATGCTCTTACCTCAATCTACTGATAAACTGCAGGTCCTGCGGATCATCTTCCGTAAAAATCCTATGGAATTCCATGATCATATCACCAACCACGTCCGGTCTCTGGTACATGGAACTGCCGGTCACCCAGCAATTGCCTTCCTTCACTGCCTTCATGTTGGATAAGATGGGATTTTTCTGGGTCAGTTCTTCCATGGAAGTGACCGAACCATCAATGCTGCCATTATAAATAATATAGTCGGCATTTTCTGCCACATTATAGAACTTCTCAACGCTCATGGGAATGGAAGCATTATCCGTACCGCTGTCCAGATCCTTGAAAATATATCTGGCCCCGGCCGTCTCAATCATGGCCGGCACATAGTCATCCGAACTGCGGACCACCACCCTGCCGTCCTGGGCAATGTAGAAAAAGGCCACTGTCTTTTCCGTGTTGGTAAAGTTCTCCAGGCCTGCGACTTTACTCTTCTGATCTTCAAAGAAGTCTTCCGCCGCCGTCTCCCTGCCGGTGATGACACCGTAAAGCTTAATCCATTCTGCCCTTCCAAGAGGGCCTTCCTCGTAACTGGACCGGTCCACCAGAACCGGAATCTCCAGCTCCTCAATCATCTCCTTGACCTCAGGGTTGTGATAAATCATGGTCGACTCTATCACCAGATCGCAGCCTTCTTCCAAAAGCAGTTCATAGTCAGGCTCACTGTACTTGCCGGCATAGATGATATCACCGCTCTCCATGGCCTTTTTCGGTTCCTCAAAGGTCCAGTCGGAAGTCTCAATGGAAGACATGCGAACGGTATCCAGAGCATCCATGGATACAAAGTCTGCCATCACTGACGTGGCTGCCAGATAGATCTTCTCGACTGGCTGGGAGATGACCACGATCTTTTCATCGAGACCTTCCGGGGCATCCTCCCCCTCCGGCACCACCAGATACCGGGCGTCGTCGTGAACATCAATCAGGGCATAGCCGCCCTCATAATAGTAGACATCATAGCATTTGGCATAGTCCAGCTTCATGGTTGTCTGGTATGTCAGACCATTTATTTTCGGTGCCCCGTCGGGATCATTTACCACATTTCGGGCCATACTGCCGCTGCTGCTTTTCCCGGAAGCTTTTTCCTGGCTGGTCCCGGACTCCACAGTCTGGCTGCCGCTGCTGTGACTGCAGCCTGCGGCAAAGGCTGATAAAGCCATACACACAAAAAGACATACTGCACTGATACTCTTTCTTTTATTTATTTTTTTCATTCTGGTAGCCCTCATCGTTCATTCATCTTGTTTCAATACAATATCTTATTTTACAACTCTCCCTTCCCCCATGTCAACAATCATGAAAGAAGTTCCTCTCAGTAATAGATTCCCTCAATTATTGGTCCACATATTGCCAACTTTTGCCCCGTCAATTGCTATAATAAGAATGGAATATCATTGATTATTAAATTTAATCTTTTCGATATATTGTACCAGTGTAAATATACTCACATTGTTTTGAGGATAATGCTTCATGGGAAAAGGAAAATGGGAATTTTTTAAGGGAAACAGAGACAACTGGTTTTCGGAGCCTCTCTATAACTGGATGGATCTGTCGCAGGTACCTGAGGCCTCAGGCCTTAAGGACCGCTGTACCACAGACAGGATCCGGCAGGCTCTGTCCCCTTGGTCTGACCTCTTTCTGATCAAAATTGAATATTATCCGGAGGGAAGCTACCAGGAGCCGGACACCCCCAGACTGACCAACGTCCAGAGTTTCTACATGGTCACTCTGATCCATCGGATCTCTGACCGGCACACCGCCACGATGAAAATTCTGCTGCCGGTTCGCTGGAACGGCCGCTTTATGGGCATTGCCGGTGCGGGCAGCAACCTCTCCACCCCCTGGGACAAAGAACAGACGGTCAATCTGACAACCTGGCCCATCGCCATACGAAACGGCTTTGCCTGCGCTCTGAACGACGGTGGTACAGGCCCCTTCGTGGATGCCGGCTGGGGTTTTGCCGAGGACGGAGACCTGGAGTGGGACCTGATGAGAAACTGGGCTTATACCGGCACCCATCACATGACAGAGATGGCCAAAGCCGTGGTGGAAGCTGTCTATGGAAAACCGATCTACAAAAGTTACATGCACGGCACCTCCGGCGGCGGGAGGCAGGCTGTGGTGGAGGCAGTTCATTTTCCGGAGGATTATGACGGTCTCTGGGCAGACGGTCCTCTCTATGATTACTATAATCTGATGTTTGCCCTGCTCTGGGCCCCGGTGGTCGTCCATAATGAACCCCACCATGTATCTCTGGAGAAATATAAAGCAGCCAATATCCTGGCCCGCATGGAAGACTTTACAGCCACAGAGCCCTACAGTCCTGATTCTGCCAACTGGCAGCGGTTTCTGGCGTCTCTTCCCGGCACCAGGACAAAAGACGGACCGATTACGGAAGAAGACCTGAAGGTGATGGTTCGGATGTGGAATGGTCCGGTTCTCATGGACGGCAGTTCCATTACCTACGGATTCGGCCCTGAGATCGTCCAGTGGCCTGTGGGGCCGAGAAAATTCGGCTATCTCAAAACTCACGAAGACGGTTCTCTGTCCATCGTTCCCTTTGCTCTTCAGTTCATCCGCTGGCTGACCAGGGACCCGGATTATGATATCAATCAGTGCAGTTATGAAGAGTTTGACCGCATCTACCGGGATCACAAAGATGAGTTTGCCGATTATTCTTTCTATGATGCTGACCTGACAGCCTATGCAGCAAGGGGTGGAAAACTGATCATCACCCACGGAACCGGGGACCATGTCGTCCCGAACCAGATTACCAGGGACTTCTATCAAAAAGCACTGGCTTATTTCCCCTCAGAAAAGGCTTTGTCTGAAACCCTGCGCATCTTCATGTCCGAGAGAACCGGCCACGCCCTCTTCGACTGGTCCGGTCCCAATGTAAAGAATTCCTCAGCCTGGCCCGCCCTGATGAACTGGGTAGAGAAGGGGCAGGCTCCCGACAAACTTCAGACTCTGGAATATAATTTTGTGGATGATTGTGTCATCCGCCAGGACGAGGTATCCTTCTACAAAGGCTAACCGTCACAAAAAATAGATACAAATCTGCAGATCAACCCCTGTATGCATGGCGGCACGTCAAAGCTTGCAGGGGTTATTTATCATCAGCCCATGATATATCTTGGGAAAACCACAAAGGAATCAGATTGGAGAGGTGTTTTATGATGGATAAATATGACAGCCTGTTAAAAATCGCCGAGGAAGTCGGCATGGCCTCAAAGAACCTGAAATACATTGATGACGTGATGGAGCGCGCCATCCGGGAAAAAGTAATGAAGGGAATGGTAACCCTGGTGGCCCGCCACGGGAAAATTGTCCAGTTTAAAGCCTACGGCAAGGCTGACGATGATAAACCCATGAAGAGGGATGCCATCTTCCGGCTGGCTTCCATGTCAAAAACCATCGGGGGCGCGGCCCTGATGCAGCTTTTCGATCAGGGTAAAGTCATGATGTCTGATCCCATCACCGATTATCTGCCGGATTTCAAAGAGATGAAAGTGTATGACGAAAGTGCCCCTGGCCAGCTTGTGCCGGCCGACCGGGAGATCACCATCCATGACCTGCTGACCATGACCTCCGGCATCGTCTCCATTCAGTCCGCCGAGACCGGGCATCCCGGCTGCGTCTACTGTGCACATAAATATCGGGAAGCAGGCGTAATCGATACCATGCATCCCCTGGATAAAACTCTGGCAGAAGTGGTGGACCAGATTGCTTCCCTGCCCCTGGCCTCTCAGCCCGGTCAGCGGTGGGAGTACTCCAATCTGACTTCTCTGGTGGCCGGCCGCATCGTGGAGATCGTCTCCGGCATGGACCTTCAATCCTATCTGGATCAATATATTTTCCGCCCTTTAGGTATGAAAGAAACCTGCTTTTTCCCGGACCAGGCTGTATGGTCAAGGATACCGGCAGTCTATGCCTGCGCCACCATGGAGCGGCTGAAGGACCTGGACGTACCGGGGACAGACACCACCCGGCTGGCCTTTGCCGACTGCAGGAAATATTATAATATTGCGGCAGGTCTTCACGGTACTGTTTATGATTATTTTCGCTTCGCCCAGATGCTGTGCAATAAAGGGGAGCTTGACGGTCAGCGGATTCTCAGTCCCAATGCCATTCATCTGATGACCCAGAATCATATCGGGTCCCAGCGCACCAGGCTGTATGGTCATGGCTGGGGTTACATGATGAACGTCCAGGTTGATTACAATACCGTCTTTAATTATATGGGAACAGGTTCCTACGGCTGGCATGGCTACTGGGGCAGTGTCTACAATGTCTGGCCGGAAAAAGATCTGGTGGCCATCATGATCTCCCAGGTTTCTCCAGTGGGCCCCTCATGGAAAATACAGGAGCGGTTTTTAAATGTAGCTGCCGGCGCAGTGATCTGTGACTGATTTATACGTTCTAATTTCTCCTATTATTCCGCATCATTTTCCATAGTACAAACGGAATATATTTGCTATAATACAAAGTGAGTTATTGGGGTCAGGGACCGAACCCACTTCTGAAGGAGTGATCCGCCTTCAGTACCGGCGGCAGATGTGTTCCTGTTCTCTCTGGAAAAGGTATAAAAATCAAGAAAGGTCAGGGGTTAAATATGTACATTACAGAAGATATCAAATATGTTGGTGTCAATGATCATAAGATCGACCTGTTTGAAGGTCAGTACAAGGTTCCCAACGGCATCGCCTACAATTCTTACATGATTTTTGACGAGAAGATCGCTGTTGTGGATACAGTAGATGTGAATTTTGGCAGTGAGTGGCTGATCAACATAGAAAAACAGCTCTGCGGACGTCAGCCGGACTATCTGATCGTCCATCATATGGAGCCTGATCACTCGGCCAACATTGCCGATTTCATGCAGTATTACAAGAATGCCAAAATCGTCTCCTCCGAAAAAGCTTATGCCATGATGAAGAATTTCTTCGGCACAGATTTCGAAGAGAGAAAGGTTGTCGTAAAGAATGGCGACACCCTCCGGCTGGGAAGACATACCCTGGCCTTTGTGGAAGCACCCATGGTTCACTGGCCTGAGGTTATCGTTTCCTACGATGTCCTGGACAAGGTCCTCTTCTCAGCGGACGGCTTCGGCAAGTTCGGCGCCAATGACGTGGAAGAAGACTGGGCCGATGAGGCGAGAAGATACTATATCGGCATCGTAGGTATGTACGGTAATTTTGTACAGGATCTGCTGAAGATTGCTGCCACTTTGGATATTCAGGTGATCTGTCCGACCCATGGTCCGGTGCTTAGAGAAAACCTTGGCTATTACATCGACCTCTATGACAAGTGGTCCTCCTACACGCCTGAGGAGGAGGGTATTGTGATTGCCTACACCTCTGTCTACGGTCACACCAGGGAGGCAGTTGAAGCCCTTGAGACCTGCCTGAAGGCAGCAAAGGCACCCAATGTTGTGGTCTATGACCTGGCAAGAGATGATATGTCTGCCGCTGTCAGCGACGCATTCCGCTACAGCAAACTGGTTCTGGCCACCACAACCTACAACGGAGGCATGTATCCCTTCATGCACGATTTCCTCCACCGGCTCGTGGAACATAAGTACCAGAAGAGAACCGTAGCCATGATTGAGAATGGTTCCTGGGCTCCCCAGGCTGCCAGACTGATGAAGGAAATGCTTTCCTCCTGCGATAACATTGAGTTCACCAGAAACAATGTCCATATCAAGTCAGCCATGCATGAAGAAAATGCCGAGGAGCTGAAGAATATGGTTTACGAGTTATGTCAGGAATACATAGAGCATGATGATGCACTGGCCAACAAACAGAACATGGCCGCTCTCTTCAAGATCGGATACGGCCTCTACGTGATCACCACCAAGGATGACTGCAAAGATACCGGCTGTATTGCCAATGCCGTCGTCCAGGTAACCAACACACCAAACCGGGTAGCTGTCACCATCAACAAGGCCAACTACACACACGATGTGATCATGGCCACGAGAAAGATGAATGTCAACAGTCTTTCCGTGGACGCGCCATTTGATGTTTTTGTCAATTTCGGTTTCCAGAGCGGCAGGGATGTCAATAAATTTGAGAACTGGCCCCTGCTTCGGGCCGGCAACGGCATCGCCTATCTGCCAAAATACATCAATGCCTTCATGTCCCTCGAAGTCGAGGCTGTTCATGATCTGGGCACCCACAGTATGTTCATCTGCAGCGTTCCTGAAGCCAGGGTTGTCTCCGGCAGGGAGACGATGACCTACAACTATTATCAGGCCAATGTTAAGCCGAAGCCCCAGCCGGCTGAGAAAAAGGGCTTTGTCTGCAACGTATGCGGTTATATCTATGAGGGGGATGAGCTTCCGGCAGACTTTATCTGTCCGATCTGCAAACATCCGGCTTCTGATTTCAGACCGCTGTAATTCTCTATCAGATACTAAGGGCAGCCGCTTTAAAGCGGCTGCCACTTTGACTTAAAAGACAAGAATACCAATGTCCTGTGTTGTGTCATTTGCTGGACATTGGTATTCTTGTCTTTATCTCAAGGTTCCAATCCTCTTTGAATAGGACAATCCTGTTTTAACGTAAAAAGGATGCGTTTTTGCGACGCATCCTTAATATTTTAATTCTGTATGCTGTTCTTCTAGAACTCTCTCTCTCCGTTAATCCGGAAGAACTGCTGCTGTCCCATACCACAGATCGGACAATGGGAAAGTGTTGTGAAAGCCTTCCCTTCTTTCTTCTCATCGAAAATGTATCCACATGCCTTACAGTAGTAGATACCATCCAGCGGATGTGCTGCTACGTTCTGGTTTCCACCCTTTGCTGTAAGATCGTCTACTGCGTCATTAATCTGCATTTTGTGAAGCTGCTCTAATAAAGTTCCCATTATTCATACCTCCTGTGATTATGATTATAGTTCCACCATCCGAAAACATGTTGGTTTCAATTGCTAATCGTCAAAGACAAAACGGCAGCCCAGAGCATGAGCAAACTCTCTTAAGATCGCTGTATTTCCCGGCCATGCAGGTGATGTGATCAGGTTGCCGTCAACCACCACCTCATCAGGAGCCACTTCAATGTAGCTGGCCCCTGCCAGGACCGCATCCGGCCCGCAGGCTGGATAGCAGGTCACTTTCCGCCCCTGAAGCACGCCTGCAGCTGTGAGAACCTGTATGCCGTGACATATGGACGCCACCGGCTTGCCGCTCCTGACAAAACATTTTGCCAGGGTAATCACTTTATTGTTTAAACGTATATATTCAGGAGCTCTTCCACCGGTAATAAAAAGACCATCGTAGTCGTCAAAGTCCACCTCATCAAAACTCTTGTTGAGTGCAAAAAGATGACCCGGCTTCTCCGTGTAGGTCTGGTCTCCCTCAAAATCGTGAATCGATGTCTTCAGGAACTCGCCTGCCTTCTTGTCCGGACATACAGCATCCACCTGGAATCCCAGCATGGACAGAGCCTGGAAAGGAACCATCGTTTCATAATCTTCCGTGAAATCCCCTGCCAATAATAATACTCTATGCATATCTATCCCCTTCTCCAAAGAAATAAAACGGTCTGCAAAACCTAACCCTGCTGTTTGGAGAGCTCATATTCTGCATCATCCAGGTTCCGGTAACCATAGGCCTTGGCCATCCGGTTCAGACTGTCCTTATATCGGTTCAGATCCGGTTTCGCCTCGATGGATGCCAGGAGAAGCATCAGTGTCTTCTGAGAGTAAGTCATCAACTCACTCCTGAGATAGTTATGGATGCTGACAGGCCCGCTTCCGAGATCTTCAGCCGGTCTTCCCTGCATCCGCACCCTTGGGTACTTTGCTTCCACTTCCTGCTCCCACTTCAAATAATAATTGGTAATCCGCTCAGCCAGGAAATACACTTCTTCACTCACCGGCGGAAGTAAATGCTTAATCTGATTAAAGTACTGAGGGTCTGTTTCTGCCATCATGTAAGCGTACTTTTCCATAATAAGGTTGCGGTCGGCTTCCTTGGCTTCCTCCAGGTCAAACAGATAGCTGGCCAGCACGTTCTCCTCCCAACTGTCAAACTGGGAACTCCTCATAATTACAAAAGTCTCAAAGTCATCCTGACAGTCTGCTCTGCCGTCTATTCCTTTAACCTGCTGAAACATCTCCCATTCAGTCAGGACAATTCTTTTCAGAATTACATCTTTTCCGTTACCCATACACTACCTCCTTCTATAGGATAATGATACCATTTTGCAAGCATTTTCTTTGGTAGGAATTCATCCTAAGACTAGTAATATTGAAACTGATTTTCCCTTCTCCCATGTAATTAAAATTACCACAATTGTTCTGTGTTCTTCCCAATCCGAAGGGCTTCATCTGATAAAATATATACAGGGTAATAGTCGATTGACATTTTTGATATCGATATAGGCCATTAGAAGAAGTAAGTCTGGAATCTGATGGTTCTCCCGGGGGGAGATTCCACGTTAAATGTATATATTTTTGGAGGGAAGGTATCTATGAAGGTTGGTATTTATAATCATCAGCATATGCAGGGAAGCTGCCCGATCTGCAGGCAGACCTACGTACAGGGCATGATGCAGGATGCTTTGTCATGCCAGTCCAAGGCCCACATGGTTTATGGCAGTGACATTGAGTTTGTGAATTATACGGATCTGGGCAATTATCCTCCGGAGAATCTGGACCGGCCCGGTTTCGGCAGGATGATGGAGGATGTAAAAAATCATGTCGTTGATGTCATTGTGGTCTTTACCTTGAGCAAGATTTCCACAGATATCGATCTCATTCTGGATACTTATCAGATTATGAAGGATCACGGGGTTGAGCTGATCACCGCTCTTGACGGAAAAAAAGCCATGACGGTTCTTGACAAAGCCCTGGCTAAAAGAAATGCCTGATCGTTTCAGGCCGCATATTTCACCTGATCAACATCGAAATAAGAAGATTTCCCGGACTGCCGCTTTCCTGATGCGGCAGTCCTCTTTTTTTACCAAGCCGATTGCCGCCAGGACATAGGTCGGGCAAAGGTCATAAATGCTGAAGAAAGAACAACTTTTGGTGAATTTGTGATATACTTAGATTAAATGAATCATAAAGAAACCATTTAAATCTATTGTATTTTTGCTAATTAACGAAAAAAGGTTTATCAAGTATGAGTACTGTAAAAGAATTAATCTATTATTGTAAAGAAGAACACCCGATTGGCGCTCTCCTTCTTGCCGGTGAGTGGGGCTGCGGCAAAACATATGTCATAGAGAAGGATCTGACAGACGCTCTGGCTGACACCCATATTATCGTCCGCTGTTCTCTTTTTGGCGTGAACAGTATTGATATTCTGCATCGTGCCGTAAAAAATGCATGGCTGAATGCCTGTATGCCTGTCATAGGTAAAATTCATGATGAGATCAGTAATGAGAAACAGAGTCTGTCTGTTTTAACTCCGTTTTTAAAGATGATCAACCCTGTGGCTGCCGCTTCTGCTGACGCTGTTCTCACGGTCAATTCCCTGGATATGGTTCACATTCTGCCAGAGATTGAAGATCCCCTTCATGGAACGAAGAAGGTGATTCTGGTCTTTGATGATCTGGAGCGCTCCAAGCTTGACCTGGTTGAACTGCTCGGTGCCATCAATGAGTACTGTGAGAATAAACATTTCAATACGATCATCATCACTAACCAGAATACCTCCATCCATTCTATGAAGGATTCTGACATTTCCTATAATATACTTAAAGAA
>Ga0310695_10011665_pt1 | contig 12500 bp, 9 predicted proteins | sample RumenRJG_04DNA_FD_203882 | JGI IMG/M metagenome (GOLD analysis project Ga0310695, IMG submission 203882) | Bovine rumen microbial communities from Lethbridge, Alberta, Canada - RJG_04 (v2) (version 2) | ecosystem: Host-associated > Mammals > Digestive system > Stomach > Rumen | place: Canada... | reverse complement strand
TTTTCATAGTCCCGCAAGACTGAAGTTACTCGGGAAGGATAGGCTCGCCCATGGCGGAAGCCTCAGCATCCTTGTCGTCGAGCTTGAAGAGCATGAACTGGGGATTCTCTGCGGTGCAGGGTTCCCAGCCGAGGGCCTTGCCGTCCTCACCGTTAGGATCGCTGTACTTGGCGAAGTTGGTCCAGGCAGTGAGCATCTTCTCTGAGAGGTCCCAGTCGCCCTGTGTCCAGGGGCGCCAGCAGTGCTCGAGGCTCTTGAAGACGTACCAGAGGTCGCTGGAGTGGAAGGCTCCCTTCAGACGCTCTGTCACCTCAGGATGCTTGCCATCGTCGGGCAACGGACGGGCGAACTCGTAAGCCCAAGCCTTGCCGCCCTTCTCGGCACGAACCTTACAGAACTCGGCAATGCCAGGACCCATAGCACCCAGGTCGTTGAGGGTGTAGCCGATCATATAGGGCACGTCGGCGATAGAGCCCTCGCGAGCAGCCTCGTCGAAGCTCTTCAGCGATACGTAACCATCGACGATGGGACGCTCCATGACATAGAGATCGCTCTTGTTCACCATATTATATATATTACACATGGGATAGAGAATCTCCGTCGAAGCCTGACGCAGCTTCTGAAGATCGGTCAGACCAGCCCAGTCCATCACCTGCTTCGTCTCAGCCTCAGCCTCCTTGAGCGTGGGGTTGTAGGAGAAGAACTTGTTCATCGGGGTAGCAGGCTTAGCGGCCTCGCCCTCCTTCGGGGGAACATTCAGACCACCACCGCTCATGATGACAGCCTTGTGGAACAGACCACGAGCCAGGGGCGACTCACAGATGGTGCGTACGCTGCCGGCACCTGCACTCTGTCCGAAGATGGTGACATTGTCAGGATCGCCACCAAACTGGGCGATGTTCTCCTTGATCCACTTCAGCGACTGAATCTGGTCGAGGATGCCGTAGTTGCCGGATACGCCATGAGGGCTCTCGGCAGAGAGCTCACCGTAAGGCATGAAGCCGAAGATGCCCAGACGGTAGTTGATGGTGACGAGCACCACATCCTTCAGGGCCCACTCCTTACCGTCGAACTCGGGCTCCGTGCCCCAGCCTTCACGATAGCCGCCACCATGGATCCAGAGCGCCACGGGGAGCTTCTTGTCGGCCTGGCCTGCTGCCTTCGTCCAGACGTTCAGATAGAGACAGTCTTCGCTATAGGGAGCCTCGTCGCCATAACCCCACTCCGTGGCATAGCCGCCAGGATAGTGGACAGCCTGATAGCCAGGATGGCCGAACTTGGTACAATCCTTCACACCTTCCCAGGCCACAACGGGCTGGGGCTCTTTCCAACGCAGGTCGCCGATGGGCGCTGCGGCATAGGGGATGCCTTTGTAGGCGAAATACGTGCCTACATCCTGAACGGTACAACTGATGCCTCGGATCTGACCACCCTCGACGGTCAGCACGGGACATTCCTCACTCTGCTCCTGGGTCGTGCAACCCAAAAATGCCATGAACGGCAGCAATAAAACGAATAGTTTTTTCATAAATGATTGGTTTTAAACGTAATTCGAGGGCAAAGATACGTATTTAGTCACAAAAATGTGCAGATTATTCCAGAAATTTTGTATATTTGCACCATCTAACTAACAATCAGTCGAAAAGTTATGAAGAAGTATTTGATTTTACTGGTCTTCGGACTATTGGGTCTGGCTGCCAATGTGCAGGGTCAGCCCTTGTTGAAAACGCACGTGGAGACGGGCGATGTAGAAGGTGTTCTCGACGACGGACTGGCCGTGTATAAGGCCATCCCCTACGCTGCTCCCCCTGTGGGCGACCTGCGTTGGAAGGCCCCTCAGCCTGCCAAGGCCTGGGAGGGAGTGAGAGTGTGCGACACGTTCGGACCCATGCCCCCACAACCGACACGTCCGGGTCGTACGGCAGACATGATGAGCGAGGACTGCCTCTATCTGGGTGTGGCTACGCCTGCCGCCTCAGCCTCGGATCGTCTGCCGGTGATGGTGTGGATCCACGGTGGCGGTTTCCAGACAGAGTGGTACGGTGGTGACCTGTGGCGATTCCTCGCTCTGCGCGGAGTGGTTATCGTCAGCGTCGAGTATCGTACGGGTGCGCTGGGTTTCATGGCTCATCCGGAACTGACAAAGGAGGATCCCGAAGGACACTCCGGCAACTACGGTATCCTGGATCAGATCTTCGCCCTGCAGTGGGTGCAGCGTAACATCGCCAACTTCGGCGGCGACCCCACGAACGTGACCATCTTTGGAGAGTCGGCAGGTGCCATCAGCTGTAGCATCCTCTGTGCCTCTCCGCTGGCCAAGGGGCTCTTCCACCGTTGTATCAGTCAGAGCGGCGGCTCGTTTGCCCCCTGGAGCGACCAGCCTCGTTCACTGGGTCTGGACGCCTCGCAGAAGGGTGCCGAAAAGCAGGGTATCGCCTTCCAGCAGCATCTGAAGAAGAAGAACCTGAAGCAGCTCCGCAAGATGGATCCGATGGCGCTCTGCGATGGTGATGTGGGCTTTGCAGGCTTCTGGCCCTGTGTGGACGGCTACGTGATCTGCGACGATCAGTATCGTCTCTACGAGCGCGGCGAATATAATGATGTGCCTGTGATCGTGATGACCAACTCGGACGAGGGTGCCCTCTTCGCACCTGGCAACATGACGGCAGAGAACTATCAGAAGACCGTTGGCAGTATCTTCGGCGACTGGGCAGAAGAGGCGCTGAAGGTCTATCCCGGCTCTACCGACGACGAGGCCTGGCACGGCTTTGGCGATGCTTTCAGAGATATGGGCTTCGCATGGCCTTCATACGCCTGGGTGAGTCTGCAGGCCAAGACGGGCAAGAGTCCGGCTTATGCCGCCTTCCTGGCACAGCCCTCCGAGATGAGCTTCTCGCAGGATCCCCGTCGTCGTGGTGTGGCCCATGCCGATGACATCATGTATCTGAACGGTATGTTCCTGAACCAGCCAGAGAAGTATCCTGCTGAATCGGCTGTCGCTGAGATCATCCAGCAGTACTGGGTGAACTTCGCCAAGACGGGTAATCCCAACGCCAAGGGTCTGCCCTTCTGGCCTACGTTCGACGAGGAGAAGCCTACCACGATGCAGTTCTCGAACGGTGCTTCGCTCATCATGCGCCCCAACCGTGAACAGATCGACTTCGTGGATCGCTACTACAAGGCCAAGCGCGAAGAGACTGAAGGGGCTCGCAAATAAGCATTATCTCACATTTTATTCGCAGTTTGCGACAGATTCTTGGGCATTGCTCGGGGTCTGTCGCAAATTCGTTTTCGTGTCGCTACAACTCTGAACGAAATATCGAAAAATGTTTGGAATGAGACAAAATACGTCGTACCTTTGCAGTGTCAATAAGACAGAAATAGTATTAACAATTAAAAATAAAGAAAGGAAAAAAATTATGGCAGAGAATGTAACACCAGTACAGCTTGAGGTTAAAGATTTCGAAGTACGTGAAGTAATGATGGTTGACTACAAGTTTGATCAGGCAACTGATCGTGAGGGACAGATCGCAGGTATTCCCCGTGGCGGTAAGGTGACGATCCGCGTGAAGGCAATGAACGACGGCAACAGCCAGATGCTGCAGTGGATGCTGGCTCCGAATGATCCGCGCGACTTCACCTGCAAGTTCTACAACACCGTTGACGGTTCGACGATGAAGGAGCTGAAGGGCACAGGTTGCTACTGCATCAACTACAAGGAGAAGTGGGAAGACGGTGAGGAGCATTTCGAGGAGATGGAGATCGTTTGCCAGAAGCTCGAGAACGGCGCCGTGAGCTACGAGAATCCTTGGAAATAAGCGATTAAGCGATAAAACGAAAGAAATCCCTGCCATTTGGCGGGGATTTATTGTTTTTTATTTATCTTTGCACCCAAGTATGGAATCGTTGAAGGAGAAAACGGCAAAGGGTCTCTTTTGGGGTGGCATGAACAATGGCATCCAGCAATTGCTCGGCTTCGTGTTTGGCATCCTCCTGGCGCGCAAACTCGACCCCTCGGATTATGGCTTGATCGCCATGATCACCATCTTCTCGCTGATCGCCACTGCCCTTCAGAACAGTGGCTTCTCCACAGCCCTCGTCAACCAGAAGGAACAGAAGGCCAGCGACTATAATGCCGTCTTCTGGTTTAACATCCTGATGGGCGGCACCATCTATCTGATTCTGTTCTTCTCGGCACCACTGATCGCCGACTACTACCACGAGCCACGGCTTGTCGCCCTCTGTCGCTATGCGTTCATCGGACTGCTGTTCTCGTGCTCGGGTGTGGCCCAGGCGGCCTACCTCTTCAAGAACCTGCGGGCGAAGCAACTGGCCAAGGCCAGCATCATCGCCACCCTCGTGTCGAGTACCATTGCCGTTGTCATGGCCTGGATGGAATGCTCCTACTGGAGTCTGGCCACACAGACCAACCTCTTCATCCTGATCTCCACGCTCCTGCGCTGGCACTATAGCGACTGGCGGCCTTCGCTGCACGTGGACTTCTCGTTCATCAGGAAGTCCTTCCCTTTCAGTGTGAAGATCCTGATCAGCGACGTGCTCACCCATGTGAACAACAACGTGATGAACATCCTGCTGGGCCGCTACTATTCGGCCCACGACACAGGCAACTATAATCAGGCCTACCAGTGGAACAACAAGTGTACCTCGCTGGTGCAGGGTATGGTGAAGCAGGTGGATCAGGCTGTGCTGGTCAGCGTGCGGGACGATCGGGAACGACAGTTGGCCGTACTTCGTAAGCTTGTACGTTTTGCCGCCTTCATCTCCTTCCCCCTGCTCTTGGGATTCGGCATTATTGCGAAGGAGTTTATCGTGCTGGCCATCGGCGAGAAATGGCTCGTCTCGGCCGAGTATCTCCAGTGGCTCTGTGTCTGTGGCGCCATCGCCCCCATCAGTGTGCTGTTGGCCGATCTCGTCATCAGCAAGGGGAAGAGCGGCACGTTCATGGGCTGCACCCTCGCCCTGGGTCTGCTGGAAATACTGACCATGCTACTGCTCTACCCCTACGGCATCAGTATGATGGTGAAAGCCTACGTGGCCATCAACTTAGTATGGCTCTTCGTCTGGTTCTTCTTCGCACGTCGGCTGACGGCCTATACGCTGCTGATGTTCCTGAAGGATATCATTCCCTTCGCCTTTGCCGCTGTCGCCGTCATGCAGTTCACCCGCTATTTCACGGCTTATGTGGCCGACAGTCTGCTGTTCATCGGCAACTACGCCACCCTCTGGCTGTTGCTCGTTAGTCGGGTAGTCCTCGCCGCCCTGCTCTATTTCCTGGTGATGAAGGCGGCCCATGCGAAGATCCTCGACGAGACCCTCCACTTTTTCACGAACAAACTAAAACACTAAGACATGAATCCCTATCTGCAAGACATCCGCTCGCTCTTTGAGACAGGACTCGACCTGAGTACCCTCAACGACAGTCGTATTCTCGTGACGGGAGCCACAGGACTCATCGGCAGTTGTCTGGTCGATGTGCTGCTGACCAATCCGCATCGCAACTATCAGGTCTATGCTCTCGGCAGAAACGAAGAGCGTGCCCGCCAGCGGTTCAATAACTACTGGGAGACGGCGGATTTCCACTTCATCAGGCACGACATCAGCCTGCCCCTCGACAGCGACATCCGTTTCGACTATATCATCCACGCTGCCAGCAATGCCAGTCCGAACTTCTTCAAGGAGAAGCCCGTAGAGGTGATCAAGTCGAACATCATCGGCGTGGAGAACCTGATGGAGCATGGCATCCGTCATGGGATGAAGCGGATGCTGTTCGTCTCGTCAGGAGAGATCTATGGCGAGGGCGACGGCAGAGAGTTTACAGAAGCAGACAGCGGCTATGTAAACTGTGCCACACCACGCGCCTGCTATCCCTCGTCGAAACGAGCCGCCGAGACGTTGTGTGTGGCTTATGCCGCTGAATATGGTGCCGATGTGGTCATCGCACGGCCTTGTCACACCTACGGTCCCTACTTCACAGAGAGCGACAATCGTGTCTATGCCCAGTTCATCCGCAACCTGCTCGACGGTAAGGATATCGTCATGAAGAGCCGAGGCGAGCAATACCGTTCCTGGCTCTACGTGGTGGATGCCGCCCATGCCCTGCTCACCATCCTGACAAAGGGTGCCAAGGGAGAGGCCTATAACGTGGCCGACGAACAGTCGAACATCACCATCCGGGCACTGGCAGAACTACTGGCTGGAGCGGAAGACAGACAGGTGGTCTTCGACATCGACGATGCCAATGGCAACACCACACCTATCACCCGTGCAACTTTCTCAACAGAAAAATTGGCACAATTAGGCTGGCGACCCCTGACCACGATAGCCGAGGGACTCCAACACACGCTGGCAGCCCAAAGGCTACTGCTTCGCTAATTCAGGAACGATGACTACCGAATGGAAATGCCGCTTCTCTACAGGTGGTATCTCCATATAGTTACCATAGATATTACGCAGATACTGATCGGGATTGTGCGGCGCCGGGAACACGGCATCCTCAAATTGGATCTGTGAGAGCGGCAATACCGTCTCTTCATCATGGGTGATGCCGTAGCCGTTCATCGAGGGGATATTCGCATAGCGTGAGGAAGGATAGACCAGCTTCAGCAGCTTCCATATCGCCTGATAGAGCAGGTATTTCCCACCAAACCAGAAGAACTCCGCAAAGGCGCGCAATGAATAGGTGTGGGGGTGATGGAGGATGGAGATGCTCTTCGTGATACCCTTTGCCAGACGCTTCGTCCATTTCTTGGGAATATCGGGGTGGGCCTCGAAGGGGAAGATATCCACGTAGATGCCCTTCACATAGTCGACGACAAAGTTGTCACCTTTTTCTATATAGAGGGAGTTCAGGTCACGCACCTTCACCATCTGCTCCTTCACGCTAGGGTCCGTCTTCGGACTCTGCAGGAACAACCCTTCAGGCAACTCGCCAGGTGCTATCTCGGCAAAACGCATCATGTCCTGATAGTCCATAGCGATGTCGATATCATCGTCCCATGGGATAAAACCACCATGACGAACGGCTCCCAGGAGGGTACCCCCATCAAGCCAATAGCCGATGCCATGCTTCTGACAGATGGCATCGATCACCTTCAGGATCTCCAGTTGGCGCAGTTGGCACTCACGCAGATGAGGTTGACTGAACGCACGCAGATTGTCGTAATAGTCCATAATCGCTGCAAAGATACAAAATAATTAAGAATTCTTGCTCAGCAAGTGAATAAAATCAAGCGAAAAACGAATAATTAAGAATAAATTCGTAAATTTGCAACATGAAACATCCTGCCAAGACCGATATCGCCGTCCTGCTGCTGTTCTTCACCCGCAGCGACACCTTTGCGAAGGTGTTCGAAGCCGTGCGCCAGGCTCGACCCTCGAAGCTCCTGCTCTATCAGGACGGACCACGGGGTGAGCGCGACAGGGCAGGCATCGAGGCTTGTCGCCAGATAGTAGCCGACGAGAACATCGACTGGGCGTGTGAGGTGCATCGCCGCTACCTCGACCATAACGAGGGCTGCGACCCCTCCGGCTTCCGCAGTCATCGCTGGGCCTTTACGTTGGCCGACAAGGTGATCGTCCTGGAAGATGATGTGGTGCCGTCGCAGTCGTTCTTCCCTTTCTGCAAGGAGATGCTCGACTGTTATGAACACGATGAACGTATCTCGATGGTGGCAGGCTTCAATATCGACGAGACGACACCCCACTGCGACGACAGCTATTTCTTCACCTCTGCCTTCAGCATCTGGGGATGGGCCTCCTGGCGTCGGGTGGCTGAGCGCTGGGATCCCACCTATGGCTTCATGCATGATCCGCAAAAGATACAGAAGCTGGAGCGTGTGGCCAGGGAACGAAACCTCAGGAAAGATATGCTGCAGATGTTCCACGACCATAGTCAGAGTGGCAAGGAGTATTTCGAGACCATCTACTGGGCAGACATGCTGCTCCACGACAGTCTGGCCATCATGCCTGCGAAGAACCAGATCAACAACATCGGACTGATGGCCGACTCTACCCACTTCTCCGCAGAGCTGAAGACCACCCCTCACCGCATCCGTCGGATGTTTACCATGCAACGGCAGGAACTCACCTTCCCCCTCCGTCACCCTCAAAAGGTGGAGGAAGATGTATCCTATCTGGAACGGTTGTATAAGATGAACGGCTGGAACCACCCGTGGGTCAAGGCGATGAACTCGCTCGAAGAACTCTTCCTGAATCTGCGATATGGTCACTTCGGCCATATCCGTCAGGCCTTAACGCGCCGCATCCGTATCTGGCTCGGCAAGGAGAAACACGTTTAATCCTTACCTCTTCCTGGCAATGACATAGATGATGACGGGGGCACCGATGAGTGGTGTCACCGCATTCAGGGGAATAACACCGCTCTCGCCAGGAAGGAAACAGACGAGATTACAAAAGAGAGCCACCACAGAGCCACAGAGCAGCGTGGCAGGCAGCAGTTGACGGTGGTTATCGGTAGTCAGCAGCAGTCGGGCGATATGAGGCACCGCCAGTCCGATAAAGGCCACAGGTCCACAGAAGGCCGTAGTAATCGCCGTCAGCACACCCGTCACTATCAACAGCCAGTTGCGTACCCTGAGGATGTTCACGCCGAGATTTTCCGCATAACGATCGCCCAGCATCAGCGCATTCAGGGGTTTGATGAGCAGCAGCGCTCCAACGAGTCCTGCCAGCGTCACCGTCACGAAGACAGGCATATTCGCCATCGACACCCCGCTGAAGGAGCCCATGCCCCAGACCATATACGACTTCACCCCCTCGTCTGTCGCAAAGAAGTTGAGCAACGAGATGGCGGAGTTGGAGATATAGCCGATCATGATGCCGATAATCAGCAGCATGACACTATTGCGCACCAAGGTCGAGAAGAAGAAGATGACCGCCATCACCGCCATCGCCCCAACGAAGGCCGCCGACAGAATAGCTGCAAAGCCGCTGATGCTGACAGAACCCACAGAAAGACTGCCACCCAGAAAGAGCATCACCAGGGCTACACCCAGTCCGGCTCCGCTGTTGATACCAAAGACACTCGGACCAGCCAACGGATTGCGGAAGGCCGTCTGGAGCATCAGACCGCTGACGGCGAGAGCGGCTCCGCAGAGGGTGGCAGTGATGGCCTGCGGCAGTCGCGACTGAAGGATAATGAACTGCCACGAGGCCTTCTCGCTCTCATCGCCCAACAAGATGCGCACCACATTGGCAGCAGGAATCGATACAGACCCCAGCAACAGGTTCAGGGCGAAAAGCATCACGATGACCACGCCCAGACCAATACAGAACAATATACCTCTGTTCAAGATGCGAATCCTTATTTCTCGTTAAAAACTGATGCAAAGGTATGCCTTTTTTTTCACTTTCGGAATTTTTTTCCTATATTTGTAGCCAAATAATAAACATAACTAAACAATTTTTGTATGAAGAAGACTCTTTTAGCGATTGCAATGGTCTGTGTCGCTTCTGCCACACAGGCCCAGAAACCAGCCATCCCCCGCGATGCGGCCCTGGAGGCAAAGATTGAGAAGACCCTCTCGAGGATGACCCTCGACGAGAAGATCGGACAGATGCTCGAACTGAATCTCGACGTGATGGGTAAGATGACGGTCGAGAATGCCAAGATCGATCGTGAGAAGGTGCGTTCCGTACTCCAGCAGTACGGTCGTCCTGACGAGGAGATCGAGAACATGGTGAAACTCTCTGATCAGGAGATTATCGACAAGCTCGGCGCCTTCCCTGTGGATATCTACAGCGGCGAGACCAAGCGTATCTGGAAAATCAACGAGGCGATGCTCGACACGCTCATCTCGAAGTGGAAGGTAGGCTCGATCCTCAATGCCCCAGGTTCACGTGCCGCCAGCAAGGATGATTGGCAGAAATGGATTAGTCTGATTCAGGAGAAGTCGATGAAGTATCTCGGCATCCCCGATATCTACGGTCTCGACCACAACCACGGTGTGACCTACACCCTGGGTGGTACCCTCTTCCCCCAGCCCATTAACCTCGGCGCCTCTTTCAATACCGATCTGGCCTTTGCAGGTGCAGAGATCACCGCCTACGAGAGCCGCGCCGCCAGTTGTCCGTGGGTCTATAACCCCGTAGTCGATCTCAGCCGCGACCCCCGCTGGCCACGTGTCTACGAGAGCTTTGGCGAGGATGCCATCGTCAACGCGAAGATGGTAGCTGCAGAGATCAAGGGCTATCAGGGTGACGACCCCAACCACATCGACCAGTACCACGTAGGTACCAGTACGAAGCACTATTTCGCCTATGGTGCCCCCTGGACGGGTAAGGACCGTACCCCCGCCTACCTCGCACCGCAGATGATCCGTGAGAAATACTTCGAGCCCTTCAAGGCCGCTGCCCTCGCCGGCACCCTGACGATGATGGTCAACTCCGCCTCTGTCAATGGCGTGCCCGTTCATGCCAGCTACGAATACCTGACGAAGTGGCTCAAGGAAGATCTCCAGTGGGACGGTTTCCTCGTGACAGACTGGGCCGACATCAACAACCTCTACTCGCGTGAGAAGGTGGCTAAGGACAAGAAAGACGCCATCCGCATCGCCATCAATGCCGGTATCGACATGTCGATGGATCCCTACAGCGTAGAGTTCTGCATCCTGTTGAAGGAACTGGTCAACGAGGGTAAGGTGTCAATGGATCGTATCGACGATGCTGTACGCCGCATCCTGAGAGCCAAGTATCGTCTGGGCCTCTTTGAGAAACCCAACACTGGCGGCAAGGGCTTCGAGAAGTTCGGCTGCGAGGAGTTCGCCAAGGCTTCTTTGAAAGCTGCCGAGGAGTCAGAAGTGCTGCTGAAGAACGACGGCATCCTACCTCTCGCCAAGGGAAAGAAAATCCTCCTCACAGGACCCAACGCCAACCAGATGCGCTGTCTGCACGGCGGTTGGAGCTACACCTGGCAGGGGTCTAAGTCTGAAGACCTCTCAGAGAAATACAACACCATCTACGAGGCGCTCTGCAATAAATATGGCAAGGAGAATATTATCCTCGAACAAGGTGTGACCTATAATGAAGACGGCGCCTACTACGATGAGAATGCACCCGAAATCGACAAGGCCGTCGCTGCTGCCGCTGGTGCAGATATCATCATCGCTGCTATTGGCGAGAATTCCTATACCGAAACCCCTGGAAACCTCACCGACCTCTGGCTCTCCGAGAACCAGCGTAACCTCGTGAAAGCCCTCGCCAAAACGGGTAAGCCGATTGTTCTGGTATTGAACGAAGGTCGTCCGCGCCTCATCGCCGACATCGAACCACTGGCTAAGGCCGTCGTTGATATCCTCATCCCTGGTAACTACGGAGGCGATGCCCTCGCCAACCTGCTCGCTGGCGATGCCAACTTCTCAGCCAAGCTGCCCTACACCTATCCGCGAGAGATCAACTCGCTCAACACCTACGACTATAAGGTGTCTGAGGAAGTCGGCACGATGGCTGGCGCCTACAACTACGATGCAAAGGTTTCGCTCCAGTGGCCCTTCGGCTACGGTCTCAGCTACACCACCTTCGAGTATGCCAACCTGAAGGTCGATAAGTCGCAGTTCTCTGCCGACGATGTCCTCAACATCAGCGTCGATGTGAAGAACACTGGTTCATGTGCCGGTAAGGAAGCCGTACTGCTCTACTCGTCAGATCTCGTGGCCTCGATTGTGCCCGACAACCGTCGTTTGCGCGACTTCACGAAGATCTCGTTGGAGCCAGGAGAGACCAAGACTGTCACCTTCCTGCTGCCCGCCAAGGCCCTCGCCTTTGTTGGTGCCGATGGTAAGTGGACGCTCGAAGAGGGTGATTTCATCCTGAAGATCGGAAGCCTCACCGTTCCCGTCGTCTGCGAACGAACCAAGGTCTGGGACGAACCCAACATCTAAACATCAGAAATCCCTCGCCGCTTGTGCGAGGGATTTCATTTTGTCAATAGATTGTTTTCAGAAACCTAACTTATTTTATTTGATGCTTCGCATCGAATAAGCTCACGCTCGGCAGAGCTCAAGCGAGCTTGGCTCTGCCCTCGCTTAATCGCTTATTTCCAAGGATTCTCGTAGCTGACGGCACCGTTCTCGAGCTTCTGGCAAACGATCTCCATCTCCTCGAAATGCTCCTCACCGTCTTCCCACTTCTCCTTGTAGTTGATGCAGTAGCAACCTGTGCCCTTCAGCTCCTTCATCGTAGAACCGTCAACGGTGTTGTAGAACTTGCAGGTGAAGTCGCGCGGATCATTCGGAGCCAGCATCCACTGCAGCATCTGGCTGTTGCCGTCGTTCATTGCCTTCACGCGGATCGTCACCTTACCGCCACGGGGAATACCTGCGATCTGTCCCTCACGATCAGTTGCCTGATCAAACTTGTAGTCAACCATCATGACCTCACGAGCCTCGAAATCTTTAACCTCTAAGGTTACCGGTGTTACATTCTCTGCCATATCTTTTTTCCTTTCTATTCTTTTAATTTGT
>Ga0310695_10011664_pt1 | contig 12500 bp, 21 predicted proteins | sample RumenRJG_04DNA_FD_203882 | JGI IMG/M metagenome (GOLD analysis project Ga0310695, IMG submission 203882) | Bovine rumen microbial communities from Lethbridge, Alberta, Canada - RJG_04 (v2) (version 2) | ecosystem: Host-associated > Mammals > Digestive system > Stomach > Rumen | place: Canada... | reverse complement strand
TTGTAAATAAATATAATGGAACTGTTGGATATAATGTTCCAGATTTAGGTGTTCAGAGAAATTTTTATCCAAATGAATCAAAAGATATCACATTTGATGAATTGGAAAAACTTTCATTTGCTCCAGGTGGAGAAGCTATTTTAAAAGATTTTCTTGAAATTCAAAATAAAGAAGCCATTACTAAATTGTTTGCAACAGAACCGGAACCTGAATATCATTATACTAAAGATGATATAAAAAAGTTAATGCAAACTGGCACGTTAGATCAATTTCTTGATTGTTTAGATTTTGCTCCATAGTCAGTTAAAGAAATTATTAAAGATATGGCAGTCGAACTTCCTTTAAATGATGTAGAAAAAAGAAATGCAATTCAAGAAAAACTTGGTTTTGATGTAAATAGAGCAATTGAAATTAAAAATACAAAATATGATGGCGGTGAAGAAGATGTTTCTGGTGATTTTGGTCGTATTAATAAACGTAGGGCAACTCCTATTAAATCAGAAAATACAACTGCCGCACCATCTGGACGTAGATATAATCCAACTAAAAGTGAATAATTTTTAACAGGAGGTATATGAATGAATACAACTTCTTTTTCACTTGTATATGACTCCTTCCTTTCAAAAATTACAGATGATATGTATTTAGAATTAACTGAACTAGATACATTTAGAATGTTAGAACAATTATTACTTTCGGCTATTGAAAAATTTGAATTTCCGAGGATTGATTTATGGGATTATGATTTATTTGATATTGTAGATGAAACAACATATCAAGGTGCGGAAAGTAATGATTAGCGCGTCCCCGCAATTATTTATGGTGGAGGATGCTTTAATAATTTATTAACACATGAAGAAATAAATATTCTTGCTGTTTATATGATTGTAGAGTGGATAAGTCAGCAACTTGCAAGTATAGAGAATACTCGAATGAAGTATAGTGGATCTGATTTTAAATTCACTTCTCAAGCGAATCATATGCAGAAACTTTTACAGTTAAAAAAGGATTATGAAAGAGAAGGCTTTCATCTTCAGCGTTTATACAAGAGAAGAGCGCCTGATAAGAATGGTATTATGAGATCTACTCTTGGTTTATTAAGAAGTTCTGTTAATTATACAGTAAATGATTTAATTGATAAAAGATTGGTTAAACAATAGATTGAAAAAGAAAATTCTTCGTCTTCTGAGGATAATGAAGGCGGAGACAATGGAAGAAATACTACTGATCAAAATTATATTACAGCATCTACTACACGTCCTCTGAATCAAGAGCCTGGAGACATCTGGGTGATATTAGAACATTAGGGGGCATGAATATGATATTAAAATATAATATTAATATAGATAACTCTACAATTCATAACAGATTGCAAAATCTTATTAATCAAACTTATAAGCTTTTACCAAGTCGAGAAGAGGGGACTAATTGGGAAAAGCCTTTATAGACGATATTATAGGAATTGGCGGGAATGCAGAGATTAATGAATTGCGGCTATTCAGAAATTTATTTTCCGCTATTAAGTAAATTAGAAGGATTATATTCATTAACAAATGAAGAAGATTTTTTATGTTATCGTAGAACTATCTTTGAATGTTTAAATTTAATGAATATACTAGCAAAATAGATATGTCATTAGAATTGTTAAATAAGAGATTAAAATATTATGGTGGAAATCAATAGCAAAGATTTATTAATGATAAAGAAAGAACATTAAAAAGAGCTTTGCTATATTCATATCAAGCCGCAACAGCTGTATTATCTAATAATCAAGAATTTAGATGTTTAATTAATCCAGATAAAAATAAGCCTGCATATGATAATAAAATTTTATCTATTCCATATAAAGATATTTGTTTAAATGCGCCTAGAATGGGTAAAACATCAGAAGGTATAGTTAATATAGATATAAAAACTGGAGATGTTTTTACTTGGAAATAGACAAACACACATTGGTTAGTGTATTTATAGATTTTAGAAGAAGATGCTTATTTTAGATCTGAAATTAGAAGATGTGATCAATAGATAAAAATAGGTGATAAGTCTTATTGGGTTTATATTCGAGGCCCTGTTGAAACATCTATTGAATGGACTCAGAAATCTGGAATTGAATGGAATACTTTAAATTATTCTTTAGTCATGTATATTACAGCTGATGAAATTACTAATAGTTATTTTGAAAGATTTAAAACTGTAAAAGTATTAGACCCTCGATATAATACTGAAAAAACTTGGCAAGTAGTTGGCGTTGATCCTTATTATGGAGATGGAATTATTCAAATTTTCTTAGATGAATTTTTTGAAAATTCTATTGCAGAGGCGGCAATTGCAGAAAAGAATAATAATATAGAAGAAGAAAATCCTGTAGATGAAACTGCTCCATATATTTCTGGACCACTTGAAGTGAGTCAATATAGTAAAGCTTATTATGAAATTCATAATGCTGAAAATGGCAATTGGTTTATTAAATGGAAAGGTGAAACAAAATCATTGAATAGTTCTTTAAGAATTATTCCATTAAATGTTTAGACTGGGGAGTTAGGGACATTTACTTTAATATATAGGATTTAGGAGTAGGATATAGCTACGTTAGACGTTAATATTACTGCTCTTTAAGAGAGAAAAAAGGAGAATAGATAAAACATATGAAAAAAGATTTAGCATTAAGACCAATTGATTTTACTTCATCTTTTTTATCATGTGAAAAAGATTTATAGGAGATTTTAAAAAAATTATTTATAGAAAGTCAACCTTTTAGTAATGATTTAAAAAGACTTCTTGTAATAAATGCAAAAGATTGTTTAGATAACAGAGATAGTGTGGCTTATCAAAATGCGATTAAAGACATGAGTTTAGCTAAATTAAGAGAACAAGGTTATATTCAATTTGAACCAAAAATTAAAATGCATGAGCATGAGGAAGTAAAAAGTTATTTATTATTTTCTTTTGATAATTTTATGCCAAATGCAACAAATCCGCAATTTAGAGATTGTAAAGTTTATATTGATGTTTTATGTCATACAGATTATTGGGATCTTGGAAAATTTAGAGTTAGACCTTTAAAGATTTGCGGATATATAGATGGTATTTTAAATAATGCAAAATTGTCAGGAATTGGAACTTTTCAATTTACTGGATGTAATGAATTAGTTTTGGATGAAACCTTATCTGGATATACTTTGTCTTTTGAAGCGGTTCATGGGACAGATGATTTATTACCTAGTAGTCATGATTGGGTAAAAATTGATACATAAAAATGGTTGATGAATTATTATTATTGTCTGGAAATGATATTCCTTTTTAGCAAGCTAGGTTAATTGTTCATCAGCCGCGTCTAAAAGAAATTGCATATATTACTGAAAGTCGTTTTTGGCCTGCATGTGAGTTATTAAAATTTGATAAAGCTTCTTTACCAGATTAGGACAAAAATGGTTTATTGAATAGGTCAAATTTTAATATAATAATGACAATGATGCGAGAAAAAAATATGGAAGCACATTAGGCTCAAGTAAATGTATTATCTATTCTAGCACTATTGTTCCCAACAAGTGAAATTTCGTTGGGTCGAACGGTAATACAATTACGTGATCATTAGACTCAAGAGGTTAGTGAAATTAATGAAGATAACTTTGATGAATTTAAAGAAATCTTAATTAATATGTTTTGTCTTACCAATAAAGAAAATAAATAGTATGATCCAAGTGGAGAATTGGCTCGTAAAATTGCGGATAAGATCAAGCAGGGACGTGCAAAAAAGGCGAAGCTGGCGCCAGAAGAAAAATTTTCTATTTTTAGTCGTTATATTTCAATTTTGGCGGTTGGTCAAAAGAAAGATATAAATGATTTAATGAATTATACTGTTTATCAGTTAATGGATGAATTTAACCGATTTGAATTAAAGTTACATTATGAAACTTGGGAAAAATATAAAATTGCGGGCGCTACTAATTTAGGTGAAGCTCCTGCAGATTGGTTAAAAAATATTCATGAAAAATAAGTAAATATAATAATCATATTTTTTTTATAAAATATAAGGAGGAAATCCAAATGAAATTTGGTGTACGTGAAATTGCTAACGTAGTATTCAAAGCTAAAAATACTCAAAAGATTGGCCCTTATACTTTCACAAAAGGTCAGCCTGTATTTTATATGGACACTGCGAAGACTTCTACATTAGAAGGTGCGGCAACCACAGTATATGCGACTGGTGGACGCGGTAATACTCGTTTAATTGCTTGGGAGGGTTAGAAGACACTTACATTTACTGTTGAAGATGCTCTTTTATCTCCTGTTAGTTTCGCTATGCTTTCTGGTGCTGGATTAATTAAAGCAGCTTCTGATTCTAATGATGTTATTCATTTTCATCAGACTACTAATGCTGTGGCTGCTTTTGCAACAGGTTCTAATAATGGCACTGTAGAAATTGATTTAACCGATGCTCTTGAAAGTACAGAAAAAATTTGTCCAACAGCGCCTATTTATATAATGCAATTAGATTCTTATGGGGATATTACTGGTAAAGTTTATACTGGATGGTCTGTTGATTCTTCTGGTAAAAAATTAACAATTACTCCTAGTGATGCTGCAGCTGCACAAACACTTACTGGTGCAGTAATGGTAGATTATTATGTAATTAAGAAAGCTAGTACAGTTTCTGAAATGCAGATTGATGCAGGTAATTTTGCTGGTTATTACTATGTTGAAGCAGATACTCTTTTCAGACGTCAGCAAGATGGTAAAGATTTACCTGCTAATATTACATTCCCAAATGTCAAGATTCAATCTAACTTTACATTCTCGATGGCGGCGACAGGAGATCCTAGTACCTTTACATTTACTATGGACGCATTCCCTGGATACACATATTTTGATAGAACTAAGAAAGTTCTTTGTGCAATCCAGGTTGTTGATGATGCTACTGAAGTAACTAAGGTTGAAAAGACAATCTTCCCGCATCCAACTGGATTTAATATTGAAGAATCTAAGCCTGGATCTGCACAAGTCTTAGGAGATTCTGTTGATGGAATGCATGATAGTACTACATATGGTGGGACTGAGACTGACGACGTTAATGGTTGATAATTAATTTATGGGAGGGTTATTTATATAACTCTCCCATTTTTTATTTTTAGGAGTAAATTTTTATGTCAAATGAAGAGGTTGTTTATAATTCGGTTGTAGAAACAGCTTCATCAGATTTATCACAAAATGATAAAATTGATTTTTAGCATTTTAAAATAGCTGCAAATACTTTTATAAAAAAAGTATAGGATATGTTTAACAAAACTAAACATGCTCATTTAATTATTCAAAAATCAACAATAAGAAATGGTTTGAAATAGTTTTATCAATTAATGAGAGAAAGCACTAATTTTACACAATAGGCATTATAGTTACAACATAATTTTGAAATAGAATTAAATAAATTTTTAAATAGAGTTATTTATTTAACTTGGATAAGTCAAGATGGTCATTTAATATATCTTGATGATGCTCATGTTGGTGAACTATATTCCAAGGCAACGGCTAATAGAGGACGTGGAAACATATCTGCATCAAAAATGAAAGATTTAATAGATGTAAATGATTTAACTTCTTAGTTGCAAAAGAAATTAAAAGATTCTTAGAATTTAAGAATTCATGTTTATCAAACGGCGGTTGCAAGATGGAGTGGAGAATCAAACGAAGAAAATAAAAATTATGATCCTAGTAAAAATACTTTTTATTGGAGATTATGGGATAATCATCATATTTCAGGTTGGACAGCCCCAATTGCTACAAGAGGTGTGATTGCAGAAGGATATGCAGGTGCGGTAATTAATGAGGATCCATCAGTAGTATCTTCTAATTTATAGTTTTCATTAAAAAATTTATATGAAAATCATATTCAAAAAGATAGCATTGGTGCGGCTATTAAGGGAGATATTGTATGGGATCAAAATGGCAATATTCAATTTGCAGTTAAAGAAGGTAGTTTTTCTACAGCGCGTTTTGGACAGTATTTAAACTTAGCTTATAATACAATTCAAATAGAAACGATTACGCCTCAGGAATATTAGAATTATTTACCAAAACTTATAAAAGTAAATAAAGCGGCTAGTAAAATTTTAGAAGAAATTAATAAAGGTTCAAAAGAACAGCTAGATGATGAGATTCGGAAAGTAGCTCCATTGACTTGACAAAATAAATTTTTTATGTTACAATTAGTAAAAAAGAGATAAAAGGAGAATTTATATGAAAGTATCTTATGCTAATATGAAATTAAAAGTTAATGCACAAGTAAAAACTTTTAAGTTTGGCGGGCAGGATATTGAAGTTTTACAATATTTACCTGCAAGAGATAAATATGACTTATTAATGATAACTTTACAAAAATCTATATAGAATGGTGCTTACAATGATTTTAAATTAAATCTTTATTTTGAATTAAATTTAGTATATATGTATACTAATATTTCTTTTACAGAAAAGCAAAGAGAAGATGAATTTAAATTATATGACACATTAAAGAGCAATGGATTTTTTGAATTATTTTTACAGACAATAAACGAAGATGAATATAATGAATTATTCGCTCAATTAGAAGCTATTAAAGAAGCGAGTTTTAGAAATAGATTAAGTGTTAGTTCGGTTATTAATCAATTAATTAATGATTTACCTGCTAATGCGGAGGCTGCCGCAAAAATTGTAGACAATTTCAATCCTAATCAATATAAAGCGGTAGTTGATTTTGCTAGATATGCAAATGGTGGTAGAGATATTAATACTAATTTACCAGTTAAAGAATAAAAAAAATGGCGTATAGATAATTAAATCTATACGCCATTTTTTTATTTCCCTGTAGAGCCAAAGCCGCCTTCACCCCGATTGGTGTTTGAAAGATTATCTGTTTCTTCAAAATTCATTTCAATAAATGGAAGAAGAATCATTTGTGCAATTCTTTCACCTGGATCAATACTTTGTAATTCATCTGTATCATTATGAAGTGCTACAATATATTCACCTCTATAATCACTATCACAAACCATTTGTTATCCTAAAAGTTTTTTATCTTTTAGCTCTTATAGTTTCCTATAAGCTCAGCATATCTTTTCACTTTAAGTGTCGCGGCCTCGTGGTAGGATTATATCTTTTCACCTACTATGCGTTGCCCCTGACTATAGTTTCTATAGTCTTCGGTTCAGATTAGCATATTATAAAATTTTATAACTTAGCCTTCCTGCTTAATTCCGCGATTTATTGTCGGCGTTTATTTTTCTATATATTGACTAGTATTTAATAATAAATCTTCTAAACAAAGATCATTATATCTAGTATAAGGGATTCGTATTAAAGGAATTTTATTATTTTTACACCATTCTGATTTTATTATATCATGATTATGAGTATATTCATAATCAAAAATAGATTTTTTATCATAATGTTGCTATCCATCATATTCAATTAAATATTTATTATTAACATAGAAATCAAAAGGTAAATAAGTTTTATCTTTACATGAACTAAATTTTTTTTCTAATTCATACTCAATACCTGCTTCATCTAATATTTCTGATATTTTTACATTTCCTTTGGAAATATTGGAATGATTACCACAACTTAAACTTCGATGTGTTCTTAACGATAAACCTAATACATCTTTTTCTTTTCCACATTCACATTTGCAATGCCAATATAGCCCTCCATTTGCGGATTTTTTATTAGATAAACCAAGTACTGTCCATTTTCCAAACACTTGACCCGTTAAATCTATAAAAAATGGATTATTTTTAGTTTCTTTTCCAAATAAATGATTATCATACCATATTTTAGTAATCATACCTCTTGATACATTATACTATTTAGCTAATTGATTTGAAGTTTTTATATTATAATTTTTAATAATATTTTCTTTATCTTTTTGAGATAATTTATATTGTTTATTACTATTTACATCATATCCGATAGCTTTTGCGTGATTTAAGACTGAACTTTTATCACAATGATAAAATTCACCCATTTTTCTTGAACTTTTTAATTCTTCATATTTTTTAATAAAATCCTCATTAGAACCCCAATTAATCCTTTTAGACATAGTATAATCTCCTTTTTGTTCTATGATATATAAAAATTATTAAAAGAAAATTATTTAATTTTGTCCAAAGTAGTCCCCGCAATAATCAAAAAATTTTTATTCACCGACACAATTAGCAGGGCGGAGACCGCGTTTAGTAGCAATTCCTGATCTTGGGAAAATAGCTGCAAAAGTTCCTGATGGTAATTCAAATGAAAGACCTGTTCCAATTTTTACAGTAGAATGTGGAGCAATATCAATAATATAATCAGTTGCCGCATATAAATCATAACCCGCCGCGTCTGAAGAACCCCTTGAAGGCATTTTTGCAAGATCATTTAATTTTTTTACTTTTATATCTGTTAATGATTTTGGAAACATATTTAATTTACCTCATATTCAACATTAACAACAGAATCAGGTTCTTTGATATCATTAAATAATTTAGTTAAAGAAAGTTTCCAATATTCATCAATTACTTCACCTTTTGATTTTCTTTCTTTATGTTCATTTGTATATTTACCAAGTATATATGAGCCATTATTTTTAGCTTCTTCAATAGCTTCTGTTGCTTCTCTCTCTGTGTCAACTCTATAAGTTTCAATTGCACTAACTAAATATTTTGCCATATAATCTCCTTTATTTTAAATACATCTAATATTTAATTTATTTTCATTGTATTTAGTAAATTCTTTTTCTTGGATCTTTTTTATAATACCTTTAATAAAACGCTCTGCCCCAGATAGATCTACTTGATAAACATCATAAGTATGAGATAGCTAAAAAATGGTATCTGGAATATCGTTCATTTTAGTCTGAATGATTTCAAGTTTATTGCCATCTTCATAAACATAAAAAGTTTGATAAATATCAAAAGGATGAATAATGCCAATAATTTTTTTCATATTTTATATTCTCCTTTTTAACATTCAATTACCCAATCATCGCAGCTGAATAAATAATAAGCATATGCTTCTCCATCTATCTCAACCCAAATTTCCCAAGCGTCATTAGCTATATATCCGTCAATAGTATCTTTTTCAATAGAAAGGATAGATCCTCTATTTTTTAAAACTTCTATAAGTTCTTCTGCCGCAATTTTACATGGGTTAGGATTTTGTTTTTCATATAAATGAAATACGGTAAAATCATATCTTTCACGACACAGCAACATTGCATATGCATCTAACCGCTTATTGAACCACTCTTCAAGTTCAGATTTTATTTCTTCAAGTTTTTTCTTACCAAGTTTTCCTTGGTTTAACATTACTTGTTTATTAAAATCATATAATGTTCCTAATGAAACATTATGTGTTGTGTTTTTTTGATCCACTAGAATTTTCTCCTTACATTTTATATTATAATAAAATTTTTATAAAAAATCAACTCCATGTTGTAAAATACGTTGATTTTTACTCCCTCTTAATTCAAGTGTAAGATCCTTTTTCTCTTGAATAAATGGCCCATCAATTAATGTATTAATCTGTGATAATATATGATTAATTCGTTCATCATTTTTTTCTTTTAATTCTTCTAAAGTATATCCTGTCCAAACAAAAATTTTAATTTGCGGATAAGCAGTTCTTACACTTGTTATAATTTTATCAACTTCATCTAAATTTTCTTCACATAAAGGCTCTCCGCCTAAAACTGAAAAGTTTCTTATAATATTATTTGCACAGATTGCTTTAATAATTTGTCCTCGTATATCTGTTGGCATTTCTTCTCCACCATTAAAATCCCATGTCTCAGGATTAAAACAGCCAGGACAGTGATGCGGACAGCCTTGAACAAAGAATGAAACACAAACTCCTTGACCATTCGCGAAGTCATTAGTTATTAAACCTGCATATCTATTCATTTTATTTGCTTAACCTTTCAATTAATATTGCTCCTATAGAATTTCCTAAAACAATAAAAGCAAATTTTAAAACATTAATTGGAGATAAATTAAATAATAAATACGGAAAATCTGCTATACAGTGTTCTGCTCCAATTAAAATAAAAATCATAACTGCAAAAATTGTTAATATTGTTACTTTATTTTTTACTGCAAAATGAATTAATGCTCCACAAAAACATGCATTGATGAAAAGAGTTAATGCAGTTTTTGCAAATTTAGATGCGGCGGCCGCAGATATGATACCAATAAATGACTGGTTCCCGAGTGTATATAAACCTATGGTTGCCGCAATTCCAATACAATTAAATATTAATACAGTAATTAAAAATATCATAGTTGTAAAAGAGGAATAATTTAATTCTTTAAAAAAACCAATTTTACCTGTGTATAGATTTAATTGCATATTAATAATCGTTAATAATCCAAAGCTAAAAAGTAATGCTCCTATTACTGGCATTTCAGATTGGAGGTTAATAATAACCCCCAACCCAATTAATATACCAGCAAGGATAGATTTTTTAATAATATTAGTCATATTCTATTACTCCACTATAACGACGTTGGCCTCTTAATAACGATGAATGCTTAAATCTCATTTCTGTTTCCTGTTGTTTTCCTACATTAAAAGCTGTTTTATAATCTCCTGTCAAATATCCAGTCACTCTACGAAGTCTTTGGATATTTTTACTTTTACACATAGGACATTCATCATTAATTTCTCCCGTGTAGCCGCAATCTAAACATAAGTCATTTGGTACATTTAATGCAAAATATGGAATATCTTTATCCATTGCGTAATTTACGATTTGCTCAAGTGCATCAATATTATGTAAAATACCACTATCTAATTCTACATAAGTAATACATCCTGCAGAACTATATCCTGTTAACTGACTTTCAATATCAATTTTAGTAAATGGATCAATTTCCTTCCAAACAGGAACATGCATTGAATTAGTAAAAAATTCTTTATCACTTACATTAGGAATTTCTCCATATTGCTCTTTGAATTTTTGCATAGCAGTATGGCAAAGATTTTCGGCAGGAGTATAATAAACACCAAAATTAAGTTTATATTGTTGTTTAAATTCAGCACATCTATCTTTAAATAATTGTTCTATGCGTTTAGCTAATTCCATACCCTCTTTTGTTGTATGATCCTTACCAATAAGAATTTGTAAACATTCTGCTAGACCTAATTGACCAATTACTATTGTACCATGTTTTAATGCAGAACGAATGCCTTCTTCTGGTTTATAACCTAACATGGTATGATTCTCCCACATAAACTTGGCGGAAGCTGGATCTTGAGAACAAATATAATTAAATCTTTCAAGAAGCATATCTTTAGCTTCATCAATTTTTTTATCAAGTAACATCATAAAATTTTCTATATAAAGTTCAGAATGAATTCCACTCCATTCACCATTTAATTGTTCATTTTTAGAAATCCATTCATTGGAAGAAATTTTAGCTTCCATCGCTAATGTGGGAAGAATAATTGTTACAGGACAAATATTGCCACGTCCATCTTTACGTTGCGGGTTAACACCTGGTTCGGCATTAATATCGAAACCATTGGCTGTACGGCATCCCATTGTGCTGAAGAATGTGGTCGGGTCTTTAGAATCATAACCTGCATTTCCGCTCCAATCAACATTAGCATAATTTGGATAAAGTCTTTTTGCTGTTGATTCAAGAGCGAGCCTATATAAATCATAATTTGGAGTATCAGGTTCTTTATTAACACCTTTCATCACTTGAAAAATTCCACAAGGGAAAATAGGAGTTTTATGAAATTTTCCATTTCCCTTAATACTGCCATCAAGTAGTGCTTTAATTACCATTCTACCTTCTGGCAAAGTACAAGTTCCATAATTGATAGAAGTAAAAGGTAATTGATTTCCGCTTCGTGATTGCAATGTATTTAAATTATGATACATACCTTCTACGGCTTGTTGGAGTTCTTTTTCAGTCATATCCATTGCATATTCCCATGCGTCTGGATGAAATTGTTTAAATTCTTTATCATCAAAGTGAATAGTTCCATCTGGGTGATTTATTTTGTCATTAACAAGCCATTTTTTAAATCTACCTTGTTTATATTCACTTAAACGTTCAACATATATTAAACCTTCTGCCAAATGTTTCGTAAAACTTTTTCTTACATATGGAACCATAGTCCAATCCAAATGAGTGGCGCTTACTCCACCAAACTGTTGTAAACTTTGTAATTGAAAAATAACAGCAAGTAATTGGAAAGCTGTATTAATAGAATTGGCTGGTCGAATATCCGTTTGACGAGTATTAAATCCATTTGCAAGTAAATCATCAAAAGGTATTGATAAGCAATTATGCATACCAACAGCATATGCATCTAAATCATGAATATAAATTTCATTATTTAAATGATTCTCTCTAGCCATTTTAGACATACAATTATCAAGCGCATATTGTTTGGCAATTATTGAATCAAATTCACCGCGGCGGCCACCAAATGAATGTTCGTCAACATTAGCATTTTGATTATCAATTTTAGTCCCT
>Ga0310695_10011662_pt1 | contig 12501 bp, 12 predicted proteins | sample RumenRJG_04DNA_FD_203882 | JGI IMG/M metagenome (GOLD analysis project Ga0310695, IMG submission 203882) | Bovine rumen microbial communities from Lethbridge, Alberta, Canada - RJG_04 (v2) (version 2) | ecosystem: Host-associated > Mammals > Digestive system > Stomach > Rumen | place: Canada... | reverse complement strand
GACTTTCCCCCAAACTGACTGGCCATCTCTAGTCCGAACTCAAAGGTGATGTTCTTCGGACCGATGCGCAGATAGCCTGCCTTGCTGTGGTAAAGGGTATTCTCTGTATAACGAGTGTTAGGCGCCTTGAAGTCTTTCTGCCATCCGTCATCTGTAGTCTTACCATAGGCGATATGTCCCTTCAGGGCAAGCCAGTTGCGTGTGCCTGGGATGCTCCAGTAGTCAGGTAAGGCGATTCTGACCTGCGGTACAGGACGGGCGTTGATGCCCAATGTCTGAGAGCCAGAACTCAGCTCCTGGTTCTTCAGCTCCATCGGCTGTTCCTTGGCTCCTACGGTAAGCACACCTTTCAACCAACGGGCTTCGATATAGGCCTGTTGTAAGACGAAGGTACTCGTGAATCCTGCTGCCAACGCCATATCGACACCATAGCCCACACCCCATCGGCGCCCTTCATCGTTAGAAAGGGGACGCACCAGGGAGCCTCTGACAAAGCCGTTGGCCTTCTTGAGCGAACTCATACCGTATTTATTGGCATTGAGCCACAGGGGGCTATGATCACCACCCGACAAGGTGGTCTGCAGCTCAGCCCGATACTGCAGAGAATCAAAGAGTGAACGCTCCTGGGCAGAAGCTCCCATAGCGCCACACAGACATATTATAATAAATAGTATCCTACTCATAAGTGCGGACAAAGGTAATGCAAAAAGCCCAAACTACCAAGAAAAAAGGCTCAAAAATGAGGATATAGGGTTTTTCCCCTCCCTGTTTAGGGAAAATCCTTTGCAAAGCTCCCGTTTTTGTCGTTCCTTTGCAGCGAGAATCAATGAAACGAATGTCGAACTAATAAAAAATAAGCGATTATGAAAAAGATGTTTTTCGCACTGATGACCATGCTGACAGTCAGCATCTCAGTAAACGCAATGAGCTACGAGCAGGCCCGCAACGAGGCCCTCTTCCTCACTGATAAGATGGCTTATGAGCTGAATCTGACTGACGAGCAGTACGAGGCAGCTTATGAGATCAACCTCGACTACCTGATGGGTGTGACAGGACGCAACGATGTGTTCGGAACCTATTGGGAGCGTCGTAACCTCGATTTGAGCTACATCATGCTCGAATGGCAGTGGAACGCCTTTGTCGCAGCCACCTATTTCTATCGCCCACTCTACTGGGAGGCAGGCTACTGGCACTTCGGCATCTATCGCCGTTATCCGCATCGCGACTACTTCTATTTCGGTCGTCCTCACTTCTATGTAACCTATCGGGGCGCACATGCCTGGCACCGTGTAGGTGGACATGGTTACTATCATGGACACAGAAACCACTTCCATGCCCCGCACAGAGAGCACTTCGGCATGCACGACCGTTGGCACCGCGGTGACTTCCGTGGCCCGCGCCACAGCTCTACCCGCATCACTGGCCATAACAACGGCCCGCGCAGAATAGGCTCCAGCGGCAGCGGCAACTTCTCCGGAGGTAGGCATAACGGCTATGGTGGAGGCGGAAACTTCGACGGACGTCGTCATAACGGCTACAGCGGAGGCGGCAGCTTCGACAACAATCGCTCTAACAGATCACGCTTCGAGGGTCATACGAACCACTCTCAGAATCACATGGGCCAGAGCCGTTCTTTTGATAGAGGACGTTCTGTAGATAGAGGACGTTCTGTAGAATTCAGCAGCAGTCGTGGTAGCAGCACCCGCAGCACAGCAGGCTACAGTGGTGGTGGCTCGTTTAGTGGAGGTCCACGCGGAGGCGGTTCATTCTCACATGGCGGAGGTTCTCGCGGAGGCGGTTCATTCAGCGGAGGTTCTCGCGGAGGCGGATCGTTCTCACATGGCGGAGGCGGATCCCATGGTGGTGGTTCACACGGAGGACATGGTGGCTTAGGTGGTCGCCGCTAAGCTCACAGCTCCAGCTCACGCACCTCAGCATTCATCATTCGCTGCACCTCATTCATAGGTTTTTCATAATATACTGCCTGTACGGCCTTGTTGATAATGCCATGGCCCACAGCCAGCACCTTCTTTCCCGGGAAAGTCTCTTTGACATAAGCGATGAATTCGCCAGCCCTGGAAAGAAGGTTTTCTAATGTCTCAATATTTTCGGGCCACACCTCATTCTTCAGGTCAGGGATGAAACGCCCTGTGAAGTCGCCCCAGTCACGTTCACGCAACAAAGGTGTGGTGATAACCTCCAGACCGTGAGGCTCAGCAATGATACGTGCGGTATCTATGGAACGTTTCAGATCGCTGGCAATCACCACATCAATCTGGCGGTCTTTCCACGCCTCACTCACTTCCTGCGCCTGACGGATACCGTTCTCGTTAAGCATCCCTTGCGTCTGTCCTTGCATGATCTGATTGGCATTATCCACCGTCTCCCCATGCCTTACTAAATATAAAGTTGTCATATTGTCTCTTAAAAATTGCTGCAAAATTACATAATTATTTGTTCATTCCATTCATTTTTCCTATCTTTGCAGTCGTAAACTCCAAAAAAAGACTGTAAAGATTATGAAGATATTACAAAGTTCAGTATTTCGTGCCATCTGCTCCATTGCCATTGGCTGTCTGCTTATCAAATATCCAGATAATACAGTAATATGGATTACGGTTGCCATCGGCATACTGTTCCTCCTGTCGGGAATCATCTCATTGATTGTGTATATCAATGCACGCAAGAATGTGTCGGAATATAGGATTCTGGATGCAGAGGGCCGTGTCATCGCGGGCGAGAAGCCAACCTTCCCGATTGTAGGTCTGGGTAGTCTGATTCTCGGTTGCCTCTTGGCACTGACACCCAACGTGTTCATTACGGCTCTGATGTATATTATCGGTGGCATCCTGATTCTGGGCGCTATCAACCAGTATATGAATCTGATAAATGCCCGCAGATACGGAAAGATAGGATTCGGTTTCTGGGCGTTCCCCTCCATTATCCTACTGATAGGCCTCTACGTGATGGTCATGCCCATGTCACCTGCCAGTACGGCGATGCTCATTCTGGGCTGGTGCTCACTGCTCTACGGTGTGACAGAACTGGTCAACTCGCTGAAGTTCCATGCCGAGAAGCGCAAATTCAAGCAGTACCAGGAGATCGCTGAGGCCGAAGAGATTGCCGAGAAGCCGTCAACCGCTCAGGAGGTTAAGGAAGAAGAACCTTCTGATAATACGCAGCTTTCTGTTCCAACTTCATCGGATACGCTCTAGAACTGCTGGGCATACGATAGAGCCGCAACTGTCGGCCTTCGAATACGAAAGGCACAGACTCACCCACTTTTGGAGGCAATACACCAAACTGGCTGCAGGCAATCTCTGTGGCCAGTTGTCCTGCTGTGACGATACTTTCACAAAGTGGAAGGCGCCGCAGAATCTGGTGCAGATCCGTCTGCTCCACAATTTCCAGGTCTTTATCCGAAGCTGTACCCGTGGTGCGACGGATACGGGTGGCCGTATCGAAGAGGGCGATACCCTGTTCCCGCAGGAACGGAATCAGCAGATCAAGACGGAAGCGTTTCCGGGCTGCATCCACAAAATAATCCTTATCGTGGAAGAAGAGCAGTCCCACGATTCGCCACATATCATTGATAAAGTTCGGATAATAGAATCTCACCGACCACCGTTTCTCCGATGGCGGAAAGGTGCCAAGCATCAGCAGTCTGGCATTTTCTGGAAGAAACGGCTCAAAAGGATGAGCCTCTACTTCCATCATTTCTTCATCTCCTCCCTCACTTCCTGTGAGAAGCCTTGGATATAAGTACGCAGGATGTCGATACCCCGTTTGTTCTCACGGCCCCAGGGGATGATGAGGTCGGCAAACTTCTTGGTAGGCTCGATAAACTGCTCATGCATGGGCTTCACATCGTTCTCATAATGGTCGAGTACCATCTCCACAGTACGTCCACGCTCCACCACATCACGACGGATGTTACGGATCAGGCGCACATCGCTATCAGTATCTACGAAGATCTTCAGGTCCATCATGTCACGCAGTTTCTTATGGTGCAGCGTCATGATTCCCTCAAGGATGATCACAGGCTTCGGCTCGATATGCACCGTCTCAGGCAGACGGTTGGAGAGCACATATGAATAGGTGGGTTGCTCCACAGCCTCGCCATTTTTGAGCTTCTTGATCTGCTCCGTCAGCAACTTCCAGTCGAAGGCGTCAGGATGGTCGAAGTTAATCTGCTTACGCTCCTCTGGCGTCAGATCGGTGGTGTCGTTGTAATACGAGTCTAAAGGGATGACTGCTGCACAATGGGGAGGCAGCACCTTGGCAATGCGCTTCACGACGGTAGTCTTGCCAGAACCTGAACCGCCAGCGATTCCGATGATAATCATTAGTTATTGTTTTATTTTGAGATATACAACTGTAGGCAGGTGGTCGCTATAGCCGTTGAGCCACTGCCCGCCTCCATGGGTGCGCAGAGGCGTACCCGCATAAGGGCCGTCCTGTCGGATAAGATAGTCGCGACGGAAGATCTCGCACGAGTCGAAGCCCAATGTGCCGCTCTCCTGACGGAGCAGCGACGGCGAGAGAATGATCTGGTCGAACAGGTTCCATCGCCCTTTGAAACTCAACGTGCCCTCACCCGATGCCAACACATTCCACCACGGATTATAGAGGTCGCCCTCTCCCACCTCACTGATTTCACGCTTCGCACCCAGACATTCTGCCATCGAGGCATCCTGCGGATCATCGTTCATATCGCCCATGATCAAAAGCTTTTGGTTGGGATCTGCCTTCAACAGCGAGTCTTTCACAACCTTCAGCTGTCGACCACCCTCTTCACGGTAATAAGAAGCAGCACCGCGCGACGGCAGATGATTCACGATAATTGTCACATGCTCACAGGCCAATATACCACTCACCACCAGGAAACCTCGTGTAGCCCGCAGAGAGTCCTCCGGCTGCTTATATATATAAGGTACGAGCTTCACGTCACGAATCGAGAAGAGTGCGGGGTTATAGATCAAGCCGCAGTCGATGCCGCGCTGGTCAGGTCCTTCCACATGGATATACTGGATATTGCGCTGTTTCAGGGGTGGTTCATTGCAGAGATCGGCCAGACACTTGGCATTCTCCACCTCAGCCACACCGATGGCTGCACAACCTTCTGGCAGACGGTCGGAAGCCATCTCAGAGAGCACGCGGGCGAGGTTATGAAGCTTATTGGTGTATTTCTCGGTATCCCACTTAAACGTACCTTCTGGCATAAATTCATAGTCGTTCTTACCTTCATCATGACAGGTATCAAAGAGATTCTCGAGATTATAGAAGCCGATGGCATAATCGCTGCCTTTCAGGGGTTTACGCGCTATACTGGTCATGGAGATCAGTAGCAGACCAAGAATCAAAAAGGTTATTCTTCTCATATCTTGTTGTTTTTGCTTGCAAATATAAGGTAAAAATCCGATTAGTCAAAGAAAAATAGGCAAAAAGTTTGTGGATTCCAAAAAAACTTTGTACCTTTGCACCCGCTTTATGCGAATTTAGTAATTATCATATTAATATTTTAACTCAAAATGAAAAAAGGTATTCATCCAGAAAACTATCGCCCCGTCGTGTTTAAGGACATGTCCAACGGCGATATGTTCCTTACGAAATCTACCGCAAAGACAAATGACACCGTAGAGTTCGAAGGCGAAACTTACCCAGTGGTAAAAGTCGAAATCTCTAGCACCTCTCACCCGTTCTATACTGGTAAGAGCAAGCTCGTTGACACCGCAGGTCGTGTCGATAAGTTCATGAGCCGCTACGGTAAGGCTGCGAAGAAATAAGAGATACTCTTAAGGATTTAGAAAAGGTGCGTTTTTGGTAGTTGCATATGCCAAAGCGCACCTTTTCACATTTATCGAAGTGAAAAAAAGTAAAAACATGCTTCTTTTTCACTTCTTTTTTGTATCTTTGCCCCAAAGTATGCATTTTAATAGTTACTAGATATTATATACTAAGAATGAAAACCGTTTATGAATTCTCTGTCAAGGACAGAAAAGGTAAAGACGTATCTCTGAAAGAGTACGCCAATGAGGTGTTGCTGATTGTCAATACAGCAACCAAGTGTGGATTCACCCCGCAGTATGATGAGCTGGAGGCGCTCTACAAGAAGTACCATGCTCAGGGCTTCGAGATCCTCGACTTCCCATGCAACCAGTTCGGACAGCAGGCCCCTGGTACCGACGAGAGCATCCACGAGTTCTGTAAGCTGAACTTCGGCACTGAGTTCCCACGCTTCAAGAAAGTCAAGGTAAACGGCGACGATGCCGACCCCCTCTTCAAGTTCCTGCAGGAGCAGAAAGGCTTCGCCGGATGGGATATGAACCACCCCATCGCGCCGATTCTCGAAGATATGCTGTCGAAAGAGGATCCCGACTATAAGCAGAAACCCACCATCAAGTGGAACTTCACCAAGTTCCTCATCAACAAGAAGGGACAGGTGGTAGCCCGTTTCGAGCCCACAGAGAACATTGAGAACATTTCCAAGCAGATTGAGGAGTTGCTGAAATAGACCGCTATTTAGCTTCAGACTTACAATCATAATAAAAGGCCCGTTTCACAACGAGCCTTTTACTTACTTAAAAAACTAAATTAATCAACCATAAACCTTAACCATTAAAATCTTTTTCTGATGCAAAGATATAATTCTTTCCCAATATAGCTGTTTACTTTTAATTATTTTATGTTTAAAATGCGTGATTTCACGTTTTTTAGACACAAAATAACGATTTTCAAACAAAAAATCGCCCCAAAACGGTCGATTTTATCCTAAAAAACTTGCGAATTTGGAAATTAAGGCATATATTTGCACGGAATTTAAACATAGCCAAGATGAACCTATACTTACTATTAAACCTTGCCTCTGTGGTGGTAATCATCATTTTAATCTTTTTAGGCAGGCTTATTTATATGCGCGGCAAGCGTCTGAGGGAGAAATTATACATGGGTTATGTGTTTACCAATATCACCCATGAGCTGCTCACTCCCCTCACCGTACTTTCCGCGTCCGTTGACAAGATGCGCGAAGAAGTACCTCAGATGTCGCACGACTATGACCTCATGCAGATCAACATCCAGCGTATGGTGAGAATGCTCCAACAGATTCTGGAGACCAGCAAGTCGCAGGCCGGAGAGCTGAAACTGCTTTGTGCCCAAGGCGACGTGATGCGCTATATCCGTGAGACAGCCCAGTATCTGGAGCCCCTCATTGCGAAAAAGAAGATGAAATACACCATCGAGTGCCATCCGGAAAGCATGATCGGATGGATTGACACCGACAAACTCGACAAGATCATTTATAATCTGGTGTCCAACGCAGCCAAGTATTGCAGGGAAAACGGAGAAGTGAACGTCATCGTGACAACCAACGATAATTACGACCGTATCCGCATCGTGGTGAGTGACACGGGATTCGGCATCCCCAAAGACAAGATGAAGACCCTCTTCCGACGCTTCCAGGATGGCGAATACCGACAGAACAAGAACATCGGCACAGGTCTCGGCCTCGCCCTCACCCACGACCTCGTGCATCTGCACAGAGGCACCATCAAATGCAAGAGCGAGATCGACAAAGGCACCACCTTCACCATCGAGTTGCCCATCAACAAGGAGGCTTACACCCCAGACCAGATCTACGAGGACCACCAGATAACCTTCGAAAGTTCAAAGAATCCATACATCGAGCAGAAAGAGTCGCAGACCGACTTCGATGCCGTCCTCAACCTGAACGAACTCCCACATGAGCACAGCACCAGTCTGCTTATTGTGGAAGACAATCCCGACCTGTTGATGCTGATGCACCAGCTGATGAGTACCTATTATAATATATATATAGCGACAAACGGATTCGAAGCCCTCGAGATCATCCAGGACAAGCAGATCGATCTCATCATCTCAGATGTGATGATGCCTGAGATGGACGGATTCGAGTTCACCAGGCAATTAAAGAATGATCCCGACTATGCTCACCTCCCCATTATCCTGCTGACGGCGAAGCGCGAGATGGACGATGAGCAGAGAGCCCTGCTCCTTGGAGCCGACGATTATCTCACCAAACCGTTCAAGCTGAAAGAACTCAAGATCCGCGTGGACAACATCATCCAGAACCGCAAACGTGCCAGGACAGAGAATAAGGCGGAGGAGTCACAGGAAGAAGAGCCACGCGAGCTCACCCCCGACGAATTGTTCCTGCAACGGGCGCGCCAAATGGTTTTCGACCATCTGGACGACGATGACTACGATCGCGATGCCCTGGCCTCCGACATGGGCGCCAGCGCCTCCACCTTATATAATAAGTTGCGCGCCATCGCCAATGTCAATGTCACCACTTTCATTCGTGGCATCCGCATGGACGAGGCCAAACGTATCGCCACGGAAAACCCTGAAATACGCATCAGTGACCTCGCCTATCGGGTGGGATTCCGCGATCCCCGCTACTTCTCAACCACCTTCAAGAAGCATTTTGGCATGCAACCGACGGAGTTTCTCGACAGTCTGAGACAAAAAAAATGAAAATAAACATGATTTGACGCGGTCAATTCATATTAATTGTGTACCTTTGCACGCGGATATTACCAATCCTAAACTTTATAATTTATGGCTAAACAGAAAAAATTCATCCTCCAAGAGAGTGAGATTCCTACACAGTGGTACAACATTCAGGCCGACATGCCCAACAAGCCCATGCCGCCCATCCATCCCGTCACCAAGCAGCCGTTAGGTGTTGATGACCTGGCGCACATCTTCCCACGTGAATGCTGCGTACAGGAGTTGGATACCGAACACCGTTGGATCGACATCCCCGAGGATGTGCTCGAGAAGTACAAGTATTACCGTTCAACCCCGTTGGTACGTGCCTATGCCCTCGAAGAGGCTCTCGGCACCCCTGCCCACATCTATTTCAAGAACGAGAGTACCAACCCCCTGGGTTCACATAAGATCAACTCCGCCCTGCCCCAGTGCTATTATGCCAAGCAGGAAGGTACGACCAATGTCACCACCGAGACAGGTGCAGGCCAGTGGGGCGCAGCCCTCTCCTATGCCGCCAAGATCTACGGTCTCGACTGTGCCGTCTATCAGGTGAAGATCACCATGCAGCAGAAGCCCTACCGCTCCAGCATCATGCGTACCTTCGGAGCCGTTGTCGAGGGCTCTCCCTCGATGTCAACCCGTGCCGGTAAGGACATCCTCACCAAGGATCCCACCCACTCAGGCTCGCTCGGCACCGCCATCTCTGAGGCAGTAGAGCTCGCCACCACCACGCCGAACTGTAAATACACCCTCGGTTCCGTGCTCAACCACGTAGGTCTGCACCAGACCATCATCGGTCTGGAAGCCGAGAAGCAGATGCAGATGGCAGGCGAATATCCCGACATCGTGATCGGCTGCTTCGGCGGCGGTTCCAACTTCGGCGGTATCTCCTTCCCCTTCATGCGCCACAACCTGCTTGACGGTAAGACCACAGAGTTCATCGCAGCCGAGCCCGACAGCTGTCCGAAGCTCACACGCGGTCAGTTCCGCTACGACTTCGGCGACGAGGCAGGCTACACCCCGCTGCTGCCGATGTACACCCTGGGCCACAACTTCAAGCCCAGCAATATCCACGCAGGTGGTCTGCGTTACCACGGTGCCGGCATGATCATCTCCCAGCTCATCAAGGACGGACTGATGCACGGTGTTGACATCCCACAGCTCGAGACCTTCGAGGCTGGTATGCTCTTTGCCCGCACAGAGGGTATCATCCCTGCTCCTGAGAGCACCCACGCCATTGCAGCCACCATCCGCGAGGCTAAGAAATGCAAGGAGACTGGCGAGGAAAAGGTTATCCTCTTCAACCTCTCAGGTCACGGACTCATCGACATGCCGTCATACGAGGCTTACATCAAGGGCGATCTGCAGAACTACACCGTCACCGACGAGATGATCGCAGAGAACCTTGCAGAACTCGACAAAAAGTAATGATTTAAATATAGTATTCAGTTAATAGGTGAGGGTTCGCAGTGATGCGAGCCCTTATCATTTTTATGCCTTTTTTTCTATCATTAAACTTTTTCTTTTCACACTCTATGGTTCTATACCCCGATTTTTCTTAATAATTATTTGCAGGATTCAGAAAAACTTTCTACTTTTGCGGCCAAAAAAACAAAGGATATATGAACAAAAACGAGAAATTTGTGATTACCATCAACCGCGAAGTCGGTACTGGTGGACGTACGGTAGGACGCAAACTGGCAGAGAAGTTAGGTGTAAAATACTGCGATAAGGCCATCGTTGAGGGACTGACGCATAAGTTCGGCCTCACCATTGAGCGCATTGAGGAGATCAAGGCACAGAAGAAGTCTTGGTGGAATGACATCAACAACTACTATAACACGCTGGTAAACAGTACCCATCAGCCGATGGAAGCCGAGGTGAAGCTCGACAACCAATCTCTGTTCGAAACCGAGAAGCGCATCCTGGAGGAAGTGGCTGAGCAGTCATCGTGCGTTGTGGCAGGTCGTACAGGATTCATGGTATTCCGCGAGTGGCCCAACCACCTGAACATTTTCCTTCAGGCTTCGATGGAGCATCGTGTTCAGCGCATCATGAGTCGTCAGAACGTCAGTGAGCAAAAGGCTCGTGAAATCATCGAGAAGATGGATACCAGTCGCGAGACTTACATCAAGAAATATGAGGATACCTCGCGTTACGATACCCGCAACTATGATCTCGTCATTTCGACGGACGAACTGAGCGAAGATGAGGTCGCAGAGGTCATTATGGCCTTCATCAATCGCACAAGTAAATAAGGAGGAACATTATTGTTCCCTCCCAGGTTTCTACTCCCCCACCCCCCTTGCCATCTCGACATGACAGGGGAGGGGTGTTTAGATTACACTTTGGCAGTTGCTAACCTCTGAATGTGCATCAATCTCATCCAAACCATTAAACAAGTAGTCATCAATAAGGATAAGGCTGTCCTTTGGCAAGCACTGAATATCATAATCAGCTATATGCCCTTTCATCCTGTCAGTCCACTTCTCTTTCAGACTATCCAGAGCTTTTGTACCATGGGCAAATGCATTTATCTGGATATCAGGATTACCACAGAAACTCTTCGACATAGCCACCGAACTGGGGATCTTCTGTCCAGCCGTAGTTCTTGATGATCTGGCGGACATAACGCTCCACATCGGGCGTCATGGGCCGGGTGCCGTTGTGGTACTCGTAATAACGCTTGCGAGAATAGACATGGATGAGATGGTTCTTGATGGAACGCTCAATACGACCTGGCATATCATAATAGATAGTAGAAAGGCCGATGGGCATACGGACAGGTTCGTCTTTGGCAAACAGAGGACAGCCCTCACGCTGCATCTGGGGATTGTTCAGGTTGACACAGTTGGTGTAAAGTCTGTCTTTGGGCATGTAACTGGTGAGCAGGCTGTGAAGGCAATGCTCACGAAGGGGGCAGACCGTGCTGTAGCAGATGCCGTAGTTGTCTGCTTTCTCAGCGAAGATCTGCTCTCTGGTCTTTGGTGTCTGATCTTTCTTCTTCATATCGGCTACAAAAGTACTGTTTTTGTTGGACGAAAATGAATATCTTATACTAAAAAGTTATAAAACACTATACATTCCTACATTTTCTTTATAATTTCCTTATTATCAAGTATATACATCATGTATAGAGCAATTATTTTTGGTGCATCTATACATTATCAAGTCATAATTCAGCCGTTTTAAGTATAAGACATCATTTAAACAGCTGATTATCATCATGTTTCTTGTTTGATTTAGTAATGGAAACAATTTGTTTCAAAGGCAGAAACACTTTGTTTCATAGGCAGAAACAAAATGTTTCGAAGTCATAAATACCTATGAAACAAAGTCATCTTTCCATCGGAGATGATATCTGAATAAGTCGAAAAAACGTCAGAAACGACCTGAAATTCACTTTTGATGTATAGATGATTGCCTGTTTTACACATCTATACATTACCTAACAAATTGAGATACAACTATATACAAAGAAAATGTAGGAATGTATAGAGAAATCAAAAATTCTGAGTGAAAACAGTTACAAAAGATTTGGCTATCACAAATAATCGTTGTAACTATGTAGGCGGAATCTTAAACATCCCCCACTTGTCACCTCGAGCGCAGTCGAGAGGTCTCATAAGATCTCTCCACCCACTACGTTCGGTCGAGATGACAGGAAAAAGGGCGCTCAAGATGACAATTGAGAGAGCAAACATGTTCGTATCGATTGCATCGGCGATTCTGACGGCAGGGTGCAACGTCCTGTATGGGGCTGTGGAAATCAAAAAGAGGGTGTGTCTAAATGACACACCCTCATAAAGTTACCAAATAACTGAAAACTAAAACCTTATGCGATATCAATTTGGCGTGAGAGTTTTACTTTCTCTTCAACGAGTTTCGGAAGCTCTACGGTGAGCACGCCATTCTCAACCTTTGCAGAGATCTCTTCCTTCTTCACATCATCTGGCAAGATCAGGGTCT
>Ga0310695_10011659_pt1 | contig 12503 bp, 8 predicted proteins | sample RumenRJG_04DNA_FD_203882 | JGI IMG/M metagenome (GOLD analysis project Ga0310695, IMG submission 203882) | Bovine rumen microbial communities from Lethbridge, Alberta, Canada - RJG_04 (v2) (version 2) | ecosystem: Host-associated > Mammals > Digestive system > Stomach > Rumen | place: Canada... | reverse complement strand
GCCCGGCGCTTCAGCGATATGTAAAACACGTACCTTCCTCGCCACTCGCTTTCTCCTGAGTTCTTAAAAATGATGATACAACTTCCACACTAGTATATCACAAAAATGACGATATTTCTGCAACTGTAATATTATAATATATATTCCTACCCTTTGTCACTATATTCAATTCAGGCACCGATCAGCTCCTTGTACATTTTATCGATCATGATCAGCCTGAACTCAAATTCCTGGCGTTCCTTCTCGACCAGAGTGCTCAATATAATGCCCGAAAACAACGCATGGACACCTGCCAGCGCGATAAAGCCGGAGACGATCAGCGTCGGGAACCTCGGCACGAGTCCTGTACTGGCATAGTCGAGGAGCACCGGAACGAACAGGATCAGAGCGATCACGAACAGCAGGGCGGCAAGACCGGCAAAAAAGTGCATGGGCCGGTAGTTCTTGAACAGGCGGAAGATCGTCCCCAGCACCTTGAAGCCGTCCGAGTAAGTGTCCAGTTTGGACTCGCTCCCCTCCGGCCTGTCTCTGTACTCGATCACTATGTTTTCGATCCTCATATTCTTCTGGACCGCATGAATGCTCATCTCCGTCTCGATCTCAAATCCCTCTGACAGGACCGGGAAGCTCTTGACGAACAAAAAGCTGAAAGCCCTGTATCCCGTCATGATGTCCCGGATGTTGGAACTGAAAAGACGGTTGATGCTGGCGCGCACAAGACTGTTGCCGAAATTGTGGAAGGGGCGCTTGTTCTCCTCGAAGTATGTGGAGGAGAGGCGGTCTCCCACCACCATATCCGTTCCTTTTTCCAGTACCATATCCGCCATCTGTCTTCCGTATTCGGCAGGATATGTGTCGTCGCCATCAACCATGATGTAGCACTCTGCGTCGATCTCCCTGAACATTCTCCGGATGACGTTTCCCTTTCCCTGTGAATACTCATGGCGGACCACTGCGCCCGCGTTCTTCGCGATCGCTGCCGTCTCATCTTTCGAGTTGTTGTCATACACATAGATCACCGCTTCGGGGATTGACCTTTTCCAGTCGTCGATCACCTTGCCGATCGTCTTGGCCTCATTGTAACAGGGGATCAGTATTGCAATCTTGTCCATCATGCTCTCCGTCTTTTTTCGTTATCCGTCACTTTTTTGATTATACACTTTACCGGAATATCCGAAAAGCCCTCAAACATCCCGCAAACCAAAGTAAACCGCCTGCGCTTTGCGCACAGGCGGAAGAACCATGTCCTATATTCGGTACTCCCCGGAAAGTATGCCGGAAGGTATGTTCAGCTGATACATCAGAATTTGAACTCGATGGGCCCGTGACACAGGTTATACTTGGGTCCGCTGGTCTGCGTCGACAGACCTTTTCCGTATTTTTTCACCGATAACACTCTGCAGTAATAGGTCTTTCCGAACTGGAATCTCTTCCCGCCGAACTTGCTCACTTTGACCGAGCTGTTTGTCGTCGTCGCGACCTTCACCCAGCCGCCGTCCTTTCTTGTCGAGATATAGACCTCGTAGTAATTGACACCCGCGATCTTTTTCCAGCTGATCGTCGCCGTCATATTCGCAAGGTTGGCCTGGCGGTTCACTGAACGGTGATAGGGCACGATCGGGAATTTAGCCGTCCAGCTCGTCCATACGCCGTTTTTCTTTTTCGCTCTGATCGAGATAAAGTTGCATGCGCGGACTGTCAGGTTGTCGATCCTGCAGATCTGGTTCTCACCCGAGGGATCCTTGTACACCTTGCTCTTTGTGATCGGTGTCTTCTGTTTGAGACTGTTGTGGTAAACAATATACTCAAATTCCGTTATATCCTGTCTCTTCACGCTGATATAGCAGGTCGTCTCCGATTCCTTGACCCAGGTATAAAAATGAAGACCGCCGGTAATCTTCGGTTGCACGGTCTCTGCCTGCACAGCTGCAGGAGCAAAGGTCCCTGCTATTATGATCGCTGTCAGCACGGCTGCCATAAGTCGCTTCATCATTCTCATCATTTGATCTCCGTTTATTGTACTTTCGTCCGCTACGTTTCCGAAGCCTCATTGACTGTTGCTGCCGCCAGTCGATCCCGGATCTCCCGGGCCGCTGTTTCAAGTTATTATAAGAGAACCTTCCCGATTAATCAACCGGTTTTCATGATCCGGCAGGATACATCGGTTTTCATGACCGGGAAGGACACAAAGACTGCCGCACCGGGAAATCTTCATTTCTCAGTGCGGCAGCCTATGATCATTCAATAAATCGTCTGAGATATCACTGAACGGTCTTTGATATCGTCAGTTCACACGGATACTGTCCGAAAGCATCAATAATAAACAGTTCTGATATAGAAACTGCCGTTATAGTTCTTCGTCGAGTTGCCGCTGCTTCTCTGCATCTGGTTCTTTCCGAACTTCTTGCAGGCAACGATCTTTACATAATAGGTCTTGTAAGTCTTAAGACTTCTTCCGCCGGCTTTGTTAAATGTGATCTTGGTTCCCGTAGGACTTCCGATCTTGACCCAGTTGCCGGTCCCTGTCGTTGAAAGATACACTTCGTAGTAATTCACGCCTGTGATCTTCTTCCATGTCAGCGTCACAGTGTTGGGCTGTTTTGTGATCTTAGAAGTAAAACCTTCGATGCGGGGCACGATCGGGTATTTGGGTGACCATTCTGTCCATGAACCGTTCTTCTTGGCTCTGACTGATACGAAATTGCATGCGCGGTAGGTCAGGTCGTCGATCTTGCAGATCTCGTTGGATCCATCCGTATAGACATAGCTGGTCCCGCTCGATTTGAACTTGAGACTGTTGTGATACACTCTGTACTCAAATGCAGAGATATTCTGTTCCCTGACACTGAGATAGCAGGAAGTCGTTGAAGCCCATCCGGCGAAATGAAGTCCGCCTGCGATCTTCTGTGTTGCCGCTTCTGTAGCGAGCGGCGCGAACATTCCCGATACAATGACTGCTGCGAGCATTGCCGCAAGTATCCGTTTTACGATTTTCATAGGTCCCTCCCCATAGTATGAGAAAAAATGATATGCATCTGACAATATTATAGACGGAGAATCGCAGATAATCAAGCTGTCAAAAAGAAAAATTTAATCGTTTAAGTCCCCATATATCCTTAATTTTTAATTTCTTTAATTCGTCGCTCTCAGCTGCCTTGTAAGCCTCATCTCCTACCGGAGTTCATCGATATACTTGCCATCCAGTACGTCCTTGAGATACTGCCCGTACTGGTTCTTCTTCATCACATCATAGGTCCTGAGCACTTCATCGCGCGTGATCCACCCGTTCAGATAGGCGATCTCCTCCAGGCACCCGATCTTACGGTGCTGATGCTGCTCCATCGTCTTGACGAAGTTGGTCGCGTCCACAAGGCTCTCATGCGTACCCGTGTCAAGCCATGTGAATCCCTGTCCCAACAGTTCCACGTGCAGCCGTCCCTCTTCAAGGTAGATCCGGTTCAGGTCTGTGATCTCATATTCCCCGCGGGCCGAGGGCTTAAGTGATTTCGCATACTCCACGACCTTCTCGTCATAGAAGTACAGGCCTGTCACGCAGTAATTGCTCTTGGGCTTTTGGGGCTTCTCTTCAATGCTGACTGCCCTGCCGCTCTTGTCAAATTCAACGATGCCGAAGCGCTCCGGATCGTCCACATAGTATCCGAAGATCGTCGCCCCCTCGCCTTTTTGCGCGGTCTCCACGGCTGCGCGCAGCCTCTTTTTGAGCCCGTGTCCGGCGAAAATATTGTCGCCCAGGACCATGGCCACGCAGTCGCCGTCTATGAATTCCTCGCCGATCATAAACGCCTGAGCCAGTCCGTCCGGACTCGGCTGTGCCTTATAAGAGAGCTTGATCCCGAATTGATGTCCGTTTCCCAGAAGGAGCTCGAACCTCGGAAGATCCTGCGGCGTCGATATGATCAGGATATCCCTGATCCCGGCATTCATGAGGACAGACAGCGGGTAATAGATCATCGGTTTGTCATAGATCGGCAGCAGCTGCTTGGATGTCACCATTGTGAGCGGATACAGCCTTGTGCCGGAGCCGCCGGCCAGTACGATTCCCTTCATTTTTTGTCACCTCTTTTTTTATTCTGAGCATTTTGCAGTGATTTTTGCTCATGTTGCGATCGTTTCCTTAATACCTCCGGTATCGGCGCTGACAGCGCCGTTTTATTTCATCAAGCCGGCCCTTCTCTTTCTGAAATTGCTGATGAACTTAATAAAGAGCCACAGTCCGATCAGTGCAGCGACTGCGTCTGCCGCATACAGGATGATCTTCCACTTGGGTATAGTGACTGTGAGATTGGCCGGATCGTACTGACGGCTGTTGGCCGCCACATAGAGAATGTTTTTGGCCGCTGTGCGCATAGCCTGCTGTGCACCGTTCGTGTCCCTGAACCGCACATCATTGGTCTCCGTAGGATAGTTGACAAGCATCAGATCTGTGCCGTTGCGTATCGCCTGGTCCGCGCTCATGTATCCGTACACGCCGAAGTAATCGGTCTCCACGAATCCCCTGAAGCCCCACTCATCCCGCAGGACTGTCTTTAGGAGCGAAGCGCTTCCGCCCGCCCAGCGGTTGCCGATATAATTGAAGGAGGACATCACTGCCAGGCAGTCTGCATCCTTGACACACTTTTCAAAAGGTTTCAGGTAAATTTCACGGATCGCCTGCTCATTGGACCATGTGCAGACCATATCACAGCGGTTGCCTTCCTGGTCGTTGAGGGCGAAGTGTTTCATGTACGCATAGACGCCGTTGTCCTGTGCACCCTTGACTGCGTTCGCGGCGATGTACCCCGAGAGGACCGGGTCCTCGGAGTAATACTCGAAATTGCGGCCCGCGAATGCGGTTCTGTGGTTATTCATAGCGGGTGCATACCAGCCGGAAACGTCCATCTCATTGGCCATCGTGCCTATGCTGTCTCCAAACTGATAGGCAAGATCTTTGTTCCAGTTGGCAGCGATCGTGACGCCGACCGGGAATCCGATCGAGCCCACGCCTGTGAAATTGTTGTTGATGGAGGCGGGCCCGTCGCAGTCGTTGGTGCGGACCTTGCCGATGCTCTCGACCGCGTTCGTCTGATATCCGCCCAGAGAGATCAGGGCGTTCATCTCATCCAATGTGAGCTGATCCATCAGCTGGTCCCATTTGGGGTCATCCTTTTCGAGGCCGCGCATGTCGACGAGTTTCAGGTCGTTCACGGCACCGGTCGTGACTGCTGCTGCATTCGGATCTTCATCCGCTGCTGCAGCCTCCGGCGTCAGGTAATTGCTGTTATTATAAAACGATGCTTTGGCCTCCTCACCCATCTCGAAGCTCCCGGGCGCAGCGACTGCATCTTTATAATTCGCGAATTTGTCGGCGCGGGACAGATAGGTGACGCCACCGGACGCATAATCGAACTGATTGGTCGCCGTGATATGATCGGAAGGCCGCTTGTTTTCACCGCCGTAGGCGATTGTCTCCGGGACATTCCATATTTTGGACTCGATCTTGTTATGTGCATCGCGGTTAATCGAGATCTCGTAGTCTCCCGCTTCCAGGACATAGCCCTTGGTATCTCTCATGTCGTAAGACATCAGTTCTTCCTTGTTGATCTCGATGTTTACCATCTCGGACTGGCCGGGCTCGATCACGCCGGTCTTCTCAAACTGGACCAGATTGGCGCTGGCCTTTTCAATTCCGCCGTTCGTATACGGAGGATTGGAGTACACTTCCACAACGTCCTTGCCCGCTGCTGTACCGGTATTGGTCACTTCTACGGTAAAGGTGATCGCATCACCGGCGTCCTTGATGTCGCTCATCTTCTGCGTGAAAGTCGTATAGGACAGCCCGTAGCCGAAGGGATACTGGACCACATCGTCATAGTTGATGAGACCCTCAGTGGAAGCGGTCTCATAGAAGCGGTATCCCACGTAAATGCCTTCCACATAGTTTACGAAAGAAGGTACGGACGTCGACTCCGTGCCTGTGAAACCGACGGATGTATATTTGAACTCGTCCATATTGGTGTAATTGAAATCACCGAAATTGTTCCACCAGGGCGCGTCCTTGAGGTGATAGACCAGGGTGTCCACTGTTTTGGCAGAGGGATTGACCTTTCCGGATACGATCTCGCCCAGTGCCGTCATCCCGACATGTCCGCCGGGGGCGGCCCAGATAAGGCCCTTGATCTGCGGGTGATCCTTCACGAAGCCCATCTCAAACGCATTGGAGCCGTTGTAGACCACGATGACCTTGCTGAAATTGGCGCACACCAGATCGACCAGTTCCTCCTCGCGGTTGTTCAGCTGCAGATAGTGGTCGCCTGCGTCCCAGTCATTTCCTTCATTGAGGGTGTCGTCGTAAGTCGCCGCCCTGTAAGTCGTTCCGTCCTGATATGTGCCGTCGATGATCGCTTGCACATCATTAGGAAGGTCCGCGCCCTCGCCGCCGGGACGTGAGATCACGATCATGGCGGTATCGGAGAAACTCTTCGCATTCGCCATCATGCCATCCGTATACTTCGACACTGCGGGTTCAGGCAGCGTCCAGTCCTGCGCCCACATGCCGCATACCGGGCGGTCAGCCTTATACGCTATATAGAAATCGCTCAGCTCGGTATTTGTCTCAATTCCCGCATCGTTCAGGCTCTCGAGAAGGCCTACGGACTCATAGGCTTCGTTCAGAGCACCGGATCCGCCTCCGCCGAGCATGGGATTGGTGGAGGCCCAGCCGAAGACATTGAGCTTCGTTCCTTCCGCCAAAGGCAGCACCGCATCCTTGTTCTCAAGGAGCATGATACCCTCTTCGGCGATCCGGACTGCCAGATCGGATGCTTCCTTGGAAGTTTCCTCCTTGATCTGGCCGCTCCCGCTGATCAGATCCAGCATCGTACTCATGGGACCTGTGCAGATCAGATTCACGCATACACAGATGCTTGCCAGCGCCGCGATGAACGCGAAGCCCCGGATGAGCCTTTTCGTCGGCTTGGACAGCCGGCTGACGGCAAGCTGGATCACTACGGCCGCCAGGACGGACGCGCCCATTGCGATCAGATACGTTTTGATAGAATTGACGACGTTCATCACGTCACTCATGTTAATGGATAGCATACAATCCTCCCTCAAGGTCTGCCCGGACGATCATCGGATCGGCTGTCTGTCTTTTTAATCCACTGCGATACTGTATACCGCCTTAAAGTGCCCGCCCGGCGCAAGGCACTGCTCCTCGAACTTCTCGGGCAGCTCGCCGGTGAATCCCTTGTTGTCCACTCGTCCGATCCAGGGCTCCAGGCAGATATAAGGCGCATCGGTCTTGGGTTTGGACCACACGCCCACAGACGGGAATCCCTTGCACTCAATGGTCACATAGGGCGTCTTGTCCGGATAATGGATCGCCACTTTTTCCACCTGTCCATGGTCGAAAATGAAAGCGTCGTTGTCAAACAGATCCATCGTCACCGCCATAAATCCCTTGTCCAGTGTCAGCTTATGGGGATGTTCCGCGTCAGCGGCCTCTGCGACAGGATCCAGCCATACATATTCGAGTTCGTCTTTGCCCTCGAAATAGACAAAATATTGATCCTTCTTCGTTCCTTCCAGCACCGGGACATTGAAAGCAGGGTGTGCGCCGATGGAGAAGTACAGCGGTTCCTCTGCCGACGGGTTTGCCACTTCCCACTCCACGAAGACTTTATTGCCCTCGATGCGGTGTGTGATCGTGAGCTCGAATTCGAAAGGATATTTTGCCAGCGTCTCCTCATTGGAGTGAAGAACGTAGGTAACGGCATCGTCGGTCTTGGAGATCAGCGTGAAATCCATATCTCTGGCGAATCCATGCTGTCCCATCGGATAGCTGATACCCTTGTAGCGGTACTGGCCGCCGCACACCTTGCCGACGAACGGGAACAGGACCGGTGCGTGCCGGTTCCAGTATTTGGGATCGGCCTGCCAGACCACCTCGTGCCCGCGCTTCTTGTCATAAATGCCGCACAGCTCTGCGCCGTGGTCGGCGACTGCCACTTTGATCCGGTCATTCTCTATATACTGCATCTTTTTACCCCCCTTTGGTTGTTTGACTGCGGTTCGCGCCTGTTATGATTCACCTGTCATAATGCATCTGTTATGACGCAGCTGTTATGACACTTCTTTTATGATACATATTGTATCACATGTCTTAGCGCTCTGCCGCACGAGGTTTCACTCATTGATATATGCCTTGGCATCTTTTATGAAACTCGCGATGATGAGCATGATCACCATTCCGATTGGGAAGGCCGCAATGATCGACACCGTCTGCAGATTGTTCATGGACCCCTCGCTGAAGATCAGCGCGATGGGCAGCATGATCAGGAGCAGCGCCCAGAAAAGCTTCATCTTCCGGCTCGCCTCCTGCCCTTCCTGCAGCTCGCGATAGCTGTATTGCGACGCGACCAGTGTGATGCTGTCAAAAGAAGTGGCGTAAAACGCGATCATCGACGTCACCAGGATCACGAGGACGATCCTCCAAAGGGGCAGTGTTTTGATCACTTCGATCACCGTCGCATACAGGTCGCCGCCGCTCGATTCAAAAAATCCCAGCACGTCCATGGCGCCGTGCATCTGCAGTCCCAGCCCGTAGTTGCCCAGAATAATAAAGGAGATCAGTGTCGATGCCACTCCGAAAATATAGGTTCCGAGGATCACCTGCTTCACCGTGCGCCCGCGGCTGATGCTTCCCATGAAGAAAGGAGAAGCCACAGCCCAGACCATCCAGTATGCCCAGAAGAAGATCGTCCAGTTCTGCGGGAAATTCGTGGTCCTGAGCGCATCTGTCCAAGTGCTGAGTCCGATGAAATTCTGCATCATGTTGCCCAGCGCCGAGAATCCCGTCTCGATGATGTACACGGGCTGCCCGCCAAAGATCAGAACGTAGCCGAGCAGAAGTCCGAACAGCGCCATGCACGCGTTGGCCAGCCAGGAGACACCCTCGATCCCTTTCAGCACTGCGATCGTGTAGACCAGACAGATCACGGCCAGGATCGCGATCGTCATGAACTTGGATCCGGGTATTCCCAATAGAGTCGTAAGTGCCAATGACAAGAGCGGCGTTGCCACGGAAAACGTCGTGGCTGTTCCGGCGATCAGCGCGATCACTGCCAAAATATCGATCACCTTGCCCTGCCACCTGTCCGTCTTGTCACCGAGGATCGGACGGCACGCCTCTGAATATTTCTGCTTTGTCCGCTTCCGCACATGCAGCATAAAACCGAAGCATGCTGCCAGCATGGCATAGAAACTCCAGGGGATAAAGCCCCAATGGAACAGCGGATAGGTGCTCGCCCAGTCCTGAATGGATCCCATCTCGGCGATATGGGGCTCCAGCGCATACGAGATCCACTCACAGAACGAATAGAACAGGATATCTGCTGCCAGTCCGCAGGTAAACACCATCGCACCCCAGGCAAAGAAGGGATACTGCGGCTTCTCTCCCGGCTTCCCCAGCGTGATCTGTCCGATCTCAGAAAAGCTCACCCACAGCGAGACCGCAAGCACGCCGAGTCCCACGGCAAGATAGTACGTGCCCATTTCGTTCCCCAGAAATCCTCTGATCACGCTCAGCGCATTTGTCGATCCTGCCGGGTCAATAATGAAGAAGAGACACAGTGCGAAGATCGCCGCAAACGGATAGACAGTCGTCGCGGGATCGATCTTGCGGAAGTCATTGCCGGGCGAATCGGATTGATCCGGTGCGTTCGCATACGCTGCATAAGTCGCATCCGCTGCGGCCAGTTCCTCCAGGCTGTCGATCTCAATGACGTCACTCTTTTGCATAGGCTTTATACCGAGCCGATATTCCTCGGGGTGGCAGAACAGTGCCACATCGTCCCAATAAATCTGCCGGTTCCCGCGCTCCTCAAATTCGAGCTCCAAATGTCTGCGCAGGAGTCTGCCGTCCTCGGCTGACCATCTGCTGATGCTGTAAAGCTGCCATCCGCAGCTCCCGCCTGTCCGTGAGCAGCTGACCACAATGTCGTCTTCTACAGTCATCAGCCACTCCGAGGTCTCCTCGTCGGTCCAGACCGCGTTATATCCGGACCTCTCGAATTCCGGTGCCAGAATGGAGGGATTGTAAATGATCTGGTCTCCGTCCAGGATCATGCAGTCCTCCAAATGCTCGCGCGCGGCATACAGCGAAGAAATGTTGTTGCAGGTCTCATAGAAGGGATTCTCGATCAGCCTGACGCCTGCATATTTGGACGTGAGGACCTCAAACTGCTCCTTCAGAAAGCCTGTCACGATGTAGATCTCCGTGATCCCGTTTTCATGGAGTGCTTCGATCACGGTGTCGATCATCCGCTTACCGTTGACCGGGATCAGAGGCTTCGGTGTGGTTTCCGTGACAGGATGCATGCGCTCACCCTTGCCGGCGGCCATGATGATCGCCCTCTTTACTCTATACATGGTTGTCTCCTCCTGTTTTCGCGATCCGTTCCGCTGCATATTTGTAATAATCCTTGGCGAAACGGTACTGGCGCAGTGAATACTCGCCGAATTCCACGCCCAGACTCAGCTTATACTCGCACCAGTTGCTCCAAAGCAGCCCGCAGGCTGCGATATATGCATATATTTTTGTGACCGTCTCCGGCGCCGGTGCTCCCGCGCCCAAGGTTCGGGGATTGTTCTCTGCTCCCGAGCCCAAGACTCCCGGAGCGTTCTCTGCTCCCGAGCCCGAGGTCCGAGGGGCAAAATACAGTTCGATCAGGTGATCCACCTGCTCTTTGTCGTACATGCTGTAGATGCAGAACATAGCGATATCCACATGCGGGTCCTGCATCCCGGCGTACTCCCAATCCGTCAGCTGCAGCAGCTCTGCCCCGGATCCGTCTCTGTAGAACAGGAAATTATCCGGCACCGCATCGATATGCGTGAGCACACGCTCCTTCACATGAGCTTCGATGAAGGGCCGCAGCGAGAGCACCCTCTCCTTCACCGCCGGGTAATCCCTGTATACGGACGGTCTCCCGCCCCACAGGCGCTCGTAGAACTCGATCTGCCCGAATATGTCAAAAGAATGCTCTACTTTCAGTCCCATCTCATGGAAGCTCCGCAGCCGCGCCATGCATCGCCGAAGGTCCTCCTCCGAGTCCGCGTCGCACACCCGGACACCTTCCAGATAGCGCGTGATCTTGTACCCGGTCTCAGGGTCGATGTAGACCGGGTCGTCACACAGCCCCAGCCCGGAGATCGCAGCGTAAACTTCTGCTTCCTCATGTCGGTTGATCAGCTGATCTGTCCCCTCGCCGGGCACCCGCATGATATACTTGCCGTCTCTCACCGTGAACAGGAAAGAGCGGTTGGTCATTCCCTTCTTGAGCACCTCGATCTCCCGGATCTCCTCCGTGCCGCAGTCCAAAGCCTGAGCAATCACATTCAGCACTTCCGATCTGAGCTGATTGGATCCTCCGTCCAACTCCCGAAGCTGCTCATATGTGTTGATCTCCACATAATCGGAGGCGGGCACTATTTTGGCCGGGACGATCATACGCCCTCTCTCATACAGTGCTTCCTCCCAAAAAGCGCCGTCTTTACCGAAGCTTTCACACAGAGCAGGTACATTCCGACGGACGGCCTTGCAGACTTCTTCCTGCAGATAGGCGATGCCGATCATAGCGCTGCCTGCAGATGCACTTGATCTGGCGCCCGATTTTCCCTCAGACTTCACACTTCTGATCGCGGCATTCGAATCTGTCTTTGTATTATATCCAAACGAAGCCCCCGCACCGATTCCCACCAGCTCGCGCCTTCTGTTCACGCGCACATCGCTGTCCGGGTCCTGTCGGTCGCTGACCATATACCAGGAATAGAGCTCACAGCTGCTGAACGGATTCCGCGCGCACCAGATATCACAGGGCACTATATAGGAATCGGACAGATGATCCAGGACGAGTCTCAGCGAATAGAGATTGTTCTTCGCCGCATAATCCCTGTTCACGACGAGCTTTACGCCGTACGTGTCGATCAGATAATCAAATTTCTCCTTCATAAAGCCGACGACGACGTAAATGTCATAGATCCCCGCTTCGTGGAGCTGCCTGATCTGCCGCTCAATGAGCGGCTCGCCCTTCACCTCCAGAAAAGCCTTGGGTGTCTCCAGGTTGATGGGCACCATGCGCATTCCGAATCCTGCAGCGAGAATGATCGCACTGCGGGGTCTGCTTTTCTGACGCAGCTCTGTGGCTTTCGATGTCAGCTGCATATCTTCGTCCAAATATCCCTCGGCCATCAGATTTCTCAGAGAGCGATTGACGACGCCGAGCGAATGCCCCGACACTTCCGAGAGCATGCGCTGGTTTCCGAAAGGATTGTCCAACAATATTTTCATGATATCGCATTCTTGAATGTTCACGAACACCTCCAAAATCACAATTGGTGAACTTCCAGGCACAACTATACTACACTTGCAAGGTTATTGCAACGTGTCAAGGGTGTCATGGGGACGGTTCTTTTGACAACTTTTGAAAGTTGTCAAAAGAACC
>Ga0310695_10011658_pt1 | contig 12504 bp, 7 predicted proteins | sample RumenRJG_04DNA_FD_203882 | JGI IMG/M metagenome (GOLD analysis project Ga0310695, IMG submission 203882) | Bovine rumen microbial communities from Lethbridge, Alberta, Canada - RJG_04 (v2) (version 2) | ecosystem: Host-associated > Mammals > Digestive system > Stomach > Rumen | place: Canada... | reverse complement strand
ACGCCCGGCGTGTTGTCGGATCACATGAGCCGATAAAGACTATCACGACGAGGAATAATGTGGCCGTCCTGCAGCCGCTCGTGCTCGGCCAGCAGGGAGGTGCGGCGATACGCCCAGACAGTGCGCCATGCCCGACCATAGCGACGAGCGGCGCGATACGGAAGGTGGACGCGTTCGTAATAGACATGAGCCGGCCAGGTGGCAACGATTCGGGGCATGTGAGATCATCAAAGGAGCCGATGCGGACAATCACGACCTATGACAACGTGCAAGGGGTGTTCGCCGTCCTCGATGACGGGAGGTTGCTGGACATACGGATCCGAATGCTGAAGCCGTCCGAGCTTGCCGCTGCTCATTCGTTCCCGAAGGACTACAAGTTGTCCGGCTCCCGCGCCGATCAAGTGAAGCAGATCGGCAATTCCGTCCCTGTTCAGACGGCAAAGGCCATCGTCAAGGCGATATTCAGCAAGGAGACCAAATGACCGACACACCGCAGATCGTAGAGGCGAAGATTCGCGCAGGCTACCGTCCGCCCAGGAGAACCCGCTTGTGTGCAGAAACTGCGGAGCGGCAGGATACAACCCCACGCCGTACCGCCACCGCTACTTCTGCGCGCGCCACCAGTTCTATGTCCACTCATGCGGCTACTGTCCGTTTTTCAGCGTGGAGAAGTACATCCCGCCGGACAAGCCCAAGCCGTCGCCGTACAAGCAGATGGAGATGTTCTGATGTACGAAATATCGGCCATGCAAGACGAATGCCCATTCGAGGGCGTCACCATCAGCGCGCCGCCGGACTTCTCTGAGTTCGCAGACGATTTCCCAATCCCATGCTACGGCTTCATGTACGAAACGCAGCACGGCATACGCGATGCGTCAAGGCGGCACGACGCGCTCGCCCGTCGAAAGTACGTCAAGCCGTTCAAGTGGTTCAGGTTCAACCGCGCACGAAAGGCAACCGCGAAATGATGCACATGATTCAACACACCTTCACCCATCCGCTCACGCACTCCGAAGTCGTAGCCCTTGCGACGAGCCATTGGCCCATGCCGTGCGTGATCAAGATAATAGTTCCGCACAACCCAGAGTGGTTCTATAAATACCGCGAACCAATACTCCCAAAGTACGTTCGGCGGAATTTCATCAAGCAAGGCCACACGAAGAGGAACAGACGATGAACATTGCGCCATACGAAAACCTCACGCCGGAAGAGCGCGAGCAGAAAGTCACGCTCCGCTGCATCCCCAGGAGTGTCCACCGAATCGGTATGCACATGAGGGTGTTCCACGACAACTACAACGGATTGTTCCCGAACCGCATACTCATGTCGGAATCGTTCGCGCGGGAGCTTGCATACGATCTCGTCCAAAGCATAAACGGCAACATCCGCTTCAACGGCCAGCCCATCGTAAGGCCAGACACCTACATCTTCAACATGCGCGTCCACGTCGTGCCGGACGAATACCTGCCAATTCCGTTTGAAGTGTCGTGCGGCATGGAGATGATCTTGCCTACCGACATGGGCTACATCGAGCGCCGCCAGAGGCATCTTGCCGAATACTATTCCAGCAAGTACGCCTCTATCGACTTTGCAAACCACATCGCGCTTCCCAAGTTCTAAAAAGGAAAATCAAGAAATGGCAAACTACGCAACAGACAACATCGCCGTCAACAGGGCTACATGCAGCCTCTTCATTGAGAGAAGTCTTGCCGGCATCGCCCATCCCTGCTACAGGTGTCCGCAGAGCCGTATATTTAGCGACAAGGACTATTGGGGATATTTCGACACATGCCCTTGCGGGCGTGAAAAGATAAACATCGAAGAAAGGACACCAAGATGAAACGCATCATCGCATACTTCAAAGACCTGCTTTCAACGCTCCACGAAATCAGGAACGAGCTTCGCCGGCTCAACCACAACTGCGACAGGTGGTTTTCGACCCACAACACCTTCGACTACAAGCGGGGAAGTCTGTAGGTGGACTAATTTCAGGTCTCGCCTTGCAAATTAGTCCACCTGTCCTGTGCCGCGTCATTCATGACGCGGTTTTCTCACGCCGACTTCTGCTCTACAACAGCGGTCTCCGACGGCAGAATCTTGAAGTACGCCTCGCCTGCGCCCTTCGACGCAAGAGCGCAGTAGTTCTCCGCCCGGTACTTCGCGCTCGTCCCGACAATCGCCTGCGTCTTGGCCGGATCGCCGAACGCCGCGACATGGTAGGTGATGAACGTGTGCCGAACGCAGTTCTGGAACACGGGGATGTTGTGCTTGCGCGCGAGCTTGTAGATATCCGCGACGGTCTTTTTGTTGACCTTCTTCAACGCATCGAGGAAATCGAAAGACTTTATCCACGCCATTGCCGTAGCTTCGATGTGGAACGCCCTCGGCCGCTTGCCGCATTGATACCCCTTGCCCTTGACGATGCGCACCGTCTCGTCGTCAAGGTGGATTTTCGCCGCGTCATCGACCATCGCCATGCGCTGTATCTCGCACGCCCGTGTTCCGCAGAAGAATCCGACGATGGCTTGCGCGAGATATTCGGGGTGTTCGTCCTTCGCTGCTTCGAGAACCTTGAACAGCCGTGCCACGTCCTCCACCTTCATGCACGCCGGCTCCTCCCACGGCTCCGGCTTCGGCCTTACGTTTTTAATCGGGTTCACGGACAAGTATTTCTGCTCGTCCTTCGTGCACCAGTTGAAGAACGTCCCGAGGTAGAAGAAGTGCGAGTTGTATGTCTTTGGCTTGTGCGTGCCGTAGTTCGCCATGAGATAATCCACGACATCCTTCGCCGTCACGTTTGCGAGAATCGTGTCGTGGCCGGCGCTCAACACCCATTTCCCGACCGTTGCGATTGTCTTGTCCCTGTCCGGATAGTAGTCGTTCGGGTCTCGCGTCCCGTCGTTTCGCCTCTTCGGGAAACCGCCGTACTTCTTCGTGATGTACGCCGAGTAAGCCTCGCCCACGGTCACGCCGGAATCTACGACCTTCTTCTGCGCGTCGCCGTTCAGATAGCCGCGCACGGCGTCCGCAAGGCTGATCTTCACGCCAGCCTCATGCAGAAGGTCCAGGGCGTTCTTCGCGTCTATCGCCTCGATGGGCGTAAGCCGCACGGCTGCGTCTCCTCCAGACTGGTGGCGCCGGTAGAAGTCCGTGATGTCCTTCTTCAATTCCTCTTCGCTTGCGCGCGTCATGCGCACGGCGAACTTCGTAAACGGATCGGTGCCGAAGTAGGCTTCGTAGCCCACTCGCTCCCGCCCTTGCTTGTCCCTGCGGACACGCTTCTTGATGTTCTTTTCGACTATCGCCTTTGGCAAATAACTCATGGCCGTCTCTCCACTCGTTAGGTTTTCGTTATGTGATTTCGTTGTGACAATCAAGATTCATGGTAAAAACCTATCATGCCGAAAACACAACGAAAGCATTGTATCATAAGGCTTATCTCGCGTCAACGCCAAATCTTATTATGATTGGAATGTTGCCCCCTATGATTTCTAGTGGGATTTTCGGGCATAGCGACAAAAGCAAAACGGCTTGCCGCGTTTTTTGCAATTTGCGAAACGTGTAGGTGCGTGACGGTAGGATAGGGGTTTGTTAGAATCCGCTCCTAGACGCACGAATCTTGCCGCGTTTCTTGTGATTTTCTTGCGACTATCGGCGTCTTGCAGCGCGGATTTTCTCTATCAGATTCCGCTTGCCGGTCTCGATCTCCGAGAGCAGGGCCGCGTCAGGTTCGTTGCCGTCCTTCTCGTCCTTCCGCGCCTTGGCCTCGTCCTTGCGAATCCGCGCAATGTCGGCTGCGATCTCGTCGCGCACATCGTCGCGCATGAGAGGATTTTCAGAAACGATGCTGTCCAGCATCAGCTTCTTGTTGCCCTCGTCAATAAGATCGTCCTTCTCTATCGCGTCGTATTCCTTCTTCGATTCCAGGAAGCGGTTGGATAGTATAGCATAATCGTCCTTGCGGAACGTTCCCTTGCCGATGCCGAACATCGTAAGCGCCGCGCCGAGGAATGCCAGCCCCCACTCCCTGTCCTTGATCCCGTTCTCGTAGATCGACTTGCCAGCATCGCGCAACGAGATCGGAGCGAACGACAGAAGCAGCTCCGCCGCGCCGTAGTCCTGGCCCGTGTAGTCCTTCCCGGACAATGCGGAGAAAAGGTTGCTCACAAGAGGAGTGAGACGGCCCTTGGCGAAGTGCGCCACCTCGCTGAACGTATCACGCACCTTCGCCTGCTTGCCCTTGGAGGTTTCGTATGCACCAGTCACAAGGCGTCTGCCGAGACGAAGGAACGCCACGGAGCCGCCCGTGAAGTCGAACTGCGTATGCCCCAGCCGCGGTGCTACGAGCATCTGCAACTTCTGGATGATTCCCGCGTGCGCGAACTCGTCCTTCTGATCATCCGTCGAGAAGAGCGCCATGAGCAACGAGCCGAGCAAGAGCGCGCCGAGATTTGCCCTGACAAACTCGCCAAGCCCGATCTTTGACATGGCGAGCCGTTCCTTGAACGTGCCAGAGCCATTCTCTTCCGAGCTGGCCGTCCAGGGATGCCAAATCTGGTAGCCGATAAGCCGCTTCAACTGCGAATCGACGAGACCCGGCGCCCAGAACACCTTGCCGGCGTAGCGCCTTGCACCCTTCGACAGAGTGCCGGAGCCGTTCATGACGTTTATCATGTCGCACAGCATCTTCTTCTGGAACACGCTGGCGCCGCCAGGAAAGAGCTTCGGGTCGTTGATGATCGAGGAGTAGAGGCTTGCGGACGCGGCGTTGATGTAGGTCGCATACAGCCTGTCGGAATTTGCTATGAGCGTTCCGTAGCCCGGAATGTCCGTGAAGCGTATCGCCTTGCCGCCGATCGTGAACGGCTTGTCTATCGCGTCGAACAGCTCCACGCGCTCGCCGCGATTGTTCGCGTCGGAAACCTTCTTCCAATGCAGCCATCCGTTGTCCACCGCCTCCTTCACGGAAGCGTCGGAGAGCAGGTCAAGTTCGATGTTCTCCGCGTTCGTCGTGCTGGTGAACGCCTTTAGCGTCCTTGCGAAGTTCTCCGCTACGAGCTTCGGGTGCGCCATGAGGATGGTGCCAGTCTGGTTTCCAACCTGCGTGAAGTCGAGCGAGGCCGTGGCCATCTTCCAAACGCCGTCCACGAAGCGGTAGGCGTCGCCGATGAAGCGGACGAATGCCGGCTTGCGGGCGTCAGCCGCCTCGCGCCGCAGGTCGGCAAGCTTCCTGTGTGCGCGGTTCATCTGCTCCGCCAGTTCGTCGTACCGCTTCTGCATGTCGGGAGACATGGGCGGCTGCGGCTTCTTCTGCGGGCGAATGTCACCACTCACGATGCGCTCCGCCAGTCGCGCAATGGCCTTTTCGCGGTTCGCGATCTTCCGGGCGTTGTACGCCTCTAGCTCTTCGGGCGTCATGCCAAACTCGTACTTCGCCTTCTTGAGCTCGCGAATCTCCCTGCGGGTGTCCGCGATCTTCTCGCGCAGAACGTCGAGCGTCGGGGATTCCACGCCCGGACGCTTCGGACGTTTGGAGAAGTCGCCGGATCTCGCACGGTCGAGGTCTGCCAGCGCCTGTTCCAGGTTCTTCGCAAGAAGCCGCTCGGCGAGCTTTACGCGCTGCTCGTCCGTCATACCGCTCTCGGTCTTGAAAAGCTCGTCGTAGGCTTTCTGCAACTCGTCCCGGCGCTTGCGCAGTTCGCGCAGCTCGATGTCCTCGGGAACGGTGCGTTCGCGTCCGGGAATCTTCTCGCCCGTAGCGATGGCGTTCTCCAAGTCGGCGATGCGGTTGCGCGTCCGCGTCTTGATCGTGTCGAGGATGCCTTTAAGGCGCCGCTCGTCGCGCCCCGCGTCCGGCACTTCCGCCTTGCGCTCCTGTACCTGCTTCTGGAGATTGCGCGTCGTGTTGGACGGCTCGTCACGTACAAGGCCGGTCAACGGCGGCATGGTGTTGTTCTCGTCCATCCAGTCGAGCTGACGCTTTAGGCGAGACTGCGAACGCAGATCGTTCATGTGACGCTGCGCCTCGTAGCGGGACTGGCGGAAATTGTGCCCGAATCCCGTCAGCGCGTCACGCACCTGGTTCTCGTCCACGCCGTCCATGAACGGCGAGATGTCCTCGACTATCGCCTTGATGCACTCATCCTCGGTGATGTCGGGATTCTCGAAGCAATGGAATTCGCCGATTGCACGGAGCCACTTGCCCCACGCCGGGTACTGCTGGTCGGAAAGTCCGATAAGCGTTCCGCCAACCTCCGCCGCGCCAACCTCGATCTGCGCCAGCGCGTCGTTGTAGTTGCGCATGACGCGCTTCGCCTCGTCTCCGGCCTTGCGTTCCGCCATCTTGCGCACCTTGTCGCCGCGCTTGATCTGTTCGACGATCTTCTCCGCGTGGGCTTTCAGACGCGCCGTGGCGAGGTCGCGCCCCTGCTCGTCGAGGGATGCGAACTCACCGGCTATCTCGCGAATCTTCGCGTCCATTTCGGGCGTGATCTTGTCTCCACCGCCGACAATCGCGGCAACCTGCCCAGACAGGCCAGCATACGTCAAGTCCGTCTGGTCTAGGAGTCCGCGATTCGACCGCAGCCGGCGGCCGGCTTCCGACGAACTGCGCGTGAGCGCCGTCCCGGTCTCGAACATGAGAGCCTTGGCTTGCGCCAGCTTCGCCTTTGCCTCGGCGTAGTCCTGTGCAGTCTTGTCCCGTTCGGCATTCCAATCCGTGTCCCGCTCCTCCTTCGGGATCGCGTTGAATGCGTCCAGCGTCTCCTTGAGGCCGTCCACAACATTCTGCGCGGCGTTGACGGCGTTCTGCCGCTGACGGAACAGGACATTGAGCGCGTTATTCTCGTAGTCCGCGATGTTGCGCGGGAACTTCGCCACGGCGCGGGACAGTTTCGCCATGTAGGACGGATTCGACAGAAGCGCCTCGGCCTGCTGCCATGCCGTAGCGTCCGGCTTGCGGATGTGCTTCGGCGGCTCCATCCCCGCGGCCTTCATGGCGGTTGCGATCTCGTCGTTCGTCATGCCGTACACTTCGCGCATGACCTTTTCGGTCGGCGTCTTGTCCTCTGCTTCGCCGTAAGCCTCTTCGGACGGCGAAAGGTCGGGCGTGTCGAAGTCCACGCCCAGATCGGCAAATGTCAACTGCGTAGGTTGCCCGGTTCCGGCGGAAGAACCTCTATCGCCGTTCTCCAGATTTCTCCCGGCGTCTTGGGATTGCGCTCCTGCAATTGTTGAGCCATTTCCGATGCCACGTCCTTGTTCCACGCCTCCCGCGCTATCACTATCGCGTCGTCCTCGTGTATTCTTCCCGAGTCTATCATCGGCACCAGAACGTCCAGCAGCTTGTCCACTTCGTCCGGTAATCGGGAGTCCTGCTCGCTTTTGGGCGAGGTTGAGCCTGAGCTGTGCTTCGTTTTCATCGGTCGGCATTATAGCATATCTGGTCTGATACCCATCAACACCGACAATCTTGGCGTCAAGGTCTCTCATGATGAGACGATTGCCGTCGGCATAGCGATATTTCGCGTTCTGAACGGCCTTCCTCATGGAAACTGCCGTCGTTGGGATATATTGCGTCCCCAATCGCCCTGTCACGCGTACCGTATACTCTATCGGTCCTGCGACGGGTGATATGTCTGGCGTGTCGAAATCCACCTTGTCGGCGGACATCTGCATCGTGGCGGGATAGATGCCATCTGAATCGGGCTTTAGGTGCGGCGAGAGGTCGATTGTCTTTGTGGCGGCGTTCTTCGGACTTGCGAAGTCCTCCGCGTCCATCTGCGGCAGCAGCTCCTTCACGGTCTGCGCCTTGAGGCTCTTTCCGTCGCTTTCGCGCTGCGCCACATATCCTTGCCCGTTCGGCGTTTTCGCTATGAGCCAGTTGCCGTATGCCGTGACCTTGTGGTCTGAAACCGTCTGGATGAGGAGCGGCGTGACGGCGCGCTCCAGTTCCGCCTGCCGCGTGCGAAGCTTGATTAGTTCGCTACGCATCGCCTCGTAGTCCTTCTGGAGCTTGTCGGCGTCGGCGGCCATCTTCTTCGCCTGCCGATCCATGTCGGCCAGAGAGTTTTCGTAGGATTGCGCGTACTCGGGCGAGACGGCCTCCAATATCTTCCCCTTGAACGCCGTCATTGAACCCTGCGTGAAGTCAGGGAGAAAGCCAGAATAGTTGATCTCGCGGGCGACGCCCAGCAGCGGGACGGCCAGACGGAACTTCTCGTCGCCCCACTTGTCAAAGGCTAGAACGAGGTCAACGCCGTTGAAGTTGCCGAGAACGGTGCGCTCGTTGCGGTCGTAGCGGTCTTGCGTGAGAATCTTCGCCATCTGCGCGGCGATGTAGTCCGCCATGTCCTTCACCTTCTCGATGTTGCGTCCGTCCGGAGTGGAGATGGCGAACGGCTTGCCCTCGTTCTTCTCGCGCCATTCCTGCACGCCCTCCTGCTCCTTGGCGAACTCCTCGCGCTTGCGCTCTAGGACACGGGCGTTGGCCTCCGCCTTGTCCTTGTTGCGCCGCGCGGAGGTCATCGTGGATTCCGTGTTCAGCTCCAGCTTGTGGACGCGCTTCTTCACGTCGATAAGCTCCATGAGCGCCTTGTTGCCGGACGCAAGCCCCATGAGCATGTCGCGGTCCATCGCGCTCTCGTCCATGTCGATCTCGCGCACGGTCTCGTCGCCGTGCATCACCTGGTCGATGAGCTTTGACTTGCCGCCGATCAGCTGGTGGTTCTTCGTCTCGTAGGAGCCGATGTTGGCGTTGCCCTTGGTGAGGTAGTAGAAAATCTGCCCCTCCTTGTACATGTTGCCGTAGCGGATGATGCGCCCGATGGCCTGTTCGTCCTCCGCCGGCTTCCACCCCGGATGCAGGAGGTGAATTGCCGCAAGCCTGTCCTGCACGTTCGTACCCTCGCCCATACGCGGACGGGAGCCGATGAGAACGCGCACGTCGCCGGCGCGAACCTTGGCGAACAGCGCGCCCTTGTTCGCGTCCTTGTCGCCCTTCATCTTGTCGATGTCCTGGACGATGGCGATCTCGTCCTTCGGGATTCCGGCCGCAATCAGCAGGTCGCGGATTTCCTCGTTGAGGTTGTACGTTGTTCCTTCTGCAAGCATCGCCGGAACCGGTCGCTCGTCTGTGAACCCTGCATAGTTGAGTCTTCCGAATGCGTCGCGTCCCGTGCTTTCGGACATGTTGAAAATGTCGGTGAACACAAGCTGCACGCCACGGTCCGCAGCTGTCTCGTCGTACATCTTCTTGATCTCGGAGACGGCGCGGATGATCTTGTTCCCGCCGTCCTCGAATCCGAGCAGCCGCGGAGTAAGGCAGGCGTGCTTCGCAATTCGTGTCAGAGTAAGATACCTGTTGCGATCCTCCCGGCTCGGAGGTATTGCCGCCTCGTGCGCCACCATTTCCATGATCTGCGCCTGTACGGGCGACATGTCCACGTCGATCATGCGGTACTTCGGCTTCGGACGCGGAATGTCGAGCTGGTCGGGATTCACGATGTCCACGACGCTCTTAAAGAGTTTCATCATTTCTGGGATGTTCACGAACGCGGAAACCTTGTCGCGCTCCTTCACGGTCTTGCCGTCAAGGGAGAACTCGCTTTCGGTCGTGATTCGCCCGAACGCGCTCACGAAATCGTCGAAGTGGCTCAACCCCTGCTCCGCAAGCTTGTTAGGGGCGAGGTATTTCAGAATCACAAACGCTTCAACCACGGGGGCGTTGGAGAGCGGCGTGCCGGTGGCGAACACCACGCCACGGTCGCCGCCGTGCAGGGACTGGACGTACTGCGCCTTCATCTGCATATCGACGGCTCTCTGGCTGTTGCCCTGCGAAAGCCCGCCCATGCGCCCCTGGCTCGTCGTGATCGGCAGCCCCTTGAAGTTGTGCGCCTCGTCAACGAAAAGCTGGTCAACACCCAGTTCCTCGAACGGCACGATCTGGCTGTCGTGGTTCTCCGCGTTGGCGAGATGGTCGATCTTCTCGGTCAGCTTGTCGAGCATCTTGTTCGCCTTGTCCACGGAAATCTTGTCTCCGGCCTCGCGCATCGCCTCGATGACCTGTTCCATGTCCTTGCGCTGCGCCTCCAGAAAATCCTTCTGGTACGCATCGGACATGCCGAGCTTCTTGGAGAACGTGGAATGCTTCACCACGATTGCGTCCCAGTCGCCGTTCGCCACCTGCGCGAAGAACGCGCGCCGGTTCTCCGGCTTCACGTCGTCTTCGGACATCTTGAGGATGTTCGCGTTCGGAAACGCCTCCATAAACTCGTTCGTGAACTGCTCCAGCATGTGGTTCGGAACAACGTACATCGGCTTTTTGAACATGCCGAGGTGCCGCCCGAGAATGCCGATTGACTGCATCTCAAGCGTCTTGCCCGCGCCCACGCAATGCGCAAGGCACAGGGAGCCACCGCCGAGAACGCCGCGCGAAATGACGGCGGACTGGTATTCGCGTCCTTTCTTCGGCGTGTTCGGGTCGCCGCCCTCGAAGAGCTTGCCAAGGGCCGATTCGCTCATCCCCGACGCGCGGAACGGAAGCACGTTGTTCGGCAGCTTGATCTCAACCATGTCAGTCATGACGGCGTTGTACCGCTCAAAGCACGGCCCGGCCCACTTGTCGCTGGACTGGATGAACTGCGAGAACGCGCTATGAAGCTTCTCGGCGGCAAGCTTGTTGCCCTCCGTGCGCCGCTCGTCAAGGTAGCGTTTCTTGTCCACGGGGTCAGCGACGTAGTGGTTCATCGAACCGTGGTTCAGCACGCGCTCGACGAACTCCTGGGGCGTCCAGCTCGTTTCTCCCCACGGGTCCTCGTTCATGACGTGTCCAAACTCCACGTTCCATTGCCCCGTCACCTCGTTCTTCGTGAGGCGGATGCGCATGTGCTCCGAGCCGAACGCGTCACGCAGGAAGTCGGCCATGCACTCCGGGTCAACCCACGTCGCGCCAAACTTGATCTCCGTCTCCTCAAGCTTCACCATCGGCGGCTGAACCTTCTCCAGCGCCTCCACATTCGCCCGATAGGATTCCTCGCCGGCCTCGACCGCCGCCCTCGCCGCCGCAAGCTTCGCGCGGACGCGCCCGGACAGGTATTCCCACGACGGCTCAAGCCGTCCCGTCTGCGGGTTGTCGAACGCGTCTCCGCTCTCTTTCAGCCTCTCGATGGCCGTTTCCTCGTTCACGCCCAGGAGTTCCGCGATGCGCGGCACGTTGATCGTGCCGGATTCGGAATAGGAGATTACAAGCGCGTCCCTCGGCGTCTCGGCCTTGGTCGCCCTCTGGCCGCGCGAGATTACCCGCTTGGAGAAGATGTCGGACTTTACGACCTTCGACTTTCCGTTTTCGTCCTTCACGATTCGCTCAAGGGCGAGCATCCTGTTCCCGTCCGCCTTGTCTAGCATCACGAACGGCGTCACCCACTTGTCGTGCAAGGTGCCGTTCTTCTTCACGAAAGTGTCGTATGCCTCGTTCAACTTCGCCCAGAGCGGTTCCATGTCTGCCTCTACCGTGTCGCTTTCGGCCATCTGCGCGTCGATCACGTCGCGCATCGCCTTACGCAGAGACATAAGGCCGTCCATGATGGACTTCGCGGACTTGAACCGCTTGGCAAGCTCCTTCTTGAGCGTGCGGTCGTTCGGCAGGTCGATGGGTTCCAGCATTTCGCCGCTCTTGATGAACGGCTTGCCGTCCTTCATCGTGACGTTGCCCTGCCGCAGACCTTCCTCGTCGTAGATCGGCGTGTGGTCCTGCTGCTGTGCCACGGCGGCGCTCTTCAAAAGCGCGTCCTTGTCGATGCCGTCAAAAGCACGCAAGATGGCACTCTTGATGTCGCTGTAGAGATCGGTGCTTGCCGTGGGCGCATATTCCGGCATCGCGTATTTGAGCGTCGGCCCGTACTGGCCGCTGGCAACCTCCATCGTTCCGATGACCTGTTCCGGGTGGTCGTTGAAGTAGCCGTTGTAGGTGAGCGGCTTCTCTATCCTTCCCTTGCGGCGCACCCATTCTTCGGTCTTGCCGTACTCCACGCCTTTCTCGAAAGCCGAGTTGTCGGGCCTGCCGTCCACCTTCTGGACGATCACAAGGTCGCTTGCCGCCTCCGTCCCTGCGTTCTCGGAGAAGAATCCGTTTGGCAGACGCACCGCGCCGACGATCTTCCCGCCATGCTCCGTGAGGTACTGCCGAAGAATCGGGCTTGTCTTGTCGAGCGTGCCAGTCGAGGTGAGGAACGCCATCACGCCGCCCGGACGCAGCTTGGCAAGCGTCTTGGCGAAGAAGTAGTCGTGAATCTTGAACATCTTGGACGAGACCGAGCGGTCGTTTATCGGGATGTCCGCATACGGCACGTTGTCGATGGCGAAGTCAAAGAATCCGTCCGGGAACTTCGTTTCCTCAAACCCGCCGATCGTCACTCGCTGGTTGGGGAAGAGCGCCTTTAGCAGCTCGCCCGTCATCGTGTCCTTCTCCACGAACTGCCAGTTGACCGGCTTGTCGTATTGGCCGGC
>Ga0310695_10011657_pt1 | contig 12504 bp, 7 predicted proteins | sample RumenRJG_04DNA_FD_203882 | JGI IMG/M metagenome (GOLD analysis project Ga0310695, IMG submission 203882) | Bovine rumen microbial communities from Lethbridge, Alberta, Canada - RJG_04 (v2) (version 2) | ecosystem: Host-associated > Mammals > Digestive system > Stomach > Rumen | place: Canada... | reverse complement strand
TGGTGTGGTTTCTTATACTATTGACCCACCAACAGCTGGCGACACAGAAAAAGTCAAAACTTGCAAAGTTTCCGAAATTAAACATGTTAAATGTGCAATACCTGAGTCGAAGGAAACATACGGCATACAAATGTACACATACATACAAATCAGATAAAATGATGCAAGTGACGGTCTTATACTGTTTGATGGCTCTTTTTTCTTACTTCATGCAACACAAAGGAACTCAATGAAGTTAAAGCGGAAAAAGAACAGCTCGAGGATAAAGTCTCGTTGTTGGAAAGTCAAATAGAAGAACATAATGAAGAAATTGAGAATCTTACAAGTATGAATGAAGAATTGAATGACTTTGTCAACAAGGTGAAAACAAACATGTCATCGATATTTCCCGGAAATGGAAATAAGGAGTATAAAAACAGATGCTAAGCAAATTGCAGATATTGCAAGCAAGTATTACTCCTATATAACATTTTCTCATCCCTCCGCTACAGAGAGCCTAAGGTTCAGCCTGTCGAGCGTTCTCTGAGCCAATGCGATCTTCCTCTGTAGCAGTTCTTTCTCATCAGGTCCGACCTTACTTTCATCAAACGGAGTTTTGGTTGTAACCATGACATAGAAGATTCTTGCAATCTTGTTGGCAGTAGCAACGATGGCCTGCAAATGCCCTCCTTTAGACTTCTGCCTCCTGAAATACACACCGAGGCCGGTCTTGACGCTTTTAACGGAATTAGCACACAGTCTGAACACCTGTCCGACCCTGTTCTTCTGCTTCGGCACCTTGCTTGAGAGGAGCTTCCCACCGGATATTTTGTTGTTAGGTACAAGGTTGCACCACTTGCAGAAGCTCTTGGCAGAGGTGAACTTCTCCGCGAAGCCACTTCCCAATTCTCCCATGAGGACAGCCAATGCTCCGAGACTCATGCCGGGCACCTCCATCACATTCACGCCCCACAGGGAAAAAGCATGCTTCTCTGCGTCAAAGGATATGGCATTCTTCTTGGCCACACGCTTCTTGGTGGGGACATAGCCCTGCATATCCGTACTATTTCCGTCTGTGTAGTCTGTCAGCAGCCTGTCCATCTCGGCCTCACAGTCGGCAATCTGAGTGTGGATGTACTTGTAAAGGTCATACGACTGCTTAAGCTCGAAGAGGTGTACGGAATCCCATGTTCCCTCAAGGGATTTTTCTATCGTCTCCTTACTGGCCTTACAGCGAGAATCTGCCAGTTGGGCGAGTGACTTCGGGTCGTGGTTGCCTGCAAGTATGGCCTCGATGATGGCCTTTCCCGACTTGCCGAGAATGTCACTGATGACGGTATCCACCTTGATGTTCATCAGTACCAGCGACTTCTGCATGTGCTGTATCTCCTTGCCTGCGCTGCGGAGCATGTTGTCACGGTGACGGGCCAACTCACGGATGCTGCGGGCTGCGGCATCGGGATGGAAACTCGGCTTCAGCAAGCCGTAGCTGTGCATGAGCATTATCCACTCCGCATCCGCCTCGTCCGTCTTCTTGCCAGAGACATTCTTCACGTCCTTCGCGTTAGCCAGCAGGACGTCAAAGCCCTTCTCCTCAAGGAAGAAGTACAGGCCCACCCAGTAGGAACCAGTCGATTCCATTGCCACGGTGGTGATTCCACAGGCCTTCAGCCATGAGGCAATCTCCTCATAGTCACATGTAAAACTGCCGAAACAGCGGTTGTTCTCGCCGTCACGGTCTTCGGGTACGCAGACCTGCATCTCCCCATAGGCGATGTCTATGCCTGCGGCATTGGGATTGACTATCTTCAGCTTCAAGCCATCCTTCGTGCGTTCTTTCTCTGCCTTGCGTGCCATATCCTAAATAATTAAAACGGCATGTCCGATGCTCCTAAGACTGTGTACTCTCCTATAAGGTCTCCTGCGACCAATTATCACTCTACGGGCATGCGGAACCAAACTGAATATTGGTCTCGAAAGACCATTGCCAATTATGGCCTACTTACTTGCCGCTTTGCAAAGGTAACTATTTTCAGGCGAATCTGTAGCGGAGGGATGAAAAATGTTATTTCCCGTTTCGCTCAGGGCAAGGCCAGGTGGTGAACTGAATAATTACAAATGCAATTCAAGAACAGCAGGGGCGCAGGGGAGTGAAGAATCTTCTGCGCCTCTTTGTAATCTGAAAAGAGCAGGCAGTCTTTCGGGCATCAAAAGGAAATCTGTGCGTGACATCTGCCACCGTTGTCACCGATGCGCTGATGCGACGCAAGGAAGCGTCGCCTCCTACGTCGCTACCGATGCACTGTTGCGACGTGAGAAAACGCTGCATCCTATGGCTAATGCGGTACACATGTAATGACATACTTTTGATGCGCTTTCTTTGTTTACGTTCTGGTGCTGTTTGTTCAGAAATATGGCCAGCACCTCACCAAAATGGGCGAGAATCCTTTGTAGACGGGCGTTTCGGATGGTGGGGTGTTGGCGAAACACCTCACCAGACACCTCACCAGACATCTCACCAATTTGGGTGATGGGTGTTGGGTGATGGGTGATGGGTGATGGGTGTTGAGTGATGGGTGTTGGGTGATGATGGTTACCAGGTGGTAGGTGATTTGTAGGAGGCGACGCTTCCCAGCGTCGCAACAGCACATAGGTGGCTGATGATGACGGACTGATGGGGGCTATGGTGAGGTGTGTGGTGAGGTGTTGACGAGACACCTCACCATCGGGAAGGCCGATATACAGGGCGATCTGCGGCGATCTGGTGAGGTGTTGCCCTTATTTTGCAGAGAATCTCTATAGAGACGGATCACAGCAATGGGAGATGGTCTGCCAGTGTGTCAGAGATGGTCTCTGAGGCAGTCAGCAATCATCTCTGATGAGGTCAGGAGACATCTCTGATGAGGTCAGAAACCATCCCTGATGAGGTCACCAGACACCGATTGGATAATCCTGTCGGTTGACATACAGTGTTTTATAAAACTCTGCTTCTTTGCGTCTTTGCGTTCAGAAGAAAGAAATAGAGAATGCCTAAAATGCATGCATTTTTCTTTTTTCGGCAAAAAGTTGGGGGCAATCGGTGAGAACTCGGTTATATTTTGTACCTTTGCAAGCAGAATCACTTTATTGACCATACGAACATGAACATTTTCACCAAGCGAATAGCAAAACTGTTGGGCCTGACGGAGCGCGGAGTTGACAACACGCTGACTCTGTTGGACGAGGGATGCACCATCCCCTTTATCTCGCGCTACCGCAAAGAGCGGACAGGCGGACTCGACGAAGTACAGATAGGTCAGATAGCCGATTTGAACGACCGCCTGAAAGAATTGGCCAAGCGGAAGGAGACCATCGTCAAGACCATCACCGAACAGGGGCGGATGACCGACGAACTGCTGCGACGTATCAACGAATGCTGGGAGTCGACAGAGCTGGAAGACATCTATCTGCCCTACAAGCCAAAACGGCGCACACGTGCCTCTGTGGCTCGCGAACAGGGATTGGAGCCATTGGCCCAGCTGTTGTTGCTGCAGCGTGAGCAAGAACCTCTGAAGGCGGCAGCCCGTTTCGTGAAGGGCGATGTGGCCAATGCCGCAGCGGCTCTGAAAGGGGCGCAGGACATCATCGCCGAGACGGTGAGCGAGGAGGAGCAATGCCGCAACTGGGTCAGGCAGTCGTTCCGCCGCGAGGCCGTCATCTCGTCGACAGTGGTCAAAGCCAAGCGCGACACCGACGAAGCTGCCAAGTATAGCGACTACTTCGAGTTTTCCGAACCCCTGCGCCGTTGTTCGAGCCATCGGCTGTTGGCCATGCGACGCGGTGAGAAGGAGGGCATCCTTCGCGTAGGCATCTCTACCGACGACGAAGACTGCATCAACCGGCTGAAGCGCCGCTATGTGCGGGGACAGGGCAAATGCCAGCAGTTGGTGGCCGAGGCCGTGGAAGATGGCTACAAGCGACTCTTGGAACCCTCGATAGAGACGGAGTTTGCCTCGCTGAGCAAGGAGAAGGCCGACGAGGAAGCCATCAATGTGTTTGTGGGCAACGTGCGTCAGCTGTTGCTCTCGCCCCCATTGGGACAGAAGCGTGTGATGGGCATCGACCCGGGTTTCCGTACGGGCTGCAAGGTGGTGTGCCTGGATGCGCAGGGCAATCTGCTCCACCACGAAGCCATCTTCCCCCATCCGCCCGTGAACCACCGGATGCAGGCGAAGATGCACCTGCAGCAGATGATCGACGACTATCAGATAGAGGCTATCGCCATTGGCAATGGAACGGCCAGCCGCGAGACAAAGGAGTTTGTCCAGGAGATAGGGGCAGGGCTCTCGGTCTTCGTCGTCAGCGAGGATGGCGCGTCGGTCTATTCTGCATCGAAGACAGCCCGCGAGGAGTTTCCTGATGAAGATGTGACGGTGCGCGGTGCTGTAAGCATTGGCAGACGACTGATGGACCCGCTGGCCGAACTTGTCAAGATTGACCCGAAGAGTATCGGAGTGGGGCAGTATCAGCACGACGTAGACCAGTCGAAGCTGAAGCACAGTCTCGACCAGACCGTGGAGAGCTGCGTCAACTCGGTAGGCGTCAATCTCAATACCGCCAGCCAGCACTTGCTGATGTACGTCAGCGGACTGGGACCGACACTGGCACAGAACATCGTCGACTATCGTCGTGAACATGGGCCTTTCGCCAGCCGGGCAGCCCTGAAGAAGGTGCCCCGGCTCGGTCCGGCTGCTTTTGTGCAGTGTGCCGGATTCCTCCGTATTCCGGGAGCGAAGAACCCGTTAGACAACAGTGCCGTGCATCCTGAGAGCTATGCCGTCGTGGAGCAGATGGCGAAAGACTGCGGTTGCACCGTCGGCGACCTCATCGCCGATAAGGACAAGCGTGCAAGCATCAATATCAATAAGTATGTGACGGAGGAGGTTGGTCTGCCGACGCTCACCGACATCATGCAGGAACTGGAGAAACCCGGTCGCGATCCACGCGAGCAGTTGGAGCAGTTTGAGTTCGACCCGAATGTCAAGGAGGTCGACGACCTGGTGCCGGGGATGATCCTGCCAGGCATCGTGACGAACATCACCAACTTCGGAGCCTTCGTCGACATCGGTGTCCACCAGGACGGACTGGTACATGTGTCGCAGATGGCCAACCGCTTTGTGCGCGACCCCAACGAGGTGGTCCATCTGCACCAGCACGTGCAGGTGATGGTGACCGAAGTGGACCATCGTCGCCACCGCATCTCGCTCACCATGAAGCTCTGATTCTCAACAACGAATCAAGAGTGTAAACAGGGATTAATAAAGAACAATGAATTATACGGATTACACGAATGAAGAGTGTAAACTGGGATTAATAATGAACAACGAATTACACGAATTACACGAATTAAGGACTATGCAACAATTCGTGTAATTCGTGTAATTCGTTGTCGTTATAAATAAAAATTCGTTGTCGTATAAAAAATCAATTTGTGGTTGTTTATAATAAAATCAGTTCGTGGACGAAAAGATTTATTGTTTTGCGAGCTTCGTGAAAGTGCATTGTTGGATGTCGAGCGAGCTGTGGGCATCGATGTCGCAGTCCATCTTGCTATAAACGAAGTGGGAGTCGTTGATGTGCACATCGCTGACGCACTGCAGACCGTTCAGACCGATAGACTTGATGGCCACGGGTACATTGTGGCAGACAACCCGGTTGATGTGGATGTCGCGGAAGTCGGGAGCGAACTTCGATCCTGCATAGTTCACCTCCTGCTTGTCCGTGTCGTCACCTGTATGGGGCGCATACTTTCGGTCGATGTAGGTACACTCGAAGACGATGGCTTGCTGCGTGATGTCGGTCATCACGATGTCGGAGATATGGATGTTGGAAGTCGTGCCGCCACGTCCTACACCACTCTTGAAACGCAGTCCCGTGTCCGTTCCGGCAAACTGACAGCGGCGCACCACGATGTTCTCCATACCGCCCGACACGTCGGAGCCAATAACGAAGCCTCCATGAGCATGGTATACGGTATTGTCCTGAATGAGGATGTCGCGACAGGGACCATCTTTTATGCCGCTCGGACCACTACCTCCCTTCATGCAGATGCCGTCGTCGCCAGCATCCACGATGCTGTTCACAATGAGGGCTGTGCGGCAGTTGCTCAGGTCGATGGCATCGCCGTTCTGTGCGTTCCACGGACAGCGCACGGTGATACCGTCAAGGATGAGGTTCTGGCAGCGCACGGGATGAACATGGAAACGAGGCGAGTTCTGGAAGGTCACCCCTTCGAGCAGCACGTTCTGACAGTCGGTGATGCGTACCAGATCGGCTCGCATCGACTCTTGTTTCTCGGGTGTGTCGGCGATATTCTCGGCATGTTTCAGGTTGAAGGGGAACCACAGCTGACCGTCGCTGGCCACCGTGCCACCCATGTTGAGAAACTGCTTCCACTCGACATCGCTCACCTTTGTCCGTTTCACTGGTCGCCACTGTGCGCCGTTACCATCGATGCTGCCCTCGCCAGTGATGGCGATGTTCTGCCGCTTCGAGGCACTGATGAGCGGTTTGACGCGTGCTGTCGGGTCGTCGTTCAGGTAGAGGCGTTTGTCTTCCGAAGCCATAATGATGGCACCCCGCTCTAAGTGCAGGTCGATGTTGCTCTTCAGCGAGATGGGGCCAGTGATGTAGATGCCAGGGCCTACAATCAATCGTCCGCCGCCCTGCTTGTCGAGAGCGCTGATAGCTTTGCGGAAAGCCTCTGTGTTGACGGTCTTGCCATCGCCAGTGGCACCATAGTCGGCGAGGAGAACAGCACGGTCGGGTATCGTCGGAGCACTCACCTGCGTCATCTCCACGGGCAGGTTCTGATAGTAGTGTTTGTAGTCGGCAGCCTGTGCTGTCCAGACAGCAAGGGCCATAGCGATAAGTTGAAGTGTTCGGATCATTTTCTTATAATTGATAGTGTGAAAAACATTTATTGCATTCTTTTCTCAACAAGGCAGGGCAGACTTGTTCAACTATGCAAAGCAGACATGCCCATCAGGCTCAAGGTAGCTTGACAGAAAACCTTTGGAGATCGCTGTCAGCCGACGATGTCCCCACCATGATTTCGTATTTCCCCTTCCTGACGCGCATCGTGTTGGTGGCCGTGTCCCACAGTTCGAAGCGCTCGCGGGGCAAGTCGATGGCCAGTGTGCGCTGCTCTCCGGGTTGAAGGTTCACCCGCTGATAGGCCCGCAGGGTCTTGATAGGCCCGTCTGTGTCGCGCGGATCGCGCAGATATACCTGCACCACCTCCGCGCCTTCCTGCTTTCCGGTGTTGGTGATGTCTACCTTCACTTTTCCATTCTGATAGGATGGGGTGCCCAGCTTGAATGTGGTGTAGCTCAGTCCGAAGCCAAAAGGATAGAGAGGCTCGCCTTGGAAATAGCGATAGGTGCGTCCGGCCATGCGATAATCTTCGTAGTCGGGCAGCTGGTCAACGCTGCGATAGAAGGTCACTGGCAGTTTTCCAGATGGATTGTAGTCGCCGAAGAGCACATCGGCAACAGCCCGTCCACCTTGTTCGCCAGGATACCATGCCTGCAGGATGGCATTGGCGTTAGCCTGTTCGGGCACCAGGCCCATGGCACTGCCAGAGCAGTTGACGTAGACGACGGGCTTGCCCATTGCGTGAAGGGCGGCCAGGAAGTCGCGCTGCACTTTCGGCAGTTCAATGCTCAAGCGGTCGCCGCCCTTGAATCCCTCTGCATCGACGGACATCTCCTCGCCTTCAAGCCTGGGAGAAATGCCGCCGACAAACACCACCACGTCAGCATCGCTTATGCGGCTGAGATAGTGTTCGGCCAGGAGTTGCTTTTCGTCCATCCCCTTTCCAACGTGCTCAAAACCGTCGAGAAAGCTTACTTGGTCGCTCTTGCTGCGTATGCCGTCAAGTATTGTGATGGTTTCCGTGGAAAAACCGTTGTAGTTGCCCCATTGCATGGATGCGTTGTCGGCATTGGGCCCGACAACGACGATGCGCTGCTTGCTGCAGAGGGGAAGGATGCCGTCGTTCTTGAGCAGCGTCATCGACTCGCGAGCCGCCTGCAAAGCCAGCTCACGATGTTCGGCACTGCACACTACACTCATGGGGATGTCGGTCCACGCTACCAGTTGGTCGTCGTCGAAATCGCCCAGTTCGAAGCGTGCCTGAAGCAGGCGTTTCAGGCTGATGTCCACCTGTTCTTCGGTGAGTTTTCCCTGAGCGACGGCATCGGGAATGGCCGGATAGTCGCTACCGCACTCCAGGTCAGTTCCTGTGACAACGGCTCGTGCCACAGCATCTTCTTTCGTTGCCGAGAATTCATGATGGCCTTTCTGCCAGAAGTCGGCAACGGCCCAGCAGTCGCTGGTGACCAGTCCCTGGAATCCCCACTCGTCGCGCAGGATGTGTTGCAGGAATCGTGTGTTGCCGCAGCAGGGCTCGCCGTCTATTCGCTGATAGGCGCACATCACCTCTTTGACGTGCCCCTGCTGCACCAGTGCTTTGAAAGCGGGCAGATAAGTTTCCCAAAGATCGCGTGCCGGCAGTTGCTCTACGTCGAACGAATGGCGGTTCCATTCCGGTCCGCTGTGTACTGCAAAGTGTTTGGCGCATGCCAGTGTTTTCAAGTATTTCTGTCCTTCGCCCTGAAGTCCTCTCACTACGGCCAGTCCCATCTGTGAAGTTAGGAAGGGATCTTCGCCATAGGTCTCCTGTCCGCGGCCCCATCGAGGATCGCGGAAGATATTGATGTTCGGTGTATAGAACGACAGTCCTTGGTATTGGCGCACTTCTTTCTTTCGCCGCGCTTCGGTATTCTTGGCGCGGGCCTCGTCGCTGACGGCAGTGAACACACGGTAGACCAGCTGGTCGTCGAAGGTGGCTGCCATTCCCATCGTGATGGGAAACACGGTGGCAAAGCCGCTTCGCCCCACGCCATGCAGGGCTTCGTTCCACCATTCGAAGGCCGGGACGTTCAGTCGTTCGATGGCTGGCGAGCGGTGCAGCATGAGCTTAGCCTTCTCTTCCAGGTTCAGTCGGCTGCATAAGTCCTCGGCGCGTTGCTCGGGGCTGAATGAAGGGTTCTCGTAAGGAAAGGGTTGCGCATTCAGCAACATTGCGGCCGAGCAGAGCAGGCATACGTGAAGCACGAAGAAAAACTGCCAATGTTTCATAGACGAAATAATGAATTGATGGTGTGCAAAGTTACAAAAAAACTGAGAATTAACCCTCAACAATCATCCCGGAAATAGCTCAAAACTTACGAAAATGTTTACGTTTCAATCATGTTACACTTTTCTGCACAACGTTAATTTGCTAATAATCGCTAAATTATTTTGCCGTCTCGCTTTTTCTTGCTAACTTTGCATGATAGATTGAAAACTTAGTGCATATTATAATAACAGAACGGAAATGAAGAAATTATCAGTTATCATCCTGACAGCGATGATTGCCATGGGCGCGCAAGCCCAAGTGAAAGTGGCTCCGAAAATGCAGAAAGGAGCCAAAGTGACGTACAAGTCGGCAACTACGATGACTTTGCCCGGTGTGCAGGAACCCATCACGATGACCGGCTTCGTCGACTATACTATTGTTGACGAAACGGCCGACGGCTACATTCTTGAGTCGGCTTGTCGCGACTTTACCTCCAACGTGAAGGAAGGCGATGTCATTGGGACACTCATGACGATGGGACAGCAACTGATGAGCTCGCAAAAAACGATGTATAAGGTAGACAAGCAAGGTCAGGTTGTCGGCATCGTCAACTATGAAGAGCTGAGAGCAAAGAGCGAGGCGATGTGCGACAAGATGGTCGCTACACTCACAGAGAAAATACCGCAAATTACGCAGATGATGCCCGCTGACCAGCTGAAGGCGCAGATCATGGACCAGATGTCAGAAGAGAACATCGTGAAGATGGTGAAAACCACTCCCAGCGTGCTGTCGCTCAACGGACGCACCATCATGACGGGTGCTCAGGATGAGTACGTCGGACAGCAGGACCTGAAGATGAAGCGCATGTATCTGCTCACCTCTACCGACGGCAAGAAGATACGCACATCGGCAACCGTGAACATGTCGAAAGACGAACTCAAGGCGATGGTCATCAAGCAGCTTGAAGAGTCGATGCCCGACCAGGTGGAGGCCATCAAGCAGAACATCGACGCAATGATGGACAGCGGCATGCTGAAGATGGACATCACCGAAACGGCCGACTACACCCTGCGTGACGACCAGTGGGTACAGACGCTCTCCATCGAAACGAAGAGCAACGCAATGGGACAGGAGTCAACCGGTACCAGCGTCATTGAATATGTTAGCAGCAACTTCTAAGACAATAATCTATTAAAACCCCTACTGACAAAATGGAAAATCAAGAACTGATTAAGAAATGTGAGATGGAAGCCCAGAAGTGGCTCTCTCCATCCTTCGACGAAGAGACACGCAACGAGGTGAAGGCCATGCTCGACAATCCTGACAAGACGGCCCTCATCGATGCCTTCTATCAGAACCTCGAGTTCGGAACGGGCGGACTGCGCGGCATCATGGGTGCCGGTACCAACCGCATGAACAAGTACATCGTGGGTATGGCCACACAGGGCTTTGCCAACTATATCCTCAAAGCCTTCCCCGGCCGCAACGACCTGGCTGTCGTCGTCGGTCACGACTGCCGCAACAACGGACGCATGTTTGCAGAGACCGTGGCCGACATCTTCTCGGCCAATGGCATCAAGGTCTATCTCTTTGAGAGCCTCCGTCCGACACCCGAGATCTCGTTCGCTATCCGCCAACTGGGCTGCCAGGCAGGTGTCAACGTCACCGCCTCGCACAACCCGCGTGAGTACAACGGCTACAAGGCTTACTGGGACGACGGCGCTCAGGTGCTGGCACCCCACGACAAGGGTATCATCGACGAGGTGAACAAGGTGACCATCGACGACGTGAAGTTCGAAGGCAACAAAGACCTCATCATCCCCATCGGCGGCGAGATGGACTGGGACTATATCCAGGCTGTCAAGGAAGCTATGGTCGACCAGGAGGTCATCCTGCGCAACAAGGACCTGAACATCGTCTACTCGCCCATGCACGGCACTGGCCGCGTCATCATCCCGATGGCACTGCGCTCATGGGGATTCCAGAACATCCATGTGGTGCCTGAGCAGATGGTCATCGACGGCAACTTCCCCACCGTCGTCTCGCCCAACCCCGAGAATGCTGAGGCCATGACCTTAGGAATGAAGCTCGGAACGAAGCTCAATGCCGACCTCGTCATCGCCAGCGATCCTGATGCCGACCGCCTCGCTATCGTCTGCCGCAACCCGAAGGGCGAATGGGAGATTCTCAACGGCAACCAGACGTGCATGATGTTCTGCTGGTATATTATCGCCAACAAGAAGAAGCTCGGGCAGCTCAAGGGCAACGAGTTCCTCGTCAAGACCATCGTCACCACGGAGGTCATTGCCGAGATTGCCAAGAAGAACGGCGTGGAGCTGCGCGACTGCTACACGGGCTTCAAGTGGATTGCCAACGAGATACGCATCTCTGAAGGTAAGAAGAAGTATATCGGCGGCGGCGAGGAGTCGTTCGGATTCCTGCCGTTCGACAAGGTGCGCGACAAGGATTCACCAGCCTCTATCTGTCTGATCTGCGAGATAGCAGCATGGGCCAAGGATAATGGCAAGACGCTCTACGACCTGCTCATGGACATCTACGCCGAATATGGCTTCTCGCGCGAGGTGACCATCAACGTCGTCCGTCCGGGTAAGACGGGTGCCGACGAGATTAAGCAGATGATGACCAACTTCCGCGAGAACCCGCCGCGCGAGCTCGGTGGCTCGAAGGTGTGTCTGTGGAAAGACTACCAGACGCTCGAAGCCCGCAAGGCCGATGGCACCGTGGAGAAGCTCGACATGCCCGCCACGAGTAATGTGCTGCAGTGGTTCTGCGAGGATGGCACGAAGGTGAGCGTCCGCCCCAGTGGCACCGAGCCGAAGATCAAGTTCTACACCGAGGTGAAAGACCCGTCGTTCAAGTGTGCCGGATGCTATGAGCGCTGCATGAAAGCCGCCGAGGTGAAGATCGCTGCCATCAAGAAGTCGCTCCATCTCGACTGACCGTGATTTACTCTTTAGATCACTTCTAACTCATTGCAGGGGTGCGTGGCTGTGTAGCCATTGCGCCCCTGCTTCCTATTATATATAATAAGGTATAGGGTAGGGGAGAAGCAGGGAAAATGGGAAAATGAAAGAAAATATGAAAAAAGTTGCGAAAAAATTTGGTGGAATGAAAATAAAGCCGTACCTTTGCACCCGCATTCGAGAAATCAATGCTTCGGCGACCCGGTTAGGAAGTTTGGGTGAGTGGCTGAAACCAGCAGTTTGCTAAACTGCCGTACGGGTAACCGTACCGGGGGTTCGAATCCCCCAGCTTCCGCAGGGGTTCGAGCAGATTTCAAACAATGCACCTGATGGTGGATTCATCTAATGGTTAGGATACAAGATTCTCAATCTTGGCAT
>Ga0310695_10011656_pt1 | contig 12505 bp, 11 predicted proteins | sample RumenRJG_04DNA_FD_203882 | JGI IMG/M metagenome (GOLD analysis project Ga0310695, IMG submission 203882) | Bovine rumen microbial communities from Lethbridge, Alberta, Canada - RJG_04 (v2) (version 2) | ecosystem: Host-associated > Mammals > Digestive system > Stomach > Rumen | place: Canada... | reverse complement strand
TACGCATTTGCCATTGGCCACTGCAGAGATGGAAGCACCGTTGCCCAGGTGGCATACGATAACTTTTACGTCTTCCGGCTTCTTGCCCAAAAGTTCTGCTGTCCTCTGGGAAACGAACTTGTGAGAAGTGCCGTGGAAACCATAACGGCGCATAGCATACTTGGTATAGTACTCATAGGGAAGAGCATAGATGAAAGCGGAAGCCGGCATGGTCTGATGGAAAGCAGTGTCAAAAACACCTACCATAGGTGTATCAGGAAGGATCTCCTTGCAGGCACGAACGCCGACCAGTGTCGGAGGATTGTGAAGAGGTGCAAGATCATTAAGTGCTTCAACTGTGCTGAGTACTTCTTCATCGAGCAAAGTGGAGCAGGCAAACTTCTCTCCACCATGCACCATACGATGTCCGACGGCCTGGATCTCGTCGATGGAAGTAAGGACGCCGTTCTCCGGATCAGTGAGCTGCTTTAAAACCAGTTCGACAGCCTGACGGTGAGCCGGCATAGCTGCCTCGTAGCGAATCTTGTCCTGGCCTGCAGGCTGATATGTCAGAAGACCGTCGATACCGATACGCTCACAAAGACCCTTTGCAAGTACATGCTCTGTCTCTGAATCGATGACCTGATACTTTAATGAGGAACTACCACAGTTGATTACTAATACTTTCATGTTATCTCTCCTTTAAAATTTTTAAACAGTTCTGTCTTTACTAAAAAAAAGACCGCAGGTCTTTTGCCGGATATTACAGGATCATTCCCATCATCTTTGATTTTAGGCTGGCGGCCGAAAAGAAAGAAAACAAAAATGTGACAGAAAGCCATAATACCCGAATTTTACAGGTTAACACTATTATAGCGCTGTTTAGGAGCGGGAAAAAGCGATTTATTGAGTCTGTGATGCTCTTTTTTTGTCATAAAATGGAGCAAACACAGGTTTCATTCACAGTTTAGAATGGTTTTATTTGAAAGCATATGCGTAATTCTTGCGGAATCAGGTCTGTTATGTTACACTTACTCCTATATATTGAATGATATTGTGTGCATCTTGCGTGGATTCGCCCGGAAGAATCCGATGAATAATTTTGGGGGCGATTACGATTGATGTGGCTTAGGGATGTCTTCATGAAAATGCGAAATGTCCTGCACAGCAGAGAGATTGAGGGGACCGTCGATGGAAGAAAGATTCAGGACCGCCGGGATCATAGCAGAATTTAATCCGTTTCATCGTGGCCACAGGTATCTGATTGAGCAGACCAGACGCCTGGGCGGGGCCGATTACGTGATCGTGGTCATGAGCGGCGATTTTGTACAGCGGGGAGAGCCGGCCATGGTGGATAAATATCTCAGAACCCGCATGGCTCTGGCCGGCGGAGCGGACCTGGTGATTGAACTGCCCACAGTCTATGCTTCGGCGAGTGCCGAGGAATTTGCCACGGCAGGGGTCAGTATCCTGGATACCCTGGGACTGGTGGACCTGCTGTCTTTTGGCACTGAGTTTATGGAGGCAGAGGAGCTCCTGCCCGTCGCCAGGATTCTGGCAGAGGAGCCCGAAAACTACCGCCTCCAATTAAGAGAGGGGATCAGGGAGGGGAAGAGCTTCCCCGCATCAAGGGAGGACGCCCTGCTTGCCTATCTGAAAGACCTGGAGGAATATGACCTTGAAAGGATTCGGGAAATGTTTGGCGGCCCCAATCATATTCTTGGGCTTGAGTATCTGAAGGCCTTGATCAGAAGATCATCCTCCATAGAGCCTATGACGGTGATCAGACAGGGGGCGGGATATCATGAGACCCACTGGGACCGGGCCTATCCATCTGCCAGCGGGATCCGCCGTTTTCTCAAGGAAAACAGCGGGAGTACAGCAGAAAAACCTAAAGGCATGGCAGAACCGGGAAAGGCCCTGGCAGAGGACCTGCAAGCCTCGACAGAATCAGAAAAGGCTCTGACAGAGGACCTGCAGGCTTTGACAGAACCGGGAAAGGCCCTGACAAAAGATCTGCAGGCCCTGACCGGGCTGGATGAAGACCTGGCAAAAGAATTGGCTGACCGCTGGCGCACAGGAGATAGGGTTGACTGGGCAGATCTCATGGGATTTCTGGACTATCAGATTCTCTATTCAGATCTGCAGGGATTTCTGGGCCTCGATGAAGAACTGGCTGCCAGAATCAAAAACTGTCACAGGCCGGGTATGTCCTTTGAGGGGCTGATCGAAATCCTCCACAGCAGACAGAGAACCGACACATCCTTGAAAAGGGCCCTCCTTCATCTGGTATTACAGATGGGCGAAGGGAAGCCTGACCTCAAAAATAAGGCCAGTCTTTTCCCATATATCCGTGTCCTTGGATTCAGAAAGAGGGCAGGAAGACTTCTGTCTGCCATCCGGGAGTCCTGCCCGGTACCCATCCTGCAGAGATATGCTGACAGGAATCTGCTGGTGGACCCGGAGGCCAGGCGCTGTTATGAAATGGATATAAAATGTGAATCTTTATACGAGCAGACTGCTGCCCGGTCTGCCGGCCGCAGGCCGATTCACCCGGGAAGCCGGCAGCAGATTATAATATAGAAAGAAAGCAGGTGTTATGTATTATGCATTATGAAGCTGGTCTGATTCTGGAAGGCGGAGGCATGAGGGGAGTCTATACAGCAGGTGTTCTGGATGCCCTTCTGGATGAAAAAATAACATTTTCCAGTATTTATGGCGTGTCGGCGGGAGCCTGTCATGCCTGCAGTTTTGCCTCCGGTCAGAGGGGCAGGGCATTTCGTGCCAATGTGGACTATCTTGATGATCCGAATTACTGTAGTATTCAGAGCCTTTTAAAGACCGGAGATATCTTCGGAGTGGATTTTGCCTACTCACAGATCCCGAATGTTCTTGAACCTTTTGATCATGAGGCTTATATGAAGTATCCGGGCAGGCTCTATGCAGTGGCGACCAATGTGGATACCGGTCAGGCAGAATATCTTCGGGTAAGAGACCTCAAAAAACACATGTGGATGGTCAGAGCTTCTGCCTCTCTGCCTCTGGTATCGAGAACCATTGGAATTCATGGCAGACTATATCTGGACGGCGGCGTATCGGACAGCATCCCCATCAGGAAGTCTCAGGAAGACGGGAATAAAAAAAACCTGGTGGTTCTGACCAGGGATATGGATTATCGGAAAGAAGCCAATCCCGCCATGAAGCTGATCCGGCTCCGCTACCGTGGAAAGAAAGCCTTCATTCAGGCCAATGAGGACAGACATATTCGTTATAATGAGACCCTTGATTACCTGAATAAGGAAGAGGAGGCGGGACGTGTTTTCGTGATTCGTCCCAGCGAAAAAGTAGAAGTGGGAAGACTGGAGAAAAATCGGGAAAAATTGACGGCTTTATATCAAAGGGGATACGATGACGCCAAAAACTCCATGGAGGCTCTGATCAGTTATCTGGAGAGCTGAGGAGATCCATTGATAGACGCAGTATGAAAAATGGGGCAGCCGCATTAAAGCGGCAGCCACGTTAACTAAAATAAAAGGATTCCCATGTCCTGTGTTGTGTCAGTTGCTGGCATCTGTTCGTCTGATGACGGACTTCAGATCAGTCCGTCCCAGAACGCACAGACACCATCAAATGACAAACACGATGGACATGGGGATCCTTTTCTTATCCTCAAGTTCCTGATCCGATTTAGAATTCCTCGTGGGAAAAAAGCATCCTGGAGCGGGAAATCAGAGCCGGGTCATCGGAACTGTTCATAAATTCGATGGAGGTGGGTGCCCCTGGTTCCTCCCTTCGCAGATCGGCTTCCTCCAGCCTTCGACGCAGTTCTTTTGCTGTGCCATAACCCCCGTCATAGATGGGGATTGCCGGGCCTGCAACCTGACGGATGGCCGCCTTGAGGAACGGATAATGGGTACAGCCAAGGACAATACCGGTAAGGCCTTTTCCCCGATAGGGATCCAGTAGATCCTTTAGAAAGTTTTTCAGCTTTTCCCCCGTCAGGATACCATTTTCCACAAATTCCATCAGGCCGGGACAGGGCAGTGGAATAATCTGGGCCCGGTCCGAATACCTTTTCTCCAGATCATGGAATTTCTTTTCCTTGAGGGTGAAGGGGGTGGCCATGACCAGGATGCGGGGATGTTCCTCTGCCATTACAGCTGGTTTGACAGCTGGTTCCACACCGACAATGGGCATGGAGGGAAACATGCTGCGCAGGGTTCTGACCGCGGCACTGGTGGCTGTATTACAGGCGATGGCCGCTGCTTTGATCTTGCGCTCATCCACCATTTTGTTGACGCAGGATATGGTCAGCCGGCGCACCTCTTCCATTTCCTTAGTCCCGTAGGGGGCGTTGGCAGAGTCGCCGAAATAGATATAATGCTCATCCGGCATCAGCCGGACGATTTCCCGGAGCACACTGATGCCTCCCATCCCTGAATCAAAGACCAGGATGGGAGATTCTTTTTGGTCCATATGGCTTGTCCTTTCCTGAATAATGCATCAAATCCCATGGATTTATCTGGTCTGTCTTCCCTGACAAAGCTTCTTTGGCCTTGCATAAGACAGAGATTTCTGAGTATGTTTTTCAATAGTATAGTTTCTTTTTTTTGCGAAATCAAGTATAATATATTTCCAGATAGCCTTTAGCGTCGGTGGATTCAGGGAGGGGCCCAAGGGGATTCCCGAAAGATAGAGAGGATGGACATAGATGAGCCGATACCTTGTAGTTAGCGATAATCACGGAAATCTTGATAATCTGAAAATGGTTCTGAAGAAGTACGGAAATGAGATTGACGGACTGATTCACTGCGGCGATATGGAGATACCGCCTACGATGTTAGAGGAGATGGCCGGAGTTCCTGTCTATATGGCAGAAGGGAACTGTGACTATTATTTTGACCGTGATGCAGAGGAACTTTTTGAACTGGAGGACCATGTGGCTTTTGTGACCCACGGTGACCGCCACGGCATCAGCTGGGGGGCAGAAGACCTGCTGGTCAGGGCCCAGGAGATGGGAGCAGATCTGGTCTTTTTCGGCCACACCCACCGCCCGGCCTGGTACGAATTTCCTGAAGAGCATGTCACCATGTTCAATCCGGGGAGTATTTCTCTGCCCAGGCAGTTTGAGCCTATGGGACCAACATTCATGATTCTGGATATTTTGGAGGACGGCAGTCTGAAGCCTTCCTTCTGTTATATGAATCGAATGTTCGGAACCAAGGTGCACCGGTTTGACCCCAGAAAGATATGAACTCCGGGCGCTGCCCTAAGGAACTTCCTGCGGGGCCGGCGGAAGTATAAAAGACCGAATGGAGAGACAGAAAGGCAGGATCATGAGTAAGAAGCTGGATACAGTAGAGATTAATACCTTGTTTAAAGCGATTCTCAGCCTGGAGACCGTGGAAGAGTGCCATTGGTTTTTTGAGGACCTGTGCACAGTCAATGAATTGCGCTCTCTGGCACAGAGATACCAGGTGGCCGGCATGCTGCGCCAGAACAGCACCTACAATGAGGTCGCTGAAGCGACAGGGGCCTCCACGGCCACAATCAGCCGGGTAAACCGGACTCTCAATTATGGGAATGACGGCTACGACCTTACCTTTGACAGGCTGAGAGAAGACTAGACTGTTATTTTTTCTTTTTATGACGTGAAGGAACCTTTTCTTTGTGGAGATCGATCAGTTTCTCCACAATTTTTTTTCGGATATAAATATCATAACTAAGACTGCAGATAAAGGCGAAATCATCAAGAAACTCCTGTTCCTTATCAGAGACCTGATCTGTGTCCTCAAGGAGCTGATTGCGTCTTGACAGCTCGTACAGGTGCAGAATATCCTCTCTGATCGTGTCGAGCCGCTCCTCGTTGACCATCATATTATGACTGTAGATCTGTTCCAGACTTATTCCATTTTCCTTGTTTTCGGGGAAATATCTCTCCACGAGGGGAGTCAGAAGCTGCTTGATATCAGAGATGGAAAGTATGGTTTTCAGATAGTAGATGATAATGATGAAGAACATATGATCCCTGGAATACTTCTTTTTTACAGAAGGGGGGATAAGATGATTTTTTGTGTAATTATTGATCATGGTCTTAGTCATAATCTTATCGTCGGGATATCTTCTTGACGAATCCAGTTTCGATTCCATAAAGGTGGTGACCTGGTCCATATAAAGTCCTATGTCCGGGATATCCTGGGCGGGAATGTATTCAGACTGAATCAGGTTCATAAGCCAATCTATCGTATTATTCAAATCATGACCTCCAGACTATAATTGCTTCGCAGCCGGCTGCTGTACTGATATACAAAAGGATAAAAACAGCATTTCTGACTTGGATTGAAATTATGATTCCTTATTATATAGTTTTCAAAACTATATGACAAGTAGAAAAAATGATGAATGACGGCTGTAATGAAATATTGTTGAATTAAGTGACAAAAATACAAAGATAGGATATAATCTAGACAAGGACATCTCCAAATGAGATGACGACGGCAGCACAGAAATGAAAGAGCCTGAAGATGAGACACAGATGTTTTCACAGGCTTGAATGATAGTGACAGGAGGTTTTATTATGGGAATATTAAAAAGATTTAAGGATATTATGGCATCGAACATCAATGCTATGCTTGACAAGGCTGAAGATCCGGTGAAGATGGTAGACCAGTATCTGAGAGATCTTCAGAAAGATCTGGGTCAGGTGAAGGCAGAGACTGCTTCCATTATGGCGGAAGAAGCCAGAGCAAAGAGAGCAGTAGCGGAGAATGAAGCAGAGATCGCCAAGCTGACCTCCTACGCAGAGAAGGCCCTCAGGGCAGGAAACGAGGATGATGCCAGGACATTCCTTCAGAAAAAGTCTACTCTCGAGACCAAGGCAGTTTCTCTGAACGAGGCTTACCAGGCAGCGGCAGAAAATGCTTCCCAGATGAGACAGATGCATGACAAGCTGGAGCGGGATATCGCCAGTCTGAGGGAGAGAAAAGAAGCAATCAAAGCCAAGATGGCTGTTGCCAAGACAAAGGAGCGTGTCAGCGAGATCGGATCCTCCTATGTGGATGCCCAGGGAGGGCTGGATGCATTTGCACGGATGGAGGAGAAGGCCAACCGCATGCTCGATGAGGCGAATGCAAAGGCAGAGCTCAATGCCAAAGTGCCGGATACGTCTGAAGACCTGATGGCCAAATATGACAGCGGTGCCGATGTGACGGATGCTGCCGTTGAGGATGAACTGGCTGCCATGAAGGCAAAGCTTGGTATGTAATTTTACCGTGAAGTTATACTGTTGATTGAAAACCGTCATCTGCCCAGGCGGGACTGACAGGTTTTCACATCTTTAAAAGGAGGCAAGAATATGGGATTATTCAGTGGCCAGCTGGCCAATGTAGTTGAGTGGGAAGAGTATCGTGATGACGTGATCTTTTATAAATGGGACAACAGCGAGATCAAGAAAGGGTCCCGCCTGATTATCCGTCCGGGCCAGGATGCGGTCTTCCTTTATAATGGAAGGATCGAAGGCGTATTTACCGATGAGGGTAACTATGACATTGAGTCTGACATCATTCCTTTCCTGTCAACACTCAAGGGATTCCGGTTTGGTTTTAAGACCGGCATGAAGGCAGAGGTGCTCTTTGTCAACACCAAGGAATTCAATATGAAATGGGGGACAAAGCAGGCGGTGAATCTGCCCCATCCCAGCCTGCCGGGCGGCATGCCCATCCGGGCCAACGGAACCTTCCAGTTCAAGGTGGGAGATTACCAGGTGCTGATGGAGAAGATTGCCGGCGTCAAGAAACAGTACACCACCGACGAAGTCAGAGAGCGTGTTGTCTCCATGCTGGACCAGCTGCTTCTGCGCTGGATCGTCCGTGAAGGCAAAGATATGTTCAATATCCAGTCAAATGCAGTGGAGATCTCCAAGGGCATCCAGGAAGAACTGGATATGGAGATGGTAAAGATCGGTCTGACCATCACAGGCTTCCAGATTAATTCCGTAAGCTATCCGGAAGAGATCCAGAATATGATCAACAAGGTTGCCGGACAGAGCATGGTTGGCGATGTAGGAAAATATCAGCAGATTTCCATGATTGACGCTATGTCCCAGGGCGGCGGTGCTGGCGGCAGCAGTGCTGCAATGGATATGGCTTCCATGTCCATGGGCATGATGATGGGACAGCAGATGGTGAACCAGATGTCCCAGAACATGCAGGGAACGGCCAATCCACAGGCGGCAGCTCCACAGAAAGTTACGGCAGAGGGCAATGTGAGTGCAGGTGCCAAGTTCTGTCCCAATTGCGGAACGCCGACTGACGGCATGAAGTTCTGCCCCAACTGCGGCCAGAAATTAAGCTGATGCAGGAAGAAAGGAACTCTGCATGAGTATTTATGATACTTTGAATAATGAACAAAAAGAGGCGGTCTTCTGTACAGAAGGCCCTCTTTTGATGCTGGCGGGGGCCGGATCTGGAAAGACCCGGTCCCTCACACACCGCATCGCCTACCTGATTGATGAAGCAGGTGTGAACCCCTGGAATATTCTGGCCATCACTTTTACCAATAAGGCCGCCCAGGAGATGCGCGAGCGGGTGGACGACCTGGTGGGCTACGGCGCCCAGGATATCTGGATCTCTACCTTTCACGCTGCCTGCAGCCGCATTCTCCGCCGCAATATCGACCTGATCGGTTACGAGAAGAATTTTACCATCTATGACACCGGGGACCAGAAAACCCTGATGAAGGATGTTCTCAAGGAAATGAATATCAATACCAAGCAGTTCCCTGAGCGGGCTGTCCTGGCTGAGATCTCATCCGCCAAGAATGAGTGTAAGTCTCCTGCAGCTTACCGGGAGGAGGCCTACGACTTCCGGTCCATGAAGATTGCCGATATTTACGAGCGCTATCAGCAGCGGCTGCATGACAACAATGCGCTGGACTTCGACGACCTGCTGGTAAAGACTGTGGAGCTGTTCGAGGCCAGACCAGAGGTTCTGGAGCATTACCAAAACCGTTTTGTCTATATTATGGTGGATGAGTATCAGGACACCAACACGGTACAGTTTCTTTTTGTCAGCATGCTGGCCAGAAAATTTCAGAACCTTTGCGTAGTCGGTGATGACGATCAGTCGATCTACCGGTTTCGGGGCGCCAACATCTTCAATATCCTGAACTTTGAAAAGGAGTATCCTGACGCCAGGGTAATCCGGCTGGAACAAAACTACCGGTCCTCCAAAAACATACTTCAGGCAGCCAATGAAGTGATTGCCCACAACAAGGGACGGAAGGAGAAACGTCTCTGGACGGAAAATGATGTGGGAGAGCTGGTTCATTTTAAAGAGTATGACTCAGAGTACGATGAAGCAGAAGGCGTGGTCTCACAGATTAATTTTCTCAATATGAGAGGGGAACGCTTCGAGAATATGGCCATCCTCTACAGGACCAACGCCCAGTCCAGGGTCTTTGAAGAGCGGCTCAAGCAGAGAAACATCCCCTATGCCATCGTCAGAGGAATCAGCTTCTACGACCGCAAAGAGATTAAGGACCTGATGGCTTATCTGAAAGTGGTGGACAGCGGCATCGATGATATTGCTGTAAAAAGAATCATCAACGTGCCAAAAAGAGGGATCGGCCAGACCACCGTCAACCGAATACAGGACTATGCCATGGAGAGGGAGATTGGCTTCCTTGACGCGGTCATGCAGGCGGAGACCATACCGGATTTGGGCAGGTCTGCCGCCAAACTGACCAGGTTTGCCGACATGATCCGGGACTTCCGTGCCTACCTGGATGAAAACAGCATCAGTGCTCTGCTGAACTATATCATCGATCAGACCGGCTACAGCGAGGAACTGATCCGCGAGGGAACGGATGAAGCCAAAAGCCGGTTGGATGATATCGATGAACTCCTCAACGACATCATCAATTATGAGGAGGAAGCAGATGACCCAAGCCTCAGGGCCTTCCTGGAAGAGAAAGATATGTACACCCTCAATGCCGGTATCGATAATCTGGAGGATGATGGAAACAAGGTCCTGCTCATGACGCTTCACAATGCCAAGGGGCTGGAGTTTGGCAATGTTTTTATCGGAGGACTGGAGGAGGGACTTTTCCCTTCCTATGGAGCAACCCTCTCAGGCGATGAGTCGGAGATTGAAGAAGAGCGCCGCCTTTGTTATGTGGGTATCACCCGGGCAAAAAAGAGACTCTTTTTAAGCGCAGCAAAACGACGGATGGTCCGGGGTCAGAACCAGTACAACCGCCACTCCCGTTTTATCGATGAGATTCCCGGGGAGTTTCTTAAGCAGGATATGACTGCCTCAGAACGCAGATTCGGCAGCCGCCGGCCGGGGGCGGGCCCAGCACTGGGACAGAAACCAGGAGGCAGCTCATCAAAGTATCTTTTTGGGACCGGGGGCAGGAAGCCCTACAGCCTGGATGATTTCAAAAGAAACAAGACCGGTGCCGGGCAGCTTGATTATGCTGTTGGCGACAGGGTCCGCCACATAAAGTTTGGGGAAGGAAAAGTCCTGGAGATCGTCCGGGGCGGCAGAGATTATGAGGTTTCTGTGGAGTTTGACAAGGTGGGCAAAAAGAAAATGTTCGCTTCTTTTGCCAAACTGAAAAAAGTCTAGCCAGGAAAACTCATATTCTGTAAATAGAGTAATTATCCCAGAATAATAATTATATACAAAGTTCATTTTTTATCATGAAATGTATTGGTAAAGATTATCTTAACGTGGTATACTATTAAAAAATATAAGGAGGATTCCACAGATGAAAAATCTCGAAGAATTAGTAGGCGCAGCAAAGATTACTGAACTTCTTGGCAAGAAGGACAATCAGGAGTCCAAAAAGGTATTATGGGCTCTCGCAATCATCGGTGCAGTTGCAGCAGTGGCAGGAATCGCAGCACTTGTTTACAAGTTCCTGTCCCCGGATTATCTGGATGATTTCGACGATGACTTTGACGATGATTTCGATGATGACTTTTTTGAGGAAGAGGACGATGAGAATGAGGCAGAGGCTGTTATAGAGGCAGCTGAGCCCGCTGAAGAGCCTGCTGAGCCTGCAGAGGACGCAGAGCCTGAGGTTGAGGAATAATCGTCTTTTCGGAAATAAAAGTAAGTTTTTTGGTGCGGAATCATTTGTTTTCACTGCATTGAAAGATGTGTATTCAGAGGGGAATCGGGAATGGATTCCCCTCTTTGTCTCACTCCTTAACCGGCTTTTCCTCCGTAAAAAATTATATTGACATTTCAGAATCGGTAAGATATAATAGCATTTGTCAGTGTGCGGAGTACATTGATGCCGGGGTGTGGCTCAGCTTGGCTAGAGTGCTTGATTTGGGATCAAGAGGTCGCAGGTTCAAATCCTGTCACCCCGACTAACTGCTTCTGCGGGTGTAGTTCAATGGTAGAACACTAGCCTTCCAAGCTAGATACGTGGGTTCGATTCCCATCACCCGCTTCTGCTTTTCAGCAGTGATGTAATAACATATTGTTTAGTTATTCCATTCGTGTCTGTAGCTCAGCTGGATAGAGCAACGGCCTTCTAAGCCGTGGGTCGGGGGTTCGAATCCCTCCAGGCACGTTTGTCAGGCTGTCCTGACTATGGTGGGTATGGCGCAGTTGGTTAGCGCGCCAGATTGTGGCTCTGGAGGCCGAGGGTTCGAATCCCTCTACCCACCTTTTTGGGCTATCGCCAAGCGGTAAGGCACAGGACTTTGACTCCTGCATTCGCTGGTTCGAATCCAGCTAGTCCAGTCGGACCAGAGAGTCATGTCTCTGTGTTTTTTACAATTTCATATGTTTTTTATATGCGGATGTAGTTCAATGGTAGAACACCAGCTTCCCAAGCTGGACACGCGGGTTCGATTCCCGTCATCCGCTTTTCTTGCGGATATGGCGGAATTGGCAGACGCGCCAGATTTAGGATCTGGTTCCTCCGGAGTGCAGGTTCAAGTCCTGTTATCCGCATACTGAAGCTTGAAAGTGACTATACAAGCCACTTTCAAGCTTATTTTTTTGTTTTTGATACTATTTTGATACTATAATTCTTCTTTGTGCATCTTTTGCAGCTTCTCTGCTACCTGGCTCTGTTTTGAGGGAAACAGGTGGCTGTAGATGTCCAATGTAGTACTCACATTTTCATGTCCAAGTCTTTCTGCTACCAAAGTTGCTGAGAATCCAAGGTCGATCAGCAGGGACGCATGGCTGTGTCGGAGGTCATGAACCCTAATCCTGGGTATTCCTGCCAGCTTAGCGTGTTTGTCTAATCTGGGGGCGTAGGTGGATCGTCCGTAACAGAAGATCATGTCATCCATCTTCATCCCGTAGATCCTGGATTCAAAATCCCGGATGACAGGCTGACTCTTGTCATTGCCAATCAATGGCAATCATTTTTAGCATGATGAAATATCATGCCTTCGCGATTCTGATATTGATGGAAATACTTTTCATATGCTATAGTTTTATCAATAGTTGTATTGTGCACTTATAGAGGGCCAACACCATGATTATGGGATGAAAAT